>ENA-ORXT01003425-ORXT01003425.1-marine-metagenome-genome-assembly--contig:-NODE-3425-length-17504-cov-3.884662_pt1 | contig 17504 bp, 15 predicted proteins | sample MGYA00237868_ERZ511482 | MGnify/ENA metagenome assembly ERZ511482 | reverse complement strand
GGGCAGGGCGTCCTCGTCATTCCCCGGCTGGAACGCTGGTTCCTGCGCCATCGTAATGGCTTGGGCCACCTGCGCGGCCTGCTCGACTGGCTGGGCGGCCTGGAGCGCCATTGCCTTGTCGGCTGCGACTCTTGGGCGTGGTCCTTTGCCCGGAAAGCCGCCAGCGCCGAGACGCGCCTCCCCGCGCCGAAGACCTTCGCGCCCTTCGACGCCATCCGCCTCCACGCATGGTTCGACGCCTTGCGCGAGGAGGATGGCGAGACCCGCACCTTCCGCCTCGCCAACACCGGCGAGGACGTCTTCGAGACCGGCGAGGGCGGTGTCCCCGAATGCAGTTGGTTCACCAATCTCGCCGCCCGTTCCCACGGCATCCCGTGGGTCGCGTGGACGCTGTGGCGCCATTCCCTGCGCCATGGTCTGGAGAGGAGGGAGGGCGAGGAGCCGCCACCGGATGCCGCCCCCGCCGGAGAGGACACCCTCTGGATCGTCGAGCCTGAGGAACGGGTGGTGCCCGAGCGCCCCGATCGTGCCACCACGCTGATTCTCCAGGCGCTCCTTCTCCACGGCCCGCTGACCATGGCCGAGCTGGACGCCGTCCTCCCGATGCCGCATCTGATCGACAGCATCCCGGCCCTCGTCACCGCCGGGCTGATCCGCCGCGAGGGCGACACGATCCTCGTCGTCCCCGCCGCCTATCCCGAAATCCGCGCGGCCATCGCCGCCGCCGGCATCGCGCGCAACGTCATCTAGCAGGCTTCCGAAGAATGCCGGAACTGCTCTGGAATTTCGGTCGTCAGAGTGTTCACTCGGGTCTGGAACCCGTACCTTTCCGACGATGCCGGCTTCGATTGGATGCCCTGGCGTGCTTCATATCGGCGTTCCAGCGAGGAGGTTGGGTATCCTGACGAGGTTGCAGGCGACGGTGGCGAATGCGAAGACGGCTTCGGCCTTCCCCGGACCTCGACCTTTTCGTATCCCGCCCGAACTTTCGTCCAGCCGAACACTTCCATCACGCGCTGGCGAATTCGCCGGCCGATCTCGTAGCCGTGATGGCGGGTGGTGCGTGCGTCGATGGCGGTCTTCCGGGTCTTGCCCGTCTTCGTCGTCCCGCCATGAACGGCGATATGCGCTGTGATCTTTCGCTGGCGCAAGTCTCCGACGAAGGCTTCCACGTCGTAGGCCTTGTCCGCACCTAGAGTGACACGCCGTCTTCGCTTGCGGCGGTCAAGCATGGTCAGCGTTGCCTCGCGTTCGGCAGTGCCGGTCGCATAGGCGACGCGCAGCGGGTCAGCGTCGCATCGACCACGATACCGTTGCGGTTCTCCATCAGCACATGATCCATAAATCACAAACGGCTGCACCTTCGGCAAGGCGATCAGCGTCGTCAGGAACTTCCGCGCCACATCCGCTTGCAGCAGGCGATCGCGGTTCTTCGCGAAGACCGCCGGATGCCGGACTTCTGCGTCCATCGGCAGGCCGACGAACCACCGGAACAGCAGATCACAGTCGATCCGCTCCGCCAGCATCCGCTCGGACCGCACCGAGGAGAACGCTTGCAGCGAAGTTGCCCGAAGCAGGTGCTCCGGCGGCATCGAAGCCCGGCCGACCGGCGAATGCATCGCCTCGAACGCCCGTCCATCCCCGCCGATACCTCGTCCGTCGGCGACCGGATCGAACGCAGCGGATGGTCCGCCGGAACCCGGTCTTCGAGCCGAACCTAGCTGAACGACCCGTCATCCTCGTCGTCACGTCCACGCATTGCCCCCCTTTCTTTCAACGCCAAGAGGGAATTACGATCCTCGACGATTTGAGAGAGTTCTTCAGCAGCCTGTTAACACGATCAGAGAATACGACTACCTGGCCGTCACACCATATAGACAAGGTGGTTGCCGATCGACCTACCAGGGTTGAAACCTTGCCTGCGTGCCCTTGGACAGGGTTCGGGCTTCGGCCGGGATGAGGATATAGCCGTCGGCGGCGGGCAGACCCGAGACCCGCCCTGAATGGGTGGCAGCGGCGCAGGTGACGGTTTGCCGTCCCTGACGGTCATGGCCCGCCAGCGTCGCGAGGCGGAGTTCGCACCGACCCGGGCGATGCCGCAGGTCTTGCGACAGGATGACAGGGCGAAGGCCGGTACCGGGCCGTCCCTCCCTCCCGGTCATGGCATGCAGGACGGCTGTTCCCAGCAGATGCCATGTCAGGAGGGCCGATAGCGGGTTGCCGGGCAGCCCGAACCAGAGCGCTTGCCCCACATGGCCGAAGGAAACCGGCTTTCCGGGTTTCAGCGCCACACCGCTGAAGACGATCTGCGCATCGAGATCGCCCAGGGCCGGCTTGACGTGATCTTCCTCGCCGACGGATAGCCCGCCCGTGGTGACGACCAGATCGGCTTCGCCTGCGAGGCGTGCCAGTTGCTTGCCCAGCGAGCGTCGGTCATCCGCGCCGGTTTCGACCGCGCACAGATCGAGCATCGCTCCGGATATCGCCGCTTTCAGGGCCGGAGTATTCACATCCCTGATCTCGGACGGGCCGAGCGGTCGCGCCCGCCCCTGCACCTCGTCGCCGGTGACCAGCAGCGCCACGCGCAGGCGGCGGCGCACATGCAGGCTCGTGTGCCCGGCCGCAGCGGCAGCGGCGATATCGCGGGCCGTCAGCAGACGACCGGCGGGCAAGATGCAATCCCCGACCGTCATGTCCTCGCCCGCCCTGCGGATATGGGCGCCGGGCGCGGCCCTTCGTGACAGGATGACCGTGTCGCCTGCCCGCTGTACATCCTCCTGCATCACGACGGCATCTGCGCCTCGGGGCAAGGGCGCGCCGGTGAAGATCCGCATCGTGTGATCATACGGCAGCGGGGCGAGGGAAACCTGTCCTGCGGCGATCCGATCCGCGATCTTCAACCGCCAGGGGCCGTTTCCGCGCAGGGTCGCGGTGTCGACAGCATAGCCGTCCATCGCCGCATTGTCGAAGGGCGGGACGGCGGCGCATGCATGGACCGGTCCGGCGAGAACACGCCCCCGCGCCTGCGCGAGCGGCACATCGTCGATCCCCTCGACGGGGTTCGCATGGGCCGCGATCAGGGCGAGGGCGTCGTCGACCGTGACGAGGTTGCCTGCGATGGCGGGGTCGTCGCAGGCGCATGATGCGGACTCGATCTTTTGCATGACGGTCATGATGCGGGTGTTCCTTTCCGAAATTCCGGGCCTGTCGTGCAGTTCAGATCGCGCAGCAGTCCGTCCTTCAGCCCGTAGATCAGGCCATGGACATGGACCGCCTGCCCCCTGCGCCACGCCCGCCGGATGATGGGCGTTTCGGAGACGCGCTGCACGCCCTCGACGACATTCAGTTCCGCCAGTCGGTCGCGCCGCCTCTCCTCGTCCGGTGCGCCCGACAGGTTGTCGGCACAGGTTCGGGCGAGGCGGCGGATCGGTTCCAGCCAGTGGTCGGCCAGACCGTGGGGCAGGTCTTCGGTCGCCGCCTTCACGCCCCCGCATCCGTAATGTCCGCAGACGATCACCTCGCGGATACCCAGGGCATCGATCGCGAATTCCAGCGCCGACAGCATGTTCATGTCCGCCGAGTGGATCACGTTGGCGACATTGCGGTGCACGAACACCTCGCCGGGGTCCAGCCCCGCCACCACATTGGCCGGAACGCGGCTGTCCGAACAGCCGATCCAGAAGAATTCCGGCGATTGGCGGGTTGCCAGCCGGGTGAAGTATCCCGGTTCCTCGGCATTGCGGCGGGCCGACCATTGCGCGTTGCGCTCGAACAGGTCGCTCAGCATGGGGTGCCTGTGGCGGTCATGCGGCTTCGAGGTCCGCACCCCGGATATCGGCGGTGGCTACCAGACCATCGACGAAGGCCCGCGCCCAGCTCGCCCAATCCGCCTTTTCCATCGCGTCGGCAATCCTGCCCCGCACCGCGTCGAAGGGCAGGACCTGCCCCTCGGCCAGCGCATCCATGCGGATGAGGTGATAGCCGTGACGGGTGCGCACCGGATCGGACGAGATCGCGCCTTCGGTCAGCATCCGCAGCGCCGCCTCGAATTCGGGCACGGTATCGCCGGGGCCGAGCTGCCCGAGCGCGCCGCCCGACGACCTGGACCCGCAATCGCTTTCCCGCGCGGCGAGGGACACGAAGGAGGCGGGGTCGCCCTGCACCAGCGCGAGGATGCCCTTCGCCCGGTCATGCGCCTTCGCCCGGGCCACGATGTCGTCGGGGTCGCAGGCGCACAGGATATGCGAGACTTCCCACAAGGGCCGGGTGCGGAACCGCGCGGGGTTCCTGGCCCATTCGTCGCGGATGGCGTCGTCGGTCGGCGGGGTCACGTCGACCGCCTGTTCGAGCAGGGCACGGATCAGCGCTTCCTCGTCGGTTTCGAACCGCCCGGGGGCCACCTCCTCGGATGCGGGAGAGAGGCCGCGACGCCGCCCCTCCTGCAACAACAGGGTCCGGATCGCCACGGCATTCACCGCCTTGCGCCATGCGATGCCGGGCTTGTCCCTGGGGGCCTCGTGGTTCTGGGTCTCGGCGGCGACGACCGCATGGGGCACCTGTTCGCCATTGACGATCAGGTCGGGAAAGAGGGGCCTGCTCATCATGCGCCCTCCGCCGGGTTGTCGGTGCGGGCCGGGGCGCCCCTGCGCGAGCGCACGAGCTGATAGCCGGGCCGCAGCAGATAGCGGAACGGTGCCGCGAACCCCGAGATCATGTGAACCAGCCGCGTGAACGGAAACAGGATCGTGATGAGCAACCCCAGGAAGATATGCGTCTTGTACAGCCAGTGCACATCCACGACATTCGCCCAGGCATTCAGGTTCAGCCGCACGACACTCTGCGACCACGTCATGAAGCGCACCATCTCGGCCCCGTCCATATGCTGCAACGTCAGGAAGATCGTGCCCAGCCCGATGAACAGTTGCAGCCAGATCAGCACGAGAATCCCGATATCGGCAAAGCCGGTCGTCTGCCAGATGCGCGGATCGACGACCCGGCGGTGGATCAGCAACGACGCCCCGATCAGCGCGGCGATGCCCGCCACGCCGCCGAGCAGAACGGCCATCCATTGCTTGAGCGCATACGGAATGCCGAGCGCGTCGAGAACCCAGATCGGCGTGAACAGGCCGACCAGATGGCCGAAGAACACGGTGATGATGCCCACATGGAACAGCACGGACCCCCACATCAGCTGCTTGCGGCGCAAGAGCTGGCTGGACGAGGATTTCCAGGTGAACGGATCGCGTTCGTAGCGGGCGATCGACCCGACGATCAGCACGGTCAGCGCGATGTAGGGCATGATGCCGAAGATGAAATAGTCGATATCGTCGAACATGTCTGTCTCTCCCTAGTGTGTCACGGATGCGGCGCGGGGTTCACGGGGATGTCCATGCGCCCGAGCATGTCGCGTACCTGCGGGCATCCGGCATTCGGGTCGGGGCCGAAAAGCACCTCGCTTTCCTCCCAGACCGCATCCAGCGCCTCCAGATCGGCGGGGTCGTCGTCGGGCTGCGCCAGCATCTCGGCCACCGCGTCGCGGTCGGGGGTGACGCCTGCGAGCTGTTGAAGGCTGGCGAAGACGGCGGCATAGGCGCTTTCGCGCCGGACCAGCCGCGCGGCGAGCGCGTCGAAGATATGGGCGGCATCCTCCAGCGTCTCCCGCGCCTCTCCTGCCGGGCGGGTGGCGAGGAATTCCAGCAGCACCGGCAGGTGGTCGGGCAATTCCGGCGTCACGGGGTCGAACCCCCCTGCCCTGTACGTCTCGACCAGCGACACCATCGCCCCGCCCCGGTCCCGGCTTTCGCCATGGACATGCTCGAACAGGTTCAGCGACAGGGTGCGCGAGCGGTCGAACAGCAGCACGAACCGTTCTTCGAGGTCGTAGATATCGCGCGTGGACAGCTCCTCGACCAACGGGCGCAGGGCGCGGCGGGCGGCGGCGGTCAGGCGGGTATCGGCGGCCAGAATGCCGCCGATTTCGGGCATGGCCCGCTGCAAGTCGCGGGTCGGATAGCTGAGGAGCAGCGAAAGGGCCTTCAGCGTTCTGTCATGAATGGTCGGGGTCATGTCACACCTTCTCCGCAGGGATTTTCAGGGGGCGCTTCGATCCGCCGAACAGCGAACCCTTCGAGAGGCCGGTCGAGCAGCCGTTGCTGTCGGTGAACCCGCATCCGCCCTTCAGGTCGTAGGCTTCCTCGACCTGTTCGCGATGCGTGGTCGGGATGACGAAGCGGTCCTCGTAATCGGCGAGGGCCATGATCTTGTACATGTCCTCGATGATGCGCCCGCTCAGGCCCACCCGTTCGGCGATGCCCTCGTCCAGCACCCCCTCCACCGTCTTGGATCGCATGTAGGACCGCATGGCCAGCATCCGCTCCAGCGCGGTGACCACCGGCTCCTCGTCGCCCGCCGTCAGCATGTTGGCCAGATACCGGACGGGGATGCGCAGGTTGCGCACATCGGGCATCGCGCCATCCATCCCGATGGCACCCGCCTCGGCGGCGTTCTGGATCGGAGACAGCGGCGGGATGTACCAGACCATCGGCAGGGTCCGGTATTCGGGGTGCAGCGGGAAGGCGACCTTCCAGTCCATCGCCATCTTCCAGATCGGGCTAACGCCGGCTGCTTTGATCCAGTCTTCGGGGATGCCAGCGGCCCGCGCGGCCTCGATGACCTCCGGATCACCGGGGTCGAGAAAGACACCGAGCTGCGCATCGTAGAGGTCCTGGGTCTCCGGCGCGCTGGCGGCCTCCTCGATCCTGTCGGCGTCGTAGAGCATGACGCCCAGATACCGGATGCGGCCCACGCATGTTTCGGAGCACACCGTCGGATTGCCGCTCTCGATACGCGGATAGCAGAGCGTGCATTTCTCGGATTTGCCCGTGGACCAGTTGTAGTAGATCTTCTTGTACGGGCAGCCCGAGACGCACATCCGCCAGCCCCGGCATTTTTCCTGATCGATCAGGACGATGCCGTCCTCCTCGCGCTTGTAGATCGCGCCGGAAGGGCAGGACGCCACGCAGGTCGGGTTCAGGCAATGCTCGCACAGGCGCGGCAGGTACATCATGAAGGTGTTTTCGTACTCGCCGTAGATCTCCTTCTGGATGCCCTCGAAATTGTAGTCCTCGGACCGCTTCGAGAACTCGCCGCCGAGGATTTCATCCCAGTTCGGCCCCTTCTCGATCTTCTGCATCCGCTCGCCGGTGATCTTCGAGCGGGGGCGGGCGGTCGGGAACGCCTCCGTCTCCGGCGCGCTTTTCAGGTGGTCGTAGTCGAAATCGAACGGTTCGTAGTAATCGTCGATCTCCGGCAGGTCGGGATTGGCGAAGATGTTCGCCAGAATCCGCCATTTCGAACCCTGCCGGGGTTGCAGCTTGCCCGCCCTGGTCCGTTGCCACCCGCCCTTCCACCGGGCCTGGTTCTCCCAGTCGGTCGGATAGCCGGTGCCCGGTTTCGTCTCGACATTGTTGAACCAGGCGTATTCGACGCCGTCGCGGCTGGTCCAGACGTTCTTGCAGGTGACGGAGCAGGTGTGGCACCCGATGCATTTATCGAGGTTGAGCACCATGCCGATCTGTGCGCGGACTTTCATTCTGCGGCCTCCTGTGCGGGTGCTTGCCATGTCTTCTCGCCATCCAGCCAGTCGACATGTTTCATCTTGCGGACGACGACGAACTCGTCGCGGTTCGATCCCACGGTGCCGTAGTAGTTGAAGCCGTAGGATTGCTGGGCGTAGCCGCCGATCATGTGCGTGGGCTTCAGCACCGTGCGGGTGACGGAGTTGTGGATACCGCCGCGATGGCCCGTCTTCTCCGAGCCGGGCGTGTTCACGATCTTCTCCTGCGCGTGATACATGAAGGTCGTGCCCTCCTTGATCCGCTGCGACACCACCGCCCGCGCCGTCAGCGCGCCGTTGGCGTTGTAGAGTTCCACCCAGTCGTTATCGACGATGCCCGCCGAGCGCGCATCGACCTCGGATATCCAGATGACCGGTCCGCCCCGGTTGAGCGTCAGCATCAGCAGGTTGTCGGAATAGGTCGAGTGGATGCCCCATTTCTGGTGCGGGGTGATGAAGTTCAGGACGAGGTTGTCGCCGTCATCGCGCACATCGGCGGTGATGGTCTTGAGATCAACCGGGGGCCGATAGGACATGAACCCCTCGCCGAACGCCCGCATCCACAGGTGATCCTGATAGAGTTGCTGACGCCCCGTCAGGGTGCGCCACGGGATCAGCTCGTGGACGTTGGTATAGCCCGCGTTATAGCTGACCTTCTCGCTCTCGATCCCCGACCATGTGGGCGACGAGATGATCTTGCGCGGTTGCGCGGCGATGTCGGCGAAGCGGATCTTCTGCCCGTGCTCGCCCTCGGCCAGATGGGCGTGTTCGCGGCCCGTGGCCTTTTCCAGCGCCTGCCACGCCTTGACGGCGACATTGCCGTTGGTTTCGGGGGCCAGCATCAGGATGACCTCGCAGGCGTCGATGGCCGTCTCGATCTTCGGCCGACCGCGTGCGGTGCCGTCGAGCTGCCTGCCGTTCAGGTCGGCGAGGTTCTCGATCTCGTCGTCGGTGTTCCACGTGATGCCCTTGCCGCCATTGCCCAGCTTGTCGAGCATCGGGCCGAGCGCGGTGAAACGGTCGTGGATCGCGGTGTAGTCCCGCTCGACCGCCACATAGGCCGGGGCCGTCCTGCCGGGGATCAGGTCGCATTCGCCCTTCTTCCAGTCCTTCACCTGGTCCTGCGCGATTTCGCCGGGGGTATCGTGCAGGATCGGCAAGGCGACGATATCGGTTTCCTGCCCCAGATAGCCGGGCACGATCTCCTGGAATTTCTTGGCCAGCGCCTTGAAGATTTCCCAGTCCGACTTGCTCTCGTATGCCGGGTCCACCGCCGCCTGGAGCGGGTGGATGAACGGGTGCATGTCCGACGTGTTCATGTCGTCCTTTTCGTACCAGCTGGCGGTCGGCAGGACGATGTCGGAGTAGACGCAGGTGGTGCTCATGCGGAAATCGATGGTCACGAGCAGGTCGAGTTTTCCGCGCGGGCCTTCCTCGTGCCATACCGCCTCCTTCGGCAACTGGCCGCCCTCCTCGCCCAGATCCTTGCCCATCACGCCGTGATCGGTGCCGAGCAGGTGCTTGAGGAAGTATTCGTGGCCCTTGCCGGACGAGCCGAGCAGGTTGGAGCGCCAGACGAACAGGTTGCGCGGCCAGTTCGCCGGGTCGTCCGGGTCTTCGCAGGACATCCGGAGAGCGCCGGATTTCAGGTTCTCGGCGACATAGGCCGGGATTTCCCGGCCCGCCGCCTTCGCCGCCTTGGCCACGTCCAGCGGGTTGGTCCTGAGCTGGGGGGCCGACGGCAACCACCCCATCCGCTCGGCGCGGATATTGTAGTCGATCAGGCTGATGTCCCAATCGCCCGCAGGGGCGGTCGGCGACAGGATTTCATCGGCCTTCAGCGTCTCGTAACGCCATTGATCCGTATGGGCGTACCACGCGCTGGTCGAGTTCATGTGCCGGGGCGGGCGGTTCCAGTCGAGGGCGAAGGCGAGCGGTTGCCATCCCGTCTGCGGGCGCAGCTTCTCCTGCCCGACATAATGCGCCCAGCCGCCGCCCGATTGCCCCACGCAGCCGCACATCACCAGCATGTTGATGACGCCGCGATAGTTCATGTCCATGTGGAACCAGTGGTTCATCGCCGCGCCGATGATGATCATCGAGCGGCCCTTGGTCTTTTCGGCATTATCCGCGAATTCGCGGGCGACGTGGACGATCTTGTCCGCCGGGACGCCGGTGATCTTTTCGGCCCAGGCGGGAGTGCCGGGCATGTCGTCGGCGTAATCGTCGGTGACCCAGTCGCCGCCCAGACCCCGGTCCAGGCCGTAATTGGCACAGAAGAGATCGAACACGGTCGCGACCGCGATTTCGCCCTCCGCAGTCCGGACCTTCTTGACCGGGATCATTCGGGTCAGAATGTCGGGATGATCCGCATCGGTGGCAAACTGGCCGACCGCCTCGCCGCCGAAATACGGGAAATCGACCGCAAGCGCATCGTCATGGTCATCGTCGAGGATCAGCGTCGTCTTCAGCCGGGTATCGGCCCGGCTCGCCCGCTCCTCGAGGTTCCATTCCCCGTCCTCGCCCCAGCGATAGCCGATCGACCCGTTCGGCGCGACCAGCCCGCCGGATATTTCGTCCCAGGCGACGGTCTTCCATTGAGAATTGTTCTCCTCACCCAGCTTGCCGTTCAGGTCGTCGGCGCGCAGGAAGCGCCCGGGCACGAGACGACCGTCCTTTTCGTCCAGCTTCACCAGCATGGGAAAGTCGGAATACCTGCGGGTATAGTCCTCGAAATACTCGGTCTGCCGGTCGAGGTGGAATTCGCGCAGGATCACGTGACCGAAGGCCATCGCGAGCGCCGCGTCGGTGCCCTGCTTGGCGTTCAGCCACACATCGCCGAACTTCGCGGCCTCCGAATAATCGGGGCAGATGACGGCGGATTTGGTGCCCTTGTAGCGAACCTCGGTATAGAAATGAGCGTCCGGCGTGCGCGTCTGCGGCACGTTCGATCCCCACAGCAGCAGGTAACCGGAATTGTACCAGTCGGCGCTTTCCGGCACGTCGGTCTGCTCGCCCCAGGTCATCGGGCTGGCGGGCGGCAGGTCGCAATACCAGTCGTAGAACGACATGCACACGCCGCCCATCAGCGACAGATAGCGCGACCCCGCCGCATAGCTGACCATCGACATCGCGGGAATGGGCGAAAAGCCGAAGACCCGGTCGGGGCCATAGGTCCTGGTGGTGTAGGCATTGGCGGCGGCGGTGATCTCGGTCGCCTCGTCCCAGGTGGCGCGCACGAATCCGCCCTTGCCCCGCGTTTCGACGTAGGATGCCCGCAGGATCGGATCGTTCTGGATCGCCGTCCACGCCTCGATCGGCCCCATCGTCTCGCGCATCCGCCGCCATGTCTTCATGAGGCGCCCGCGCACCAGCGGGTTCTTCACCCGGTTCGCGCTGTAGAGATACCAGCTGTAGGACGCGCCCCGCGCACAGCCGCGCGGTTCGTGATTGGGCAGGTCGGGGCGGGTGCGGGGGTAGTCGGTCTGCTGCGTCTCCCACGTCACGATGCCGGACTTGACGTAGATCTTCCAGCTGCACGACCCGGTGCAGTTGACCCCGTGGGTCGAGCGGACGACCTTGTCGTGGCGCCAGCGATTGCGGTACGTCTCCTCCCAGTCGCGGCTTTCGCGTGTCACCTGCCCATGGCCATCGGAGAATTGCTCCAGCTCCTTGGTTTGCAGGAAGTTCAGTCTGTCGAGCAGATGGCTCATGTCTCTGTCTCCTTTGGGGACGAAGGCGGCGGCAAAGGCCGCGCCACCGGGGCGGCGCGGGGCGCATCGGGGCCGATCAGGGGTTTTTCACGTAGGCGTTCGGCCGCAGGTAGAACCACCAGTTGATCGCGATGCAGACGAGGTAGAAGACCGCGAACCCGTAGAGGGCGTATTCCGGCGATCCTGCCGCGAGCTGTTCGCCGAACACCTTGGGGATGATGAAGGCACCATAGGCCGCCACCGCCGCCGTCCACCCCAGCGCGGGACCGGCCTGTTCCTTGTCGAATACCATCGCGATGGTGCGGAAGGTGGAACCGTTACCGATGCCGGTGGCCGCGAAAAGGATCAGGAACAGCCCGAGGAAGGGGATGAAATACTGCTCCGGCGTCGCCGAGGCGTAGGCGGCCTGGATGAAGTAGGCGACCCCCAGTGCCGAGGCGACCATGACGATCGAAATCCACTGGGTAACCCGTGCCCCGCCCAGCCTGTCCGCCGCCATCCCGCCCAGGGGCCGGATCAGCGCGCCGATGAACGGCCCCATCCAGGCGAACATCAGGGCCGAGGGGCCGTTGGGGTTGACGGTATCGTGGGTCAGTACGCCGCCGACATCCAGATGCTGGAAGCCGAACACGACCTTGATCGTCAGGGCCAGCGCCGCCGAATACCCGATGAACGAACCGAAGGTCATCGTGTAGATCACCGTCATCGCCCAGGTGTGCTTGTTGCCGAAGATCCTGTACTGGCGGCCGAGGTTCTGGCCCACGGCGCCGGGGATCATCTTGAGGCCCAGCACCGTCAGCGCGATCACGACGGGCAGCACGATCCACTTGCTGACCATGAAGCCCGATCCGCCGACCGTGTCGGGCAACAGCAGCCACAGGCCGAACGCCGCCGTCACGAACCCGATCAGCAGCATGCCGCCGATGGTCGCGAACGCGCCCACGGGGCCGGGGATGTCGGGCGAGACATGCTCGTCGCGGATGTTGTTCATCCCGAACCAGCCGAGGATCGCAAGCGGCACCAGCGCCAGCAGCCAGACGAACCCGGCATTCTGGATATACGTCTCGGTCCCCGCCGGAATCTTGCCGATCAGCGTGCCGGAGGTGTTGACCAGCGTGCGGCTCTCTCCCCCGAACAGGCCGAAGGTCATGACCAGCGGAATGACGATCTGCATGGTCGTCACGCCGAAATTGCCCAGACCGGCGTTCATCCCCAGCGCATAGCCCTGCACCTTCTTGGGGTAGAAGAAGCTGATATTCGACATCGAGGAGCTGAAGTTGCCCCCGCCGATCCCGCTGAGGAAGGCCAGCACCTGAAACTGCCAGAGCGGGGTGTCGGGATTGCTGAGCGCGAACCCGGCCCCGATGGCGGGTATCATCAGCAGCGCGGTGGTGAAGAAGATCGTATTGCGACCGCCCGCGATGCGGATGAAGAAGGTCGACGGTATGCGCAGGGTCGCCCCCGTCAGGCCCGCGATGGCGGCCAGCGTGAACAACTGCGACTTCTCGAACCCGAATCCGAGATTGATCATCTGAACGGTGATGATCCCCCAGTAGAGCCAGACGGCAAAGCCGCACAGAAGGCTCGGGATCGAAATCCACAGGTTGCGCGTGGCGATCGGCTTGCCGGTGGAATGCCAGAAGGCATCGTCCTCGACAGTCCAGTTTCTGAGATCTTGTCCCACGATAATCTCCTCGTGTCATGGGGATGGGGGGCCGCGTGCCGGCCCGCCGGGGGAGCGTTTACTGCGCTGGCTGCCGGCCGTTCCTGGCGGCGACGGCGACCAGACCCTCTTCGAGGGCGGCATTGGCCCTTGCCGCGCGGACCTTGAGCGTCTCGATATTGGCGGCGGCGAAATTGGCGCGCTCCTCGTCTTCCTGCCGGGTCGAGAACCGCACGAAGAACGCGAGGAACGAGGCGCAGGTGACGACGATGCCGAGGATGAAGAACGCTTCCGACCAGTCGATGACGTTCTTGAACAGGAAGCCCGCGAGCACCGCGCCCGCATTGCCCCCCGCGCCCACGACGCCCGCCACGGCCCCCAGCGCCTTCTTGTTGATGAACGGCACCACCGAATAGGTCGCGCCCTCGGCCATCTGGGTGAAGAACGAGAAGACGATCAGCGCGGGCAGCGCCAGAAACAGGACGTGCATCTGGCTGAAGACCATCAGCGCGCAGCCCTCGAAGAACAGGCAGATGAACAGCCAGAACGACCGGCCCTTCAGCCCCCAGAGCGCCCCGAAGTTATCGCCGAACAGACCGCCGAGCGTGCGCGCGAACAGGTTCATCAGACCGAAGGAGGCGGCCACGAACCCCGCCGCCACCAGCGTCAGGTCGAAGTAATCCATGAAGTAGAGCGCGGCGACGTTGTTCACCGTCAGCTCGATGCCGAAGCAGCTGCCGTAGATGACGAACAGCACCCAGACGCGCGGGTCCTTCAGCGCCTGCATGTAGTTGCCGGTGACCTTCTTCTTTTCCTCCATCTTTCCCTGGGCGCGCAGGTCGTCGAAATTGCCGTCCGGCGCATCCTGGGTCAGGAAGTAATAGGCGATGCCGATCAGGAAGATGATCGTGCCGACCACCACCATCGACAGCCGCCAGCCGACCGCCTCCGAAAACCCGAAACCCACGACCATCACCGAGAACAGCAGCGGCATGACGAATTGCGTGACGCCCCCGCCCAGATTGCCCCAGCCCGCACTCGTCGCGTTCGCCTGCCCCACCACGTTCGGCGCGAACATCACCGACGTGTGGTATTGCGTGATGACGAAGGATGCACCGATGCACCCGATCAGCACCCGAAACAGCAGGAACGTCTCGAATGTCTGCGCGAGGCCGATGCCCATGACCGGCAGCGAGCCGAGCAGCAACAGCCCCGTATAGGATTTGCGCGGCCCGATCCGGTCGCATAGCCAGCCGATGAACAACCTCGCGAAGATCGTCATCGATACCGAGCCGATGATGGCCCAGCCGATCTGGTCGGGTGTCAGGCTCAGTTCGTCGCGCACGACGCTCATCAATGGTGCGATGCCGAACCAGGCGAAGAAGCAGGCGAAGAACGCGAACCACGTCATGTGGAACGTCCTGATCTGTACCATCTTCACATTGAAGAAATTCGACCACAGGGCAGTGGCCTTGTTCTGCAGTTCCATCACGATCCCTCCGTCTTGGGTCGTGACAGGTGTGCGGTTCGAGAGGGATTCCGAGTTTGATCTGAGTCAATAAGCCCAAAAAATATAGCAAAATAAGTTAGTTAGAAAATATATCAGTTTAAAACCTACGGTGGATCAAGCCCCGGTTCTTATGGCATCAATCGAATTCTTGACATTTATCAAGTGCGCCCCGACCCTGAAGCGACCTCATGAAAGAGAGTGCCGGCCGGATGCCCGAGACCTATCACGACGATATTCACCGTCTCGGGTTGTTCGCGGAAATCGAGGAGGACAGCTTCGAGGTGCTGATGCGCGGAGCCTATGTCCAGAACTTCCCTCCGCGCATCGATCTGATCACCGAAGGCGAAACCCCCGACTTTCTGCACGTCGTATTGTCCGGTTCGGTGGATCTCTTTTCCGTCTGGAACGGGCGCGAGACGAGCATGGCTACGGTGCGCCCGGTCTCGACGTTCATCCTGGCGGCGACGATCAGGGATGCGCCCTATCTGATGTCCGCACGGACATTGGAAAAAAGCCGCATCGCGCTGTTGCCGTCACAGGACGTGCGCGCGCTGTTCGCGACGGATGCCGCCTTTGCCCGTGCGATCGTGAACGAACTGGCGCAGTGCTATCGCGTGATCGTCAAGAATACGAAGGACCTGAAGCTGCGCTCCTCGCTGGAACGGTTGGCCAACTACCTGCTGCGACAGCAAATCCGCGCCGGGGGCGGCGCCTTCGATCTGGCCATGGAAAAGCGGCGTCTGGCATCCTTTCTGGGCATGACGCCCGAAAACCTGAGCCGGGCCTTCAAGGGACTGGAGCCTTACGGCGTCACCGTATCGGGCAGCCGGATCGCCATCGACGATCCGGCCGATCTCGCCCGGTTCGCCAAGCCCAATCCCCTGATCGACGACTATTCGACATGACTGCCCATGCAGGGAAACGCGAGGCCGGCTGGACATTCCCGTCCCGGACATGCGAAGTTCCGTGCATGAGTTATGACGGCGGCGAAGGGCAAGGCGGCAGCGCTGAACGTCTGCCGGACGGGAATGCCGCTCCATCTGCTCCTCCGTTGTCGGAGCCACCCCTGTCCGGCACATTCTCGCGCGTCCTGCGCGATCTGCCCTCGTTCGCGCAGGGCAGTCCAGATGGCCCTCTGCTGGCGCGTGTGCTCGACCGTCTGGGTGCGCGAGCGCATGGGGCGGCGATCCTGATCCTGGCGCTTCCCGAGGCTGTACCTCTGCCGATTCCAAGCGTGGGGGCCATCCTGGGTGTACCGCTGATCGTCGTGTCCGCGCATCTGATGCTCTACGGTGAGAGCGGGCGCCTGCCGCGCCGCATTCTGCGCTGGCGTATCCCCATGCGGGTCGCCGAAGTGATCTCGCATCGCATCGCGCCCGTCCTGGCCCGCGCCGAAGGCTGGTCGCGCCCCCGTTTGCAGACGATAGCCAGCCGGGAGCGGCTTTCGGGGCTCGTCTGTCTTGCATTGTCGGTCATGCTGTTCTTGCCGATTCCCTTGATGAACGTGCCTGTTGCCATGGCCCTGGTCGCGCTTGCCTGGGGTCTGGTGCAGCGGGACGGATTGATCGTGGCGGCGGGATTGTGCCTGTCGGTCGTGGTTCTGGGGATCGTCGTGGTGGGATCGACCGCATTGCTGGGGCTGATCGGCGGCGCGGTCTGACCGGTTTTCGGATTGCCTTCCACGCACCGGGGCATCGTGGCGAGTTCGCCCGGATGCTGCCCGATATCGCGGCGCCCGTTCGCGATTTTCCGGCACGGGCCGCAAGGCGTCGGACGAGATCGGGAAGCGGTGCTCCCGATTATTTCAGGCTCAGGATATAGGCGATGAGGTCATCCATCCGTTCCGGTGCGAGGATGAAATCCGGCATCAGGATGTGGGGGGTGTGGAAGAACGCCCTGAGGCCCGTTTCCGTCGTTCCCGCATCCGCGGCGATCTGCGCGAAGGACAGCGACTCGAGCAGCATGAACCGCTTCTGCGACGGCTCGACGATATGGCATGTCGAACAGATCGCCCGTGCGGTATCGAGACCGTCTTCCAGGTTGCCGATCATCGGATCGGCCCGTGCTACCCCGCCGGACAGGCACAGGGCCGTCATGATCGTGCATCGGAAGACAATCGAACGCATCGCATTTTTCCCTCGTTGATCGACTGGCGGTCTTTCGGGATCGTTCACGGACGGGACTGCCGTGCCGATGAGCTTCGCCTGCTCAGGGAAAGATCGGCATCGGCTGTATCGTGAAGTATCCGGCACGAATCGGCTTGATCCACATCAACGTCAGGGCACTTGCCGGATAGTAGCGTTGCACCTGTACGCAGAGGAAACCGCAGGTGATCGACATGAGAATACTCGTCCCGTTCGGAACGACGGAGGGCCAAACCAGAAAAATCGCCCGGCATATCTGTTCGACGGTCGAGGATCGGGGTCATTCCTGCGACCTCCATAACTGCATGGACGATGGTCCTGTACCCGACATCGACGATTACGATGCCGTCATCGTCGCCGGCTCCGTCCACCAGAAGGAACATCAAAGGAAAGTGGCGGATTTCGTGCGCGAGCATGTCGCGGCGGGCACGCTGCATCTGGTCGCAAATGCGATGCCGTTTTCCTATCCCTGCTATGCGGTTACGCATTCCGGCCTAGATGATGATCTGCGGAAAATTGTGCTGAAGGAACTCGCGCAGCTCGCGCGGACATGGGACACGCTTCAGGACGAAATTATCGAGGAACTGGAGGAAATCTCCGATGACGACATGGATTTTACATGAGGATAAATCATAGTATCGCCGATTATTATTCGTTTTGATCGCGTATAAGAATGCGATATCCCTTGATCATTGAAACGGAGAAATGACAATGAAAACGATCCAGATCCTTCGCATGTCGATGCTTGCTGCTGTCGCTGTTGCCGTAGCAGGGTGTGCCGCTCAACCGGACGCAAAGACTTTTGGCGGGCGCCTCGCGCTTGAAGGCAGCGAAGTCGCCGGCATCGGTGCGGAATGGA
>ENA-ORXT01003424-ORXT01003424.1-marine-metagenome-genome-assembly--contig:-NODE-3424-length-17505-cov-6.382316_pt1 | contig 17505 bp, 13 predicted proteins | sample MGYA00237868_ERZ511482 | MGnify/ENA metagenome assembly ERZ511482 | reverse complement strand
TGGCGTTCGTGGAGTCGCGCAACGCGGCTGCCGGCGCCGCCTTGCGGGAACGGGAAAAGGTCCTGACGGCGCTGCATGGACTGGAGGTGCCCTCGACGCTGCACCGGACGTTCCTGAGCACCAACTGCATCGAGAATGTGATCCGGAACTGGCGGGCGGCGACGAAGGGGGTCAAGCGCGGGCGGGACCAGGCCATTGGCGTCAGCCTTAGCTCGCAAGCCTCTGAGGGCGTGTGTTTTATATCGATTCTCAAGTGTGATTTCACTTGACAGCCCTTGGTTCTGGCAAGTTGTGGAGGCAACACTCACCACTGCTTCCACTCGTCGATCAGGTTGACGATTTCGCCCGCCAAAGAGGTCTTGTCAGACGCTTCTCCCATCGATTCTCTGCTCTGGGTTTTCTAACAGGCCTTCTGCAGGCGGCGACTTGGGGTCATGCCACGCTCTGCTCTCTGGCCACCCTTCTCGCCGACACCGGCCTCAAGCCGATGGCCCGTCAGTCGATGTTCAAAAGACTCTCCGAGCGCTCGACCTGCTTCCTCGAACTAGTTCTCTGCTTCCTTGTCACCCGCCGGATTCAGACCTCGCTCTGCTCCAGCGCACGCGACTCCCTGCCCTTCAGAAGAGTCATCCTCGAGGACTCCACCACTCTGCCGATGAGTCCCGGCAACCACGCGGAGTATCCCGCAGGAGGGGGAAGCGGGCGTTCCGCCGGGGCCAAGCTGCGCCTGATGATCGACCTGCTCGGCTCGGCAGTTCTCGAGATCTCCAGACACACCGGCGCCACCCCCGACCAGGCTCTCTGCGACGATGCTCTCACGGTGTGCGCCGAGGGAGATCTGCTGGTTCGAGACATGGGGTTCTTCCGCATGGGTTCTCTCAAGCGACTCAGCGACAAGGGCGTACGATGGCTCACCCGTCTCCCGGCCTCGACCTCGGCGCGCACCTCCGATGGAACGACCCTGCTTGAGCTGCTCACCCGCCCGGGGGCGCAGGAGATCGACTGTGAGATCGTGATCGGAGGAAGCAGCAGCGGAGCTGAGCCGCTCCGCGCACGACTGGTGGCGAGGCGCCTGCCGCAGGAGATCGCCGAGCGCCACCGCCGTGAGCGCAGGAAAAAATCCAAAGGTCAGGGCAAGACCGCGAGCAAGGAGTCGATGGAGCGCGCAGGATGGACGATCATGGTGACGGACGTTACCGCCTCGGAGGTCGCCGTAGCGGATCTCTTCTCCATCTACTCGCAGCGATGGACGGTGGAGATCGTGTTCAGAGCAATCAAGGGAGCTGCTCGCGCGGAGATGGCTCTTGGGCGCAGGCGGCGCAAGGACCATCAGGACGCGCTCATTCTGGCGACGGCAATCCTCGCAGTGTTGGGAATCGCCGAATACGCGGATCGCAGAATCAAGACGCCTGAAAATGCGATCCGGCAGCCAAGCGTGGAAAAGGTATGCCGCCTGTTGGGTCACTACCTGCTCAAGCTGACGGGTCCTGCAGACCATTGGCCGGCCTTCGATCCCGATCCAAGGCAAGTCACGACCAGAAGACGAAAACGCGTAACTCTCTGCGATAAAGCGACTTCCTTCCTAAGGTGACGCCAATGGGACAACGGTGTCCAAATTGGCCTCCTAGAGTTTATCGTAGGCGGCTCGTATTTGGGGCAGGGCTAGGCTCTGTGAAGTCCGATTCCAGAGGTGGTATCGTATCCAACGGATCAATTTCACGGAGTGCTGCGTGACTCGTTGAAGGTCGAGGTAGAGTTTGGGGAGACCGTTCGGGTTGTCCTTTTTGACCTGGGTCAGCACCCTGTTCTTGCGCTCAATTTCTGCCTTGTTGGTGATGTCTTGTTCGGTATCAAGCACCATGGATTGGAGCTCGAGAAGGTTGTGGGCGATGCAAAGGAAGTTCGCCTGCATTGATTTGGCGTTGGCCGAACTCGCCCAAGCTTTGGTTTCGCCCATCTTGTTTTTGAGTTCATCGAAGACCTTCTCAATATCCCAACGCATCCGGTAGAGTTGTGCGATCACGCCAGGCGGGATAGAGAGTGGGAGGTTGGTAATGAAGGTCAGTGTTTTCCCAGTGACCGGATCTTTGAAGACCACCTGGCGTACCGACATTCCAGCGCTTGTTGAGACCGTGCGGTCGGAGACGACTCCGAGGTTGAGTGGGCCATCCTCCCAAGGGTGCTCGGCAAGGGTCTCAGGCTTCATGTTTTCCTTGGACCTGCTCAGGAAGTAGATACCACTACCCTTCTTCCACTTGTACCACTGGAGGAAGTCGATACCGGCCCGATCCCAAACCCAAAGGACCTTCCTTCGGATGGGAGCCCCTTGGCGCAGAGCATCGATATTGGTGCGCTTAAGCACTCGCATGTCATGTTCCTTGGCTCGGTCTGGGTCAGCCACTTGCAGGTGGAAAAGCGCGCGGGATCTCAGATCAAATCCGTAAAAGTGTCCGGTAGCGTACTTCGTGCCCCCAATGCGTTGATCATGAGCAGCTGCGGCGTGGAAGTGCCCGTCACCGGCCAGAACATCGAAGCCGTCAAGTTCGGGGACTCCTGCGAGTTCGTCCCTGAGCCCTTTCAATTGAAGCGAAACAGATGAGGCGGCTGACTGGCAAAGCCGAAGGCGGCGAGCACTCCTGAGTGTGCCGAAAAAGTGTCCGATCCCAATTCCTTCGCGGTTGGACATCTGGAGTTGGGCTAGGAAATCTCGGCCACTGCTGCTCGCAGACATCGCACGAAGGGCTCCAGTTTCCAGCCAACGGGAATCACTCAACGAGGGGCAGTTTCGGAAGCCGTCCAGGCTTTCCACATTGTCGAGCAAGGGGCTAAGGAGGGCGGCGGAAATAGTTCTTTCGGTATTATGGTTCATAGGCCTCAACGAAATTTTTTCACCTGATTGTCAAGGGGTTGTATTTGCCTTCCTGATGTTATTTCGCGCATTTGAAGGTGCCTGTGAGGCACCTCTACGGCAGAAAAAACGGGCTTCACAGAGAGCGCCTTAAATATCTCTCAGATGCCTTCACCTACCTGCGATTTTCATGGGATCAGCACACCGTTGCAATGGGAGCAGGGGGACATGGTGAGGCGGTGGATGGCCACCGGACTGCTGTCCGCCGAGGAAGGCTTCCGAAAGATCTCCGGCCACTCGGATCTGGGAGCGCTCAGGGAAGCCCTCGTGCTCCCGCCGTCGCCAATCCACCCTCAATGATCAAGAATCCCACAACTGACCGCCACCAGTTCTAACGATCAGGCGGACATCCCCGCATCGTGGGCCCGCGCGCGCAGAGTGGAAATCGAGCTCTGTGCGAGATTGTAGTGCTGGGGGTCAACCCCGGCTGGGCAGCGGGTGGTCAAAAAACCAGATCCTGGCAGAGGCAGCGTTTACTCCTGAGCGCATCCACCCCGTCGCCGATCGGATTGGTGATCTTATCTGGAGATTCCCAGAAGGCTCTGAGGAACTCGGTGAATATTGTCCTTGAGTTGCTCGATGGTGTCCTCGATCCGATTGCAGATGGTCGCTCCGCTCCCAAGCCCGTCATCTATGACCTGACCGACAGCGAGGTCTCGTCATGAGCCGCAAACCACGCGTCGACCAACATTCCCCTTTGACATGTCGATCTCAGCTCTCCTTCGAGTCCTTCACCTGTGGCGTCGCCGAGGACTACGCTAATCGAGCATGCAACCAGCAAACAAAACGGTTCCGATTTTTTGTCGTCCGAAAGTTCCCCGTCGGTTGGTTTACGTCCCGGGGGGCCTTGTCCGGAGCCGGGCAGTCCGCGAGCGGATCCTAAACGCAACACCATACGACCGGGTACGGTGCGCTGGTTTCCTGGTTCATCGCGGTCTGAATAGCTTGGCAGAGGAGTGTTTAGGATGATCGGGCGAATTGTCACTTTGAGATGGAACGCGGCTTGACCCGGCAACTTCTCCGCCGAGTTTGCGCAACCGAAGTGGATACTCAAGACGCCAGCTATAATCGCCACCAGGCCGAAGAGCAGTACCTGCTCGAAGTGGAGGCATTGCCTACCTTCGTGACCCAGCCGGGAACGATTGATGCACAGCGGCACGAACGGATGTACGATCTTCTCCTGCCTCTGATCGAGGCACATCCGGATGCCAGATGGCTGACGATCGGGGACGGGAGGTTTGGAGGCGACGCCATGGCACTCAAGAAGCGAGGTGCGAGGGCTGTGGCTTCTAGTATCGCCGACGTGACTCTAGCTGAAGCGAAGAACCGCGGTCTCATCGACGAGTTCGCCGTGGTCAATGCCGAGAACATTCCTTTCGAAAACGATGCGTTCGATTTTGTGCTCTGTAAGGAAAGCTATCATCACTTTCCCCGTCCACCGGTCGCCTTCTACGAGATGCTTCGTGTCGCCTCTAGGGCGGTCATCTTGATCGAGCCTCAGGAAACCCGCCCCCGGCTTATGGATGGTTTCAAGAGCTGGTTCAAAAGGACGTTTCGAGCCGGTCAGATCACCGATTTATTCGAGCCATCCGGAAATTACATCTATCGTGCTTCCTTCCGGGAGGTGGAGAAGATGCTGCTCGCCATGAACCAGCGATCTCTTGCTGTGCGGAGGTTCAACGATTTCGCTCACGCCGCATTAGCGGACGAGCCGTATGACAGTCTTTCGCCAAAAGTGGCCCTGTTTCGGATTGGGATTTTTGCACAAGACGTTCTTGGAGGTTTGGGCCTCATGCAGGATGGGCTCGCCAGCATCGTTGCTTTTAAAGGAGAGCCTGACCTGCAAACTCGGAGATGTTTACGCAAGGCGGGATATATGATCACCGATTTACCTGTTAACCCGTTCCTGGACACAGAGAACTGATTGAAAAGGGGATTCCTAGGATCCCCAAGCCAATTTTGAAAGCAAGTAGATTGCGAACAGGCTGGATTCGGGGCGAGAGAGTCTGGCGCGATCAGTGAGGTAGGTCGAAGAGCTCGGGCAACCCTTGTTCCCGCCCTCCTCTGACACCCCACAACGAGGGTGATTCGACCGAGCTAGAGATAGTCCGGCAAATCAGTCCAAGCTCGTGTCGTTCCTCCACTGGCCTCACTTTGGCGGTAGAGTACCGCCGTTCCCGGCACCAGAAACTCGGTTGCGTTCACATCGACAGCGCCTGCATACCAGCCCCATGGCTGTCCGGTTGCTGCGTTGATGGCCGCGTAGTAAGTGGCCGAATAGGTGGCCCCCTTATTGATTCCTGCAAGGCTCGCGTCGAAGAAGTAGACCTGATCACCATCCTGGGGGAGTGTGGGAAGGTCTCCGATCGCTTGAGGCGTGGCTCCCGAGAAAGTGAGGTAGTGGTCCTGTTCGGCACCCGCCACGGGAGACTCAAGACGGCGATAATGCCTTGTCAGTGAAATCTCACCTGACTGGGTGTGAATAAATGCAGTCGCCGCGATGTTGCGCACCGTTAAGACTTCGTCCACTTCAAGAGTTCGACCGTTGATGTCCTGGCTCCCTTCGAACCAACCCCATGCCTGCCCCGTGGCTGGGTTGATGGCTCCATAGTAGTCGGTAGAATAGACGGCGCCGTTGTTGATCCCTGTCGATGATCGATTCAGCAGGTAGAACCTGGTGAGGTCGGCAGGCTTGTCTGTCCACGACGCGAGCGTCCAATTAGGGATAACTGCGATGTAGTCGCCAACGGCCAGCGAGGAAGCTACCGGTGCGTTCAGGCTGGTGCCAAGCGACACGGAATCCGCTCCGTTAGATACAATGGGGAAGCACGCCCCCTCATCGGCTCCGGAAAGTGCCTTGATGTAACAAGCTCCCACAGTTCCACCGGCAGTGTAAGCGTTGGCGGCCCAACCGGGGGCTCCCGCGACTTGCAGGGTGGACCCTGAGATACTTTGTATGCGGCCCAGAAAGTGAGTTTTGGCGTGGCCCGAAACGGAAATCCACTGGTCTGAGTTGCTAGGAACGAACATCCGGCTCATCGACCAGACTTTACTGTAGGTGGTGCCGGCTTCTGCCGTGGTGGCGAGCGCAAGGAAACCCGCCAGACCCGTGACCAAGGAAGTCAGTCGCAGGAGGGGGCGGCCTGATAGGATAGGATAAATTTTCACCCCATATCATCGTTTACGGGTTGTCCCGGTCAATCGTTAAGGGTCTTAAAGTGTCATCAGGAAATCCCTTATGCGTGCCGAACAAAGTTGTGACCCTGTTGGTTTCGGACTGCAGGCTTGCGGCCGTTTCTCGGCGCTGCTCGGGGCCACCCGCAGCGGATTCATTTTGTAACGGCCAGTGCCAACCGGGTTACTGCCGACAAAATCGGTTGCAGCGTTCCGGGTCGTCGGGTGACAGCGGCGTCATGAAACTGCGCCGAGCCTAGAGGTAGTTCGGCAAGTCAGTCCAAACTCGGGAGCTTCCTCCGTGGATGGAGTTCTGGCGGTACAGGACTGCACTTCCAGGGAGCAGGGCCTCGCTCATATTGACATCCGTGTTTCCGATCCACCAGCCCCAAGGCTGGCCCGTGGCGCTGTTGATCGCTCCATAGTAGGTGGCCGAGTAGGCAGCTCCCTTGTTGATGCCGGAGAGATTGGCATTGAAAAAGTAGACCTTATCGCCGTTCTGCGCGAGGGAGACGAGACTCCCGATCGTTTGGGGGGTGGCTCCCGAGAATGTCAGGAAATGATCCTGACCGGCACCGGCGACAGGGAACTCGAGACGCCGATAATGCTTGGTCATCGAGATCTCCCCCGCCTGTGTGTGGATCAAGGGAATGGTTGAATTGTTACGAACAATGAGGGCTTCGTCCATCTCCAAGACGCGGTCATTGACTTCCATGCTTCCGATCCACCAGCCCCACGGTTTCCCGGTGGCCGGGTTCATGTCGGCATAGTAGGTGGAGGAGGAGACGGCACCGTTGTTGATTCCGGTGGCGTTACGATTCAAGAGGTAGAGCTTCTCGAGGTTGGCGGGCTTGTCGGTCCACGAGCCAAGAGTCCAGCATGGAATGATGGCAACATAGTCTCCAGCCGCCAGGGATGAGGTGAGAGGGCTGTTGAGACCCGTGCGCGTTTCCACAGAGTCGGAGCCGTTGGATAGAATGGGATAGCAGGCTCCTTCATCTGTCCCAGAGAGTACCTTCAGGTAGCAGGCTCCGACGGTTCCACCGGCTGCGAAGTCGTTGGGCGCCCAACCCGGGGCTCCAAAGACCTGGACGACATTGGCGCTGACATTTTGTACCCGACCTTGAAATTGAGATTTCTGGTGGCCAGACACAGCGATCCATTGGTCCGTATTGCTGGGAACGAGCATGCGGTTCATCGACCAGACTTTGCTGTAGGTGGTGCCGGCCTCCAGATTCGTGGCAGCGAATGCTCCGACGAAGCAAGTTAAGATGAAAGTGAGGCGAGAAAACCGATGGACCGAAAGCTTGCACAGATTCTTCATGCCTTAGGATCCCATCCGAGGCAAAAGTAACAATCAGCTTGGCTTATGAATGATTTGTCGGGCAGGGTTTTAGGTGATCGTCGGGGAACGAGGCAGGGGTGTTCGGGGAAAGCCTGATGAGCGGTCACTACGCCGAGGGATGGGGGTGGGAATTAGCGATTGAAAACCCCGCCTGAGGGTTGAGGATCGAGCCTAGGCTTGAAGTTCAGCCCCGATAGTTCAACGGATAGAACAAGAGTTTCCTAAACTTTAGATCCAGGTTCGATTCCTGGTCGGGGCGCTTCCAAGCATGCTTTAAATCTAGGATGCTTGGTGATTGGATGGCATCGAATGGCCCAGTGGAAGTTGGGGAGGGCGGTTTTCTCGGAGATTTCAACGTCTCTGGCTGGGGGACGTGCCAAGGTCTCTTTCATGAAACCAATCGGAGATGATCTACCGTCGCCGGCACCTCGCCCCCGCACCGGGATGGGTCTGGGCCGATGGAATCTTCCCCTGCCTCTGGTGCTCGTCATCGGAGCCGCGGTCGTTCTGCTGAGCGTTCGTCAGGCCGCCAGGCAGTCCGAAAAGGAGCAGATTGCCGATGCGGAGGTCGAGGAACTCTCTCTCCGCGACGGACCTTCACCTCGGGCGCCTGTCGACCTGGGGCTTCTTTTGCTGGATCCGCTTGAGTTGGCGTCGATTCCTCGGGCGGACCGGTGGGAACACCCGTTGGGCTCGGCGCAGGGTGCCTTTGCCTACAACGCACAGCCTTTCCTCACGACGAGGCATCTTGGAGACGATCTCAACGGGATTGGCGGGTGGAATTCGGATCTTGGTGATCCCGTTTTCGCCGCAGCCAGAGGTCGGGTGCTGTTTGCGGGGGAGGCCTCGGGAGGATGGGGCAAGATGGTGATTCTGGGGCACCGGCTGCCCAGCAAGGAATCGGGGGACCGAGGGCAGATCATCCAAAGTGTCTACGCTCATATGGAGGTAATTTCGGTTGGCGTGGGAGACTTAGCCCACCGAGGAATGAGAATCGGCACAGTGGGGACGGCGTCTGGTCGATACCTGGCGCATCTCCACTTCGAGATCCGCCAGACGAGAAGCCCGGAGCCGGGAGTGGGGTATGCAGACGAGCCTCTGGCGCGGGTGGCTCCCGAGCGATGGATTCGATCCAATCGTCTCGAGGGCGATCTCCTCGTACCGGCACCTGAGGCGATTCCATCGCTTCGCCCGAGTATGGAGATGAATCTTTTGAAGCGGGAAGAGTAAGCTCCCCAATCTTCAGGAAAAGACCTCTCGCAGGTGTTGGAGCCGCCCCCCCGCGCCGCATCGTTGAATTCAACGTGCGGGGTGAGGCGGGGCGAACATCAGCCCTTGCCGAACTTGCCTCGACGAGGAGGAGGGCCTTTCCGGTCGCGATCAAAGCTGCGGTCGTCGCGTCCACCGCCACTGCCACCACGGTAGCCACCACCACCACTACCACCGCGATAGCCCCCGCCACCCCCGCCACCACGGTAGCCCCCGCCGCCCCCGTAGTTGTCGTCGGAGGGCGGGCGCCGGTCGTAATCCATGCGGAACCGGTTGCCATTGAGGTTGGCTCCCTGGACAGACTTGATGACTTTTTCAGCAAACTCGGCGGGGAGGTTGATGATGGTATGCCGGGGGTAGAGCTCGATTCGGCCAACGACCCCGTTGGGAATGCGCGACTCGGAGTAGATCATGCCGGCAATGGCACCGGGGGCGACTTGGCTTTCCTTGCCGAGGCTCATGAAGAGGCGGACGTTACCGTCCGCGTCGGGTGCGGGGGCTGGGCCACGCTCAACTGGGGCGGGTTGCTGGAAGGTGTCGCGCTCGCGTCGGTCTTCGCGGCGGTCGGGCGCTCGGTCCGGCCCATGATCGTAGGGCGCGTCGCGTTCCCCTTGGTCAAGGCTAGGCTCTTGAGGAGGGCGTTCTTCGCGTGGCGGGCGACTTTCTTGCCTTTCCTCGCGGCGGGGAGCAACGGGACGGGGGGAAGGCCGTTCCTCCCGTGCGTCGCGTGGGTCGCGTGCTTCGCGCTCGGCGTGCCTGGGTGGTTCTCGCCTCGGTTGTTCACGGCGCGGGGGCGTTTCGCGGTAGGGAATGGTCTCGCGCTGGTTATCCTCGCGGATGTAGACGTTTTCGCGTCCGGTCGCTTCGCGGAGCAGGGAGAAGAGGACCCCCGCGACTTCCTGGGCGGGATGTCCCTCCTCGATGAGGCGATCGAGAAACGCACGCCGGTCGGGGCGCTCGTCGGGGTCCTCGAGGCGACGACGAATTTCCTCGAAGAGGGTATCGACACGCTTGGCTTTCACGCGGTCCGGGCTGGGGACGGGTTTGCGCTCGATCTTCTGATCGGTGGCGTACTCGATCCGGCGGAGCCGATCGAAGTCGCGCTGGTTCTTGGCGACGAAGGCAATGGCGTGACCGGCGCGTCCGGCCCGACCCGTGCGTCCGATGCGGTGGACGTAGTCGTCCGGATCGGGTGGCATCTCGTAGTTCACGACGAGATCAATGTCGTCGATGTCAAGTCCGCGGGCGGCGACGTCGGTGGCGACGAGGATCGTGATCTGGCCAGTCTTGAAGCGCTGGAGAACGCGCTCGCGCCCCGCCTGGCTGATGTCGCCGTGAAGCCGGTCGACCTTGAAGCCGCGTCCGAGAAGTTCGTCGGTGATCTCGTCGACGACGCGCTTCTGATTGGCAAAGACGAGGGTGAGTTCGGGGGCGTCGATCTCGATGATCCGCGCGAGGAGTTCGACGCGCGAGTGCCAGGCGACGAGGAAATGGGACTCTGAGATCGTATCGGCCGTCATTGTCTGCCCCTCGACCTGGATGATTTCGGGGTCCTGGGCGAAAGTGCGAATGAGGGCCTCGACGCCCTTGTTCATGGTGGCGGAGAAGAAGATGGCCTGCCGGTTGGGGTTCACCGAGGCGAGAATTTCCTCGACCTCCTCGCGGAATCCCATGTCGAGCATGCGGTCGGCCTCGTCGAGGACGAGTCGGGCGACGCGGTCGAGACGGAGAACGCGGCGACGCATGAGGTCAAGCAGTCGACCGGGGGTGCCGACGACGATCTGGGCGCCGCGGTTAATCGCCCGGATCTGGCTTTCCATGGAGGCGCCGCCGTAGACTGCGACGGTTCTCAGTTCCCGAACGGCATTGCCGAGGCGGGGAAGTTCGTCAGACACCTGCTTCGCGAGCTCTCGGGTGGGGCAGAGGATGAGGACCTGTACTTCCCGGCTGTCGAAGTCGAGCATCTGGATGATCGGCAGCCCGAAAGCGGCCGTCTTGCCGGACCCGGTCTGGGAGAGGCCGACGAGGTCACCGCCGCGAAGGACGACGGGAATGGAAAGGCGCTGAATCTCGGATGGTTCGTCGAATCCGAGTGATACGACACCATCGACGAGGTCGGGGCCGAGTCCGAGGGCGGCGAAGGCGGCGTGGGCGCTTTGCCTGGAGGCAGGTTCCGCGTAGTCCTCGTCGTCGTCATCGTGGAAGGCTTCTTCCTCGAGGTCTTCGGAGGTGGCCTTTGCAAGCTGAGCCTCCGGGGCCGGTGGCGCCTCCTTTTTCGAGGGTTCCGGTGTGTTCGAGGCTTCGACTGTCTCAGGCTCGGGATCGGGTTCGGGCGAAGGCGCGGGTACTTCTTCGTGATCCTCCAAGGTGGGATCAGCGGGTGCCGGATCGTTGGCGACCTCGGTTTCGGCTTTTTCAAATGGGGAGACTTCCGGAGAGCGGGACTCTTCGGGTTGGGCGGGATCGGCTGGGTCCATGTTGGTTTACGCGGTGAGACAAGTTCCCGCCGGAACGCCTGCTCGCTTACTACCACAAATCAGAAAATCGCACCCCAGCGGAGATTTCCACTTTCGCGAGGAGGGACTCACAAACAAGGGAAAAGGCGGCGCTACACTTGGCGATCGGGATCGATGAGGTCACGGTGGAACCAGGTCCATCGAGACAACGGGCAGTGAGTTTGGACCTCAGGGATGAAGCATGGCAGCCGCAGAGAACTCATGGGATGGCCGCTGGTTCTGGATGGGGGGTTCGCGGAGTTGCTTGAATCATCCAGCAGAGCAGGATGGAAATGTGGGCAATCGTCTGCATGGTGCGCTCCCATGCTTCGACCGGAAGACTTTGATTTCGAACTGCCCGAACAACTGATCGCCGGGAGGCCACTGGCCCGGCGGGATGCTTCGAGGATGATGGTTCTGGATCGAGGAGATGGTTCGATACGGCACGATCTGGTGACGAACTTTGCCTCGTATCTAGAGCAGGGTGATCTGGTGGTGGGGAACGACACGCGGGTGGTGGCGGCCCGCTTCTTCTCCGACGACGGCAAGAAAGAGATTCTGCGCACCGCCGACCTCGGTTCAGGACGGTGGCGTTGCCTGGTGCGTCCGGGGCGGAAGATGAGGGTGGGGGACGAGATCGTGATCGGGGGAGCGCGGGGGGTTGTCGAGGAGGTGCAGGAGGACGGGGAGAGAATCCTGTTTTTTGAGAATCCTCCGAAGCCCGAGGAGCGGGGACACCTTGCGCTGCCACCGTATATGGGGCGAGAGGAGGAGCCCGCTGACCGCGAGCGCTACCAGACGGTCTATGCTGACGAGGGCAAGGCGGGGTCGGTGGCTGCGCCGACGGCGGGACTGCATTTCACGGAAGAGATGATGGCCTCGATTCCCCATGCATTTCTCACTCTGCACGTCGGACCGGGGACGTTTCGTCCTGTTCAGGTGGACCGGATCGAGGATCACCCGATGCATCGGGAAGAGTTTCATCTGGGAACGGAGACCGCGCGGCGCATCGCTGACGCGGAACGCGTGGTGTCGATTGGCACCACGACGGCGCGGGTGCTCGAGCATCTGGCGCAATCGCCGGATGGGGTGCAGGCGGGCTCAGGATCCACCGACATTTTCATCCGCCCGGGCCATGAGTTCGGCTGTGTGGATGCTCTTCTGACCAACTTCCATCTTCCGCGCTCGACCCTGCTCATGCTCTGCAGCGCCCTTGCGGGGCGGGAGTTCATGCTGGAGGCCTACGCCGAGGCGGTCCGTGAGAAGTACCGCTTTTTCAGCTACGGGGACTGCATGCTGATTCTTTAGGCGACGCTCAGGTCACTCGCGGGCGGGCGGCTGCTGCCGGCTTCGCCCGCATGCGCTTGGGCGCCTTGCTTACGGAACAGCCTGCATGATCGAATCTGCCATATACAAAAACGGCAGCTCGATCCCACTGTCTGCCATCTTCCGAGCCCGCGTTTCTAGCTCGGCTCGTGTCCACCTGACCGGAGAGGAGCAACCGATGGCGATGAGGTTGCCACCCCCCGGCACGGGGAGTTCGTAGACCACGGGGAACGAGTCTTGAACCGCTGCGAGATCCTCTGAGGTCGTCGGATCTGAAAGCACAAAATTAAACGCGATCAGCCCTCCGGGTTCAAGGTGGCCGGACAACTGGTGAAGAAAAGCCGACGTCCGCAGCCGGGCAGGGATTTCCTCCAGTTCCGAGTCTTCCGTCGGACGAAGGAAGGCATCCATATAGATGACGTCATAGGGCTCGTGGGGTCGGGCAAGGAAGTCGAAGGCGTCCTCTGTGAAGATCGACGTCCGTGGGCCTGGTGCCGTGCCGAAAAATCTCTGGGCGACCTCAACCACGACAGGATCAATCTCAATCGCATCCACTTGAGCGTCCGGCAGGGCATGGTTGGCAAACCGCACCATCCCTCCACCACCGAGTCCAACGATGAGGATTCGTTCGTGTTTCTCACGCAGCAACAGGGTGCTGAAAAGAGCACGCGTGTAGGGCAATCGCAACTCGTGGGGCGCGTTGACGTCGATCGAGGACTGGGCTCGCTCGCGTCCATCCGCGTCGACGAAGACGAGAGTCCTAATCTGCTCGGCATTCTCGCGGACTCGGATTTGAGAGTACGCGGAATTCGCCTCGAAGAGAATGCGGTCCGTCTGGGTTCGTGCCAGGACAAGAATCCCGAGCAGGAGTGCCCCACTCAGAAAAAGAAAGCATCCCAGCAGGACGATGGTGCGGCTCAGCCAAGCTGAATTCGAGTCCCGTGCTGGGCCTCCCTGATCGGTTTCAGACGGTTTCAAGAGGATTGCCCAGCATCGTCAGAGGGCGATTTGGGTTGAGCGCACGTGGCTGGTTTCAACACTCCTGGAAGGATCGAGTTGATTGAGCTGATCGAGATCCAGAGAGGCGAACGGATGGCGAGGTCGGCTTAACACCCGCCACTTCGACCCGATCCAGCGGGGGCTTCGGCGTCGAGCAGAAGAAGCCCGCTACTCGATGAAAACCCCACGCTCGACCTTGGGCAGGTCGCTTTCGGTCCTCGGAGCGGAACGCCTGGGCGAGGTTCCTCCGGGTTCGAGGGAATCAAGCACGCGGGCGATGCCTTCCCGGGCGAAACGACTGCCGGGATGGAGCTGTCGCGCCTTGAGATACATGGCGAGACTTGAACCAAGCTGGCCGCGATCCTCGAGATCTTCGGCGGTCTGGACCGCCTTGACGAAGCTGGGGACCTCGACGGTTGCCCTGGTGAGTTCGTTGGCGACCGTGGTGTCGTTGGGGTATTTCCGGGCAGTCGTGCGAAGGGTCTCCCAGGCGTCGAAATGGTAGCCGCTCTGGGCCTGGCCTTTGACAATCTCGATGCGCGTGGTGACCTCGAGCATCTCCTTGATGATGTCCTCGAGCTGCTCCCGGCGCTGGGGGTCGTCGCCGACGGCGGCCGAGAAGCGGCCCTGCGCGTTGAAGATCTCGCGGTAGTTTTTCTGGGCGACGAGGCGGTCGAAGTCGAGCTTGGCCTGACTCTGCCGGTCGCCTGCCTTGGTCACCATGCCGGAGAGTTCGGTGAGCCGAGGATTGGTGGGCCAGATCTCGGTTGCCTTGCGCATCTCCTCGCCGAAGACTTCGGCGTCGCCATTGACGGCGGCGACCCGGGCCTTGTCGAGGTGGAGGGAACTGACGGTCTTGGCAGCGTTGATCATCCCCAGTGGCTTGGCGTACTCGAAGTCGCCGGCAAGATCCTTCATGTCGTTAACAAGATCCTCGGCGGTTTTGAAGTCGCGGACCTGCAGGGCGGCCTTGAGGTGATTGGCGCTGCGGACAAACTTCACGACCTTCTGCTTCTGCTCGAGGGGTACCGTGCGGACTTTCGGCAGGTATTCTCCGGGCACGAAAGCCTCCGCGAGCCTCTTCGACGCGCTCTCGATATCACCTCGCTCGGCGAGCAGGAGGAAGCTGTCGACGCCTTCATCGACGTCGCGGATGATCTCGTTGGCGGCGGCGTCGAGGGTGTTGATCGTCGGGCTCACGCCGAGACTTGAAGAGAACAACTTGTCGACTTCGGATCCCTTTTCGATCTCAAGGGAGCTGTCGCCCTCTTTGAAGAGCTGCCGGTACATGCGGCAGGCGATGATGACATGCTCGTAGCGTCGCTGGACGAAGAACTGGATGATGAGGGCCTGAAACTGGACTTTTCCGAGTGCCTTGGCGCTGATCATCTCGACCTTGACCTCGGCGCTCTGGCCCTCGAGTTCGACTAGGTCCTTGGCGTAGAGCGACATCCGCCCCCATTTAGCGAGAATTTCTTCGGGGGATTCCACCTTCTGCTTCACCGACTTGAAGTTGTCGTTTTTGGAGGCCATCTCGGCATTCCAGGCGATGGCGCGGCGCTCTTTCTTGATGTCCGACAGCGTCTTGTGCATGCCGGCGACGTTCTGGCTGGACTGGACGGCCCCGTAAATGGCGTTGGCGAGGGAATCGCAGAGCCGTGCGTCGATGGAGAACTCCGAGGCGAGCGGAAGGAGGGCGACGGAACGAGGGAAGTTGGGCCCACCCTTCTGGTGCGGCGAGAGGTGATCGAGGATGTCGTCGAGCACGGTGCGATAGGCCTGGTCCTGCTCGCTGTCGGCCGCAGGAAGCGCCAGGTACTTTTCGAAGCGGGCTTCGAGGAGTCGGTTGTCCATGACCTGGAAGGTGCCGCCGCCGTAGCTGACGGTGTCCTCTTCCGGGTTGTACGTCGGTACCTCGTTGCCGAATACCGTGGCACTCTGGTTCTTGGCGTCGTTTCCACCGCCGCCGCCGTTGTTCTGGTTGGGGGAAGGGAAGGAAGGAGTGCCGGCACCCGCTCCGCCGCTGGTATCAAGGACCTGGGCGTGCGATGAGGGGGACGACGACGCACCGAGCAAGGTGACAGCCGCTAAAGCCTGAGCCGTATTCTTGAATTTCATCAGAGTTTTGTGGTTTGGGATTAGCGCTTTTCGAGTTCCTGAGCGACGAGCATGCCGCCATCGACGACGTCGACCTTGAAGGTGAAGCGCTGGTCGCGCTCGATGTTCATGCTGGTGTGTTCAGCGGGAACGAGAATGGGCAGGGGGGTGCCGTCGTCGGTTTCGACACTGTAGACGTGTCCTTGGGAGGAGCGCCAGTCGTCGAGTCGCTCGAGGATGCGGCCGGTCACCTGATAGACGTTGCCGCGGAGGCTTCGGGCGTTCTCGACGTAGTCGGCGGCGTTGAGGGTATCGACCGTTGAGAAGCTGTCGGTCTTCCTGCTCGCGAGGAAGAAGACCGCGCCAATCATGGCAATTACCAGCAGACCGATGCCTACCAGGGGAAGACCCTTGCCGCCCCCCCCGCGACTGGAACTTTTCTTACGACGACGAGCCATGGCTGGAGCATAGAGGGGGAAAACCCATCAGAAAAGCCTTCGTTTTTGATCCGAATCGATGCCGATCTGAAGCATGCGCTGGGCGTCGCGGGCGTGGCGGGGGTCGCAAAGAGGATGAACGGCACCGCCTCCCCTCAGGAGCCAGATGAAATGAGCGGCGGAGTCGCAGAGTTCGGGGGCGGGCGCAGGAACCTCGAGGGGGTGTCCCGACTCGTCGTCTGCAGTGGCGATCTGGAGAGACCCATCGTGGCCCGGCCCGACGAGGAGGGTTCCCTGTTCACCGTAGAGGACTGTCTGGTAACTCGTCAGGGCGCCGATCTGCGTCCAGGAACCCTGCGCCGTGGCGATGGCCCGAGGGTATTCCATGACCATCAGACCGTTGTCCTCGACGGGGATGGCCTCTTTGACGAGGCTGCTCATGAAGCCGGTCACGCGGTCGGTTTCGCCAAGGAGAGTGCGTGCGAGAACGGCGCCGTAGCAGCAGTAGTCCATCGTCGCTCCCGCACCGTTTCGACGCTCGTCGTAGAGCCATTCGACAAATTGCTTCGAGCAGCCGAGTTCGGCCGGTCCCTGATGGGCCGCGCGGTAAGTCACCTGCCAGAGCCGGCCGATCGCTCCCGATTCAGCGAGCCGAATTGCCTCCTGAAGCTGCGGCCACCAGGCGAAAGGCCAGTTCACCATCGCGACGACCCCGGCCTTCTCAACCGCGTCGAGGAAGGCGTCGGCGCCCTCGGCATCGGCCGCCATCGGCTTCTCCACGAGACAGTGCAGACCTCGCTCGGCGGCAAGGACCCCATGTCCGGCGCTCGTCCGATTGTCGGCAAAAAGGTAGACCGCGTCCAGTGGTGCCGCTTCGAGGAAGGATTCGGCATCCTCGTGGAGTTCGGCTTCGGGAAAGGCTTCGGCGAACCTGGCGCGGAGTTCGGAGTCGGGCTCGGCGGCCCCCGCCACGAGGGCCCCCGGCTGGCAGCGGAGCTGCTCGAGGTTGGACCATACATGGTCGTGAGTCAGGCCGAGGACGCCGATGCGAATGGGATCGTTCATGAAAATGAAGGCACTAGTATGGTGCGCCAGAAGAGACTGTGATGATGCGCGAGATATTTTGTCGAGTTCAAGGCACGAGGAGGAAGCTGAGCGGACTCAGCGATCGACGAGCAACGCAGAAATCGACGAAAGATCCGCGTTCTTCGAAAATTCCGGGCGCAAGCCGGCTTGCCCAAACAACATTTTTCAAAATCATAGCCACTTGGGGTTCATCACACTAGTGGGAATGGCGCTTGGTTAGTGGGGGGGGGTCGAGGGTTCTGGGCGGGATTTCTTCCTCTGAGATTGAACTGAATCGACCCTGCCTTCCCGCTTGAAGCGATCGCAAAACGGCTTGTCTTGAGGTAGGGACGAGGGTCCCTCCTCGTCCGGGGAGGAGCGAAGCGACGG
>ENA-ORXT01003421-ORXT01003421.1-marine-metagenome-genome-assembly--contig:-NODE-3421-length-17512-cov-37.541038_pt1 | contig 17512 bp, 17 predicted proteins | sample MGYA00237868_ERZ511482 | MGnify/ENA metagenome assembly ERZ511482 | reverse complement strand
TCGTGACAACACCCCCAGGGCACTCGCGCCAAACTCGTGACAACACCCCCAGGGCACTCGCGCCAAACTCGTGACAACACCCGGGGGGTACTCGCGCCAAACTCGTGACAACACCCCCAGGGCACTCGCGCTAGTTTGGGTTGCGGGCAACGCCTGCGGTGAAGAATGATGCCGCCTTCGGACGGCCCACATAGCGGGCGTCGGTCCATTCGATCTCAAAGCCGGCCCCGACAATGATCTCGACGATCGGCCGGTTGAGGTGGCAGCCGTCGGCGATTCGCTTTTGCAGCGGCGTTATTCGATCCTGCCATGTCTTCACTCTGGTGTCGGGAGCGGCGCCATGCTCGACGAAGTGCAACGTGCCACCTGGCTTGATGACTCGCCGCAACTCCGAGAGTGCAGCTCGATAGTCAGGGATCGTGCACAACGTGAAGGTCAACACGCCTGCATCGCAGCTGTTGGCTTCGAGCGGGATCGTCTGACCATCGAGCCCCACATACTCAACGCTGATCGGCGAGGCTACGACTCGACCTGCTGCAAGGTTCTGACCAACCACCGCAGGATCGATGGCATAGACCTTGGTCACGGTCTCGGGCATGTGCTCGATGTTGAGCCCACTGCCGAAGCCTGGTTCGACAACAACACCCTCGATGCCAGCCAGGCACTTGATACGCCAGGCACTGACCTGGTCCGTGCGCAGAGCCACATCGATCAACCGAGGCAATATCTGGTCTCGCCACATACCCATGATCAGTAGCTCAAGGTGAGCGTGCGATGGTGTTCACCAAAGGACTGTTGATCGGGACCAAGAACTGCGATCGACCATAGCTTGTAGTCCAGCGCGGGCCCCGTGACGAGTGTGCCTCGCTCGGCAAGTGCGGCCGAGAGCTGGGCGCCGCAGTGCACCGTGGCCCAGCGGATGCCGTATTCCGCGACCGAGTCACGCTCGATGAGCTCGCCATGATCAACTCGCTGGGCGAGTTCCTGGTCATAGACCATCGCACCGAAATGACGGAACACCCGGGGCAGCATGTAGTCGGGGTATACCGGGAACTCATCGAAGCCGCTGAACCCAGCGCTCGCCCAACCGACACCCGCCGCCATGATCGCTGCGGACAGATGACTCAGCTTGTCGAAGTGTGCAACGCCTGCAGGAGTAGTTGGCCGATCCAAGTAGCCGGGCACTGTCTCGGTAAGCAGGCGCACAATCTGCGTGCCGTTGCGCTCGGCTTCGTGGACCATGTTGCGGGCCGAACCATCCCAACGCTCGAGCAACGTTGTGGCGACGGTGCGAAGGATCTCAGCTCGTTCGGGGATCAACTGCAGGGTCCCCTTGCCGGCGAACAGGTCGGCTGCCTGAGCGTCGGTCATCGTTGCGAAGCGTTCGAGGTCGAGGCGGTACCCATTGGCAGTATCGGGTTCGAGCATCCGACTGAACGCTGCAAAGATGCCCGGCGCATCGTCGAGCCAGACATCATCGTGCCGCACATGCCAGACCTCATCGCCTGCGGGCGGCCACAAACAGGCAAGCACCGAAACCGACAGCGTCACGTAGTCGAACCACCAGGACTCATCGCGACGTTCAGGCGTGCCGGGGTAGTCGAACCGGGGCACCTCGAAGGCCGTACCAGCCCAGCTGCCGGCCAGCGTTTCGATTGCGTCGTAATCGATGGCAACTCCCCACTGCGGAGGGGGTGCCGTCCCGGTCATGTCGACAATCACGCGATCAGGTCTCATGAGAAGAGCGATTCGCCGAGCCAGCCGTCGCCGGTGCCTGGACCGGGGACAACAAAGAACAGCCCCCCGCCGACCGGCTTGATGTAGTCCTCGAGCGGCTCGCCATCGAGGCGAGCCTGCACTTCGAGAAACCCGGTTCGCAGGCTGCGTTGGTAGCAGGCGAAGAGCAGACCTTGATCCAGCCTGCCGGTGCTGTCGGCTCCATTGAGATAGCTGAAACCGCGGCGCAGGATGCGGCCAGCGTCGGGCGTGCGTGGGTTGGCCAGCCGCATGTGTGAGCGCCGGGGCACGGTTTCATCGGTTCGATCGGCCGCGAAAGCTGGCTCGTCGCCCTCGCCGGTTTGGCCCAGGGGCGCACCCGAATCGCGGTGGCGTCCAAAGATTTGTTCCTGGCGCACCAGCGCTGCCGTGGCCCAGAACTCGATAAACATGCGGATGACCCGGGTTGCCTGATAGGTCCCGCCCACCGTCCAGTCGGGCTCGTCGTCGTCGAGTTGCATCCAGACGTAACGATCCATTTGCGCAGAATCGGCGGTGTCGAGATTCGACGTGCCATCGCGAAAGCCCATCAGGTTGCGCGCCTCGGCGACCTGCCCTGGCGCCTCGGGCAGTAGCTGATTGTACCCCTCTTGCACCCATCGCAATTGCAACCGCCGATCGGTTACCCGGACCGCCTGGTGCAACGCAAACACTGCGGCTTGCGAGTTCGGTGCGCTTATGGTCAGCGACAGGTCTCCGTGCGAGAGTTCGTCGCGCACCAAGCGGTCATTAGAGAACCTTGGCATCGCAACGAGTTCGGTCGGCCGCTGCTCGGCCAGACCGAACCGGTTGTCGAACAGCGACGCCCCGACGGCAAGGGTTATCGCAACGCCGGTGGTGGTCGACTCCGGCCCGATCGCTCCTGAGTCGACCGGCGGCAAGAACTCGTCGGTTTGCACGAGCGGGTCGCCCATCATCAACCGTTCGATCTCGGCCGACAAGATCTGCAGCGTCTCGATGAGCGCGGCGCGGTCGGCCACGACCACATCGAGCGAGGCCACCAGACCTGCCGCAGCCGGAGCTGCCAGGATGCCGCTCTGGTGAGCACCGCGGAAGTCGAGCGGCTCGAGCAAAGGCGCTGCGCTGTCGTTCTCGTTGCTCTCAGTGTCGGCTTCACCAGCCGTTGCACCTGCGGCTCGGTCTCCGGCCCCCGCGTTCGTATCGGTACCGCTGCAAGCGGCAGTCACGAGTCCGGCAAACGCGGCGGCACCCGCTCCGGTGATGAACGATCGGCGCGACGAGCCGGTTTCTGCGGTGGGCAAGGTTGGCAACGGTCGGTCCTGCTGGGGATTTTCTGGCGTCACGTCGTTCGGCACTGCACCATTGTGGTCTCTACGGCTAGCCAAGCGCGGGCAGGATCGTCTCGGCAATCAGACGGGTATTGACGTCGCCATACTCGGGCGGGCAACCCTGAGCGAAAATGATCGTGTCAGCGCCAGCTTGGCGGTAGATGTCAGTCTGTTCGATGCAGTCATCAGGCGAACCCGAAATAGTGTGCGTGTGCACCAGCTTCGAGAAGTCCTGGTTGCACTGCCTGCTCAACTGCTTATTCGCCAACTCAAGGGCTCGATCCCGGCTCTGGTGGGATTTACGGCGTCGGCCGGTCGACCTGGCGCCTCGCTGAAGTCGCCAATCTTGGCCATCTACTCGGCCAGCATGTCTGGCAATGCATGTAGGGCATCCAGCCGTCGCCGAACCGGGCGACGCGTTTCATCGCAACATCGGTGCGACCAGCGACCCAAACCGGCACGCTCGGCTTCTGGATCGGCTTCGGCGAGGTCGCCATGTCATTGAGTGTGGCAAGCGCCGATCGGAGCTCGCATTGTTCTGAGTTAGCAGCAGCTGCATCACTTCGAGTGCCTCGTTCGGCCACTGGAGCACCAACCGCTTCGAACTCACGAGGAAACTGCGGCCGACACCGATGCCGAGCGAGAACCTACCGCCCGAAACCACGTCGAGCATCGCAGGTTGTTCGGCCCACAGCGCGGGCGGATACAGCGGCACCAGGACGATCCCGCTCATGAGGTTGATGCGATCGGTCGCCCCAGCGGCGGCGGCGAGCACCACGATGTTGTCCGACGTTGCGATGTGAGCTGATGTGTTCGCCAGTAGATAGATAGTCGAACCCGAGTTGCTCTGCGAGGCGGGCCCTGGCCTTGGCGTCATGCAACATCGTGAGCGCAATCCCAAACTCCCTGACCCGAAGTTAATTCGGTCTACGACCCCGCAGTAACTTCAGACCATGAGCACGCCGATCCCCATTCACCAGCGCAGCTACGAAACCGAAGCCTTCGACGAAGGCGACGGCACCATGCGAATCGTTGGCCGGCTCATCGACACCAAACCCCAAGGACTCGGTCTTGGCGACGGTGAGCCGCTCGTGATTCACGACATGGTCGTCGAGATGATCGTTGCCGGTGTGGGCTTCGAGATTCTCGACATTTCGGCCGAGATGCGGGTGCATCCCTATGGACAGTGCACTGCGGTGTTGGACTCTTACCAACAACTCATTGGTGTCTCGATCGCTCGGGGCTACACCCGCAAAGTGAAAGATCTCTTTGGCGGGCCGATGGGGTGTAGTCACGTCGGCGCGCTGCTCACCGCATTGGGCCCGGTCGCCATTCAAGCGAGTTGGGGTATGGCTCGGCTGCACGCAGATCCTGGTGACTGGGCGGGCGGCGAGGTCGATCCTGCCGACGCCGAGCGGCGCCTGCGACTCAATACGAACACGTGCCACGTGTGGCACGAAGACGGCGAACAGATCAGTCGACTTCGGCGGGGCGAGGAAGCCGAACGTCCCGATTGGGAAGCGGTCCGGCTGACCAAGCTCGGTCTGTAGTGAGCGCAGCCGGGCCGACCGACCAACAGTGTGTCGAAGCCGCGACGGAGGTGGCGCCCGAGTTTGGACTTGCACCCACCAAGGTTCGGATCATCTCGCGCAGCGAAAATGTCGTGTGTGCGCTCACCTTGCCACGCGGCGATCAGGTCATCATGCGACTGCACCGTCCTGGCTACAACACGCTGGCCGAGATGGAATCTGAGGTGCAGTGGGTCCAAGCCCTCAGCGATGCGGGGGTGCCGGTACCTCATGCCATCCCTACACGTGCGGGGCCGTTCTACACCGCTGCACACGTGGGTGCCGAGACCCGTTATGTGGGCGTGGTGAGCTGGGTAGACGGCGAGCCACTGGGCGATGCGACTTCGGCCAGCGGCGTCGACATTGTCAACTTTTACGCTCATATCGGAACTGTTGCTGCACAGATCCGAGTCCAGAGCGAAACGTGGCAGCGGCCGGCACATTTTGCGCGTCGATCGTGGGACGCCAATGGCTTAGTCGGCGATGACCCGCTGTGGGGCCGATTCTGGGAGGTCGAGTCGCTGACTGCAGAGCAGCGACAGACGTTTACGATGTGTCGTGACGCACTTCGGTCCGAATTGCAATTATTGCCTGTTACCCCAGAGCACTACGGGCTCATCCACGCGGACCTGCATCCCGGAAACCTGTTGGCGAGCGGCGATCAGCTCACGGTGATCGACTTCGACGACGCGGGATTCGGCTGGTTCGAACACGAGTTGGCGGTTGCGCTGCACCCGGTTCTCAACGAACCCTGGGAACCGCAGGCACGGGCAGCACTGCTCCAGGGCTATCGCGACGTGCATTCGTTGACGGCGCGCAGCGAAGCATTGATCGACACCTTTGTCACGGTGCGGTGCTTGGTGCTCGTGAGTTGGCTCGAGGCTCGACCCGAACTGAGGACGCCTGAGTTCTTGGACGATCTCGTGTCAGAAGCCCACGCTGTCGCAACTTGGTACCTCGAACGCCAGTAGAGGGGTCAACGCCAGGTGGGCCGAGGCGAACCGACGAGGTCGCCCCGGCCCAATGCACGAACCTTGACAGCTAGTCGGCTGCAGCGTTGAGGTGCGCGTCGTCTTCGGGGCAGTCTTCGAAAAGTGACTGGGCATCTTCGCTCAGACTGTCCAAGACGGGATCACAGCTGTCGAACAACGCATCAATCGCTGCGTCGTCGATTGACGCATCGCTCGCTGCGTCGAACAATGTGTCGATGCCACCGTCGTCGAGACAGGCGTCGAAGCGCTCAAAGATAGCTTCGTCTTCGGGTGAGAGTTCCACGATTTCGTCGAACATGGCGAACTCCTCACTGAGACCGTCGAGGATCGGATCACAGGTCCCGAATGCTGCATCCAGGGTCGCCTCGTCGAGTTCGTTGACGGTTCCGAGATCGATCGCCGGATTACTTTCGAAATCGACGCCGGCCTCAGACAAACATTGCTCGTACTGCTCAAAGATGGCTTCGTCTTCAGCACTCGGAGTGAACTCTTCGATTGCGAGACCGCCACGGTCGCCCTCGACATCGCCGTCGAGTTCGGTGTCTGCCTGCAAGGCGTGGGTTGTGATCAGTGTTTTAGGTTCGGGCTCGTCGACATCTACCACCGTCTGAGCCGACGCAACGCCACCAGCCGCCACTGCCATCATGCCGACGAGGACCCCTGCCCCGGTGATTGCAGCCAGTCGCTGCCAGCGCCGGGTTTTGCCTGTTAGTAGGGGGGTGTTTTCTTCGATGTCCACAATGGGTCCTTCCAAGGATTTTTGTGTGTCCCGTGGTTCGGGATGACCTCACCTTGACGATGCGCGCATGAAGGATCGATGGGAAAGGGGCAGCCGGGTCGGGCCTCTCTCATCCAATTTTCATCCCCAGGCGTCAAACTGTCCTCATGAGAGTGCTGCTGGTCGAAGACGAACAGCGTCTGGCCCGCATTGTGAGCGACGGTCTGGGCGACGAAGGAATCGACGTCGAAGTCGAACACGACGGCGAATCAGGACTGTGGCGCGCAGCCGAGGGAAGCTACGACGTGATCATCTTGGACATCATGTTGCCGAAGAAGAATGGGTTCCAGATCTGCAAGGAACTACGCGAGGCCGAGGTATGGACTCCGGTGCTGATGTTGACCGCGAAAGAAGGCGACTACGACGAAGCCGAAGCGCTCGATACCGGCGCAGATGATTTCCTACGCAAGCCGTTTTCGTTTGTTGTGCTGCTCGCCCGGCTTCGGGCTCTGGCTCGCCGTGGCGCTCCAGCCCGGCCCGCAGTTCTTCGGGTCGGCACACTCGCGCTTGACCCGGCCGCCGCAACCGTGCAGCGCAGGGACACGATGATCGACCTGACCCGTCGCGAATTCGCCGTGCTCGAAATGCTGCTGCGGGCCCAAGGCGACGCAGTACGGCGCCAGGACATCATCGACAGAGTGTGGGGTTTCGACGATGAACCAGCCTCGAACGTGGTCGAGGTCTACATCCGATACTTGCGCAAGAAGGTCGATGACCCATTCGATACGACAACGATCGAGACCGTACGCGGCGTGGGATACCGGCTGATCGCCGATGCTTAGGTCGGTCCGCGGCCGCGTAACGCTCGCCGCAACGGTCGTAGTCGCGCTCGCCTTGCTGATTGCCTCGCTGCTCATCTTGCGCATGGTCGAAACATCGATGCTCGAAACAACCGAGCGAGCGCTGGCCGCAGAACTCGAACTCGAGGCCAGCTTCATCGAGCTCGGAATCGACGGCGGACCCCAGCTCTTCGAATTCGAGTCGGGCGGCCGGTTTTTCGAACTCGGCCTGTTTTTCGAAGATGATGGTGAGGCTTTTGGCAGCATCTTCGATCCAATGAGCGGACGAGAAATCGCGGTTGTAGTGATCGATGTCGACATGGTCGAGGCGTCAGCGATCTATGACCCGTTCACGGGTGAAACGATCGCTGACCCGGTGCTGGCCGCGGCGGTCCAAGATCTGAATTTCGAGTTCCGTGACATCGACGGCGCCGACGGCAATCAGCTGCTGGTCGGCGCAGTCGCACGCGACGAAGTAGATGCATCCTTAGCCGCAGTCCGTCGGGCACTCGTCTTTATTGTGCCCGCCTTCACGGTCTTGATGGGAGCGCTCATTTGGATCCTGGTGGGCCGCTCACTACGACCAGTGCAGGCGATCTCGGATCAGGTTCGGGCAATCACGACATCGAGCCTGGACCAGCGTGTGTCTGTACCACCTGGCGACGACGAGATCAGCGGCCTTGCGACCGTCATGAACAACATGCTGAACCGCCTGCAAAGCGGCGATAGCAAACAACGACAGTTCGCAGCCGATGCGTCGCACGAGTTACGTAGCCCGTTGTCATCGGTGCGAGCGGCCGCAGAAATTATCGAGCGCAACCCAGCGTCGGATCGAGCGCCAGGACTAGCCGCCGACATCGTGGCCGAGGCCGATCGCATGGACACGCTGATCGGAGACATGCTGCACCTTTCTCGAGTCGACGAGGACACCGCTCAGGCGAGCTATCACCCCGTCAACCTGAGCGACCTCGCCGAGACCTTTCGAGACTCGATTACCGACCTGACACTCGATGTCGCCGCCTCCATGACCGTGCATGGCGACGAAGCTCAACTACGTCGGGTGATCGAGAACCTCCTCACCAACGCTGTCCGTCATGCCCATAATGTCGTGGTCCTCGGTCTTGGGCTCGCCGAGCATCTCGGCAAGCAGTACGCCGAGCTTGTGGTCGAAGACGACGGACAAGGGGTGCCCGAAGGCCAACGAGCCACGGTCTTCGAACGTTTCAGCCGCCTCGACGAAGCCCGCAGCCGCGATGAGGGTGGGGCAGGCTTAGGTCTGGCGCTCGTACTAACGATCGTTACCAATCATGGCGGCAGCGTTGCAGTTGATGCGTCACCGGGGTTCGGTGGCGCCCGATTCACCGTGCATCTCCCGATCACTTCAACATCAGCTGACCTCTGAACCCAACCAGCAGAGGTCACACTGCTCGTTAGCTGAGCGGGAATGTGTGCGCAAATGCGGCGAAGCCTCCGCCGGTGTGCCAGAAGATGACGGTGTCGCCTGCGGAGAACCGACCTCGATCGATCTCCTGTTTCAGGCCGTAGAGCGCCTTGCCGGTATAGGTCGGATCCCAGATCAGCCCAGTCAGGCTGGTCGCTTCGAGCTGCACCCGTAGTTCTTCGTCGGTTGTCTTGCCGTAGCCAAGCCCGACATAGTCATCGACGATCTCAAACGTCGCCGTCTTTCCCTCGTCGCCGCCCTGAGCCAACAAGTCGTTCACATAGCCAGAGAGTTCCGCGCTGCTCTCGCCGACCGATGAAGCAACCACGGCCACATCCAGGCTGCGCCGGGCCACGCCGAGTGCCAACCCAGCAGTGGTGCCTGCCGATGAACTCGCATGCCACACCGTGACCGGGCCTGGGATCTCGTGGGCGTCGAGTTGAGTCGCGAGCTCTTCGACCGCGTAGTCGAATGCCACCATCCCCAGCCGGTTCGACGCGCCCGCCGGCATGACCCAGGCAAGCTCGCCGCCAGCTGCAACCTCATCGGCTACTCCCTGCATGAGCTCACGTCGGTCGTGCCATTGGTCCGGGGTGATGAAACGGATCTCGGCACCGGCCAAACGTTGGAGCAGGTAGTTGCCTTCGATTCGTTCCGGCGGCTGACCGTCGCTCGAGCGGATCAACAGGATGCATCTCATCCCGACGCGCGCCGCTACCAGCGCGGTGGCACGGCAGTGATTGGATTGCACTGCGCCGCAGGTGACAAGCGTGGTTGCGCCCGCTGCTTTTGCAGCTGCAATCTGGTATTCGAGCTTGCGCACCTTGTTTCCCGATAGCCCGAATCCAGTGAGATCATCACGTTTGATCCATATGTCCGGCCCGCCCCACGCCTGCGTCAGACGTTCGGCGAACTCCAGCGGCGTGGGCAGCTGGGCCAGCGGATAACGAGCATCGGTCATATGGCAAGTATGACAAGGCCGGCTCCGAGGCCTAGTTTTTCGGCGTCACAGATTTGGATCGCAACGAACATCATCCGGGTTATTGGCCGTCGAGCACAGCAGTCCGAGGGCAGGACGCTGCGTGGGCCAAAGAGCCGACGGTCCCGGCGGCAAAACAGGATGAGGGCAACCAAAGACCGGTTGCTACCTCAGCGCCGAATCCGTACTACCCGGGTAGCGCAGCGCTCCGGGACCGTAGATGTGCGGGCTAGAAAACAGGATTGCGAGCCCTAGCAAGCGATCCGTACTACCCGTCAGCGGGGGTTGAGTGGGTCGGTGTTTGCGGGAGCTACGAACGCGATCCAGTCGTCGAGTTCGATCGGAATGAGTTCGTCGAGTTCGATGCCGCGCAGGCTGATCAGCAGGTTGGTCGACGGGTCATAGGTCGTTCCGAAGCCGAAGTCGATCACCTCGTCGGCCGCGATCATCTCCCAGACGTTGTCGGGCACCTTGAGCGCGTCACCTCGGCTCGTCGAGAGCCAGTTTCGCAGCTCGGGCACGCTCAGCCGCCACACCGAGATAACGCCGTCGCTGCGCTCAGGATGCTTCCAATACGCGTGCCAGTTCGGTGGCTTGCTTTGCCAGACCGGCAAGTCCACAGCCTGAAACCTGTCGTCGCTGAGCACGAAACCGTCGAGCGGATCAGCTGACGCAAACTCGATCGCGCCAAGAAATTGGACAAGATCGGCTCGGGGGAGATCCCGGGTGGTTACGTTCACTCGCACTTCGCCCGTACCCAACTCCACGCTGTTGCCCGCACCGCTCGCAACCGCGATCACGCCATCAAGACCGAGTGCAGAAATGGTCTCGTAGTTCGATGGGTACTGACCGGTTGGTGCTTGATCGAAGACCAGCACGGTGATGTCGATGTGCGGCACGAACTGCCCTATGGCGCGCTCGGCGTCCTCGCCAAAACCGAAGCGCCACGTCTCGTGGCGGCTGGCGACATTCGCTGACCAGCCCGGACGGCGGCCCGCCTCGGCCAGACCTGCTGCTTGGGCATGCTGTTCGGTGGTCCAGATGGTTTTGTCGGTTACCCACTCGACTTCCCATGGTTCCGGCAAGACCCAGTGCGGTAGCGGCTCGCTGAGATCTGCGAGTGGTTCGATCGTCTGCATTGCGGCTTGCACCGCGATCAAGCGTTGGTCGGGTGCTCCTGCGCGAGCAGCAGCCCACGTTTGCTGGTCAACCTGAGTCAGCGAGTTGGCCAACTGGATCAGATCTGTATCCCGGTCCCCTGCCCCCAAGAACACGAACATGCCGTCGATCCAAACGAGGGCCGTGGAGAACGGCGAGTCCGCGTGCTGCACGATTCGGCCGATGCCGTCGTCGACCGCGAAGTCCACCTGCTCGCCCATCGTCGACCAGCTACCCCAGCGTTGCTCAAAGTCATTGCGGGTACCGAGCCGATAGGTCACGGTGATTCGACGACCGAGCTGCGGCACACCAGCTTTGCCCAGCGGTGCAACATCGAGCTGCATGTCATCAACGAAGCCATCGGCGCCTGTAGGAGTGCCGCCTTTGCTATTCCAATCCTCGATGACTACCCACCGCTCAGGATCCGGCAGCAACAATGCATCTGGCGCCTCAATCGAGCCAGGGCTGTCGGAGACGGTTTCATCGGCAGCGATAACAGGCGCCAAGGTTGGCGTTGCGGTTGCGGTTCGCTCAGCGCTTGGTTGCGGTGCAGCGTCGGCGGATTGATCGACTGGAGAGCCAGAACAGCTCGCAGCGACCAGCGCGAGCGTTGCAAGTAGAAGTAGTCGACGGGCCATGGTGCGCTCCTTGAGACTCAGGATGGCACGACCAGCCGTTTTGGTTGCTTCAGTCCGGGTGAACGTTGCGAAACAGACATGGATCTGTCACCATCGCGGCCGGTCCCAAGCTGTTTCGTAACCGAAACGCTGGTGCGCTCGCAGGCACACCGACTCGCGAACTCACGTCCGCGGCCGCTTTCTGGCCGAGATGGCATGTTTGTTCTATGGCCAGAATTGATCCACAGCAGTACGACGCTGGCGCCGCTGCGTTTGTGGCGCACATGGAAAGCCAGCCGTACAACGTGTTCTATGAACGCCCGGCGATGCGTGCACTCGTTGGCGACGTTGCGGGACGTAGGGTGCCAGACGTTGCGTGTGGTGCTGGTTCGCTCACCAGCGAGATGCACCTGGCCGGCGCCACCGTCGTGGGGTGCGACGGCTCAAGCGAGATGCTGGCACTAGCTCGCGAACGCGTCGATGCCCAGGTAGCGCTGCATCATCAGGACTGCTGTGATCCGTTTGCGTGGGCCGACGATTCGTCGTTCGATCTGATTGTGATGTCGCTTGCGTATCACTAACTCAACGACCATGTCGGCTTCCTTCGGGAGATGCACCGAGTGCTACGCCAAACCGGCTCGTTTGTCCTGAGCACGCATCACCCGACAGACGATTGGCGTCGGCTCGAAGGGTCCTACTTCGCCACCGAACTCAACACCGACAACTGGGGTGCCATCAACCAAGACGTCACATCGTGGCGAATGCCGCTCACCGCGATCGTCGGCCATTTCCACGGGCTCGTCCATATTCACCCGTTCTTCGAGTCAGCAGCCGGCAAGAACGCTGTGTTCGGTCATTGGTTCAACGAGATGAACGTGAGAATCGACGCCTACAAGATCGAGGTCCTCAACGTGTACGACCCGCCGGTTGAGCTCGTGGCCGGCGAAGATTGCGCCGACGGAACTGGGCCAGCCGAGATCAAGCTGTTGCGCTGGAACTCTGACTCCGAAGCGCTGCTCGACGGCCGCTTCGAGCCCACGGTCTTCGATCAGGACTTTGTCAATGTGCAGTTTCGCCAAGACCGAGAGGTCTTCGTGTTCGCCTATGTCGGCGTGAACACTGACCTGGCCACGCTCCCCCTACCGCCGATGGAGCGTTTCGATTCCCTGGTCAATGTGTCACCGTTGATCGAATTCGATCCCGACGAACCTCCGGCGATCAATTAGCTCACGCCGCTTCACCTATTCCGTCGCGTTGCTTCAGCTCAGAATGTCGAGGTCGAACAGTTCCTTGAACTGGGCTGCGTATTCGGCGTTGGACTCGACCATGCCCATTTGTACCCACTGCTCGTCGGTCATGTTTGCCCGACCTTCGATCAGCTCCGCGCCGCCCCAACCGCACGTGTATCGCAGCTTGGGAGTCTCAGATGTCGCAGCCTCGTAGATCACTGCGGCGACCTCGGACGGATGGCCAGGGTTTGCCAGACCAGCACCGTAGAAGTTGAACATGCGCTCATAAGCAGCGTTGTATGCGCCGGTCTCATTTGGCATGTCGGTGTTCTTTGCCATGATTGCGGTCTTGACGATGCCCGGTTCGATGAGCGCTACCCGCACACCGTGGGGAGCAACCTCTTGCGCCAAACCCTCGGTGAGTCCTTCGAGCGCCCACTTCGAGGTCACATAGGGCGACTGCGCGAGCGCTGCTATGACTCCGGCGATCGATGAGATATTGATGATGCATCCGCTACCGCGTTCGCGCATCTGCGGAAGCACCGCCTGAACGCCTCGGACAACGCCATAGACATTGACATCCATGACTTGGTGATATTCGTCGAGGGTCGTTTCTTCGCAAACGCCGTTGCCGCCAACACCAGCATTGTTGACAAGCACGTCGATCTGACCAGCGGCGGCGGTGACCTCGGCGACGGCACGATTGACCGACTCGGTGTCGGTGACATCGCACACGACGGGATGCACCTCGACCCCAGCCTCGGCACACATCGCGGCGAGTTTCTCGCCCTTTTCCAGACTGCGCATCGAGCCATAGACAGTCCAGCCTTTTGCGGCGAGGTCTACAGCAGCGCTGCGTCCAATTCCAGAATTCGCACCAGTGATGAGAGCAACAGTCATGGCGCGAACCTAGCCGACCCTCACCACGGCGACCAGAACGAGTGAGCTGGGTTCAAGCACGACCTCACTCGCTGGCCAGGAGCAAGTCGGCGGTGACTTCGAGATGGCCAAGGTGCTGCGCAAGTTCCTCGTAGGCATGAATCAGTGCGGCGCCCACGGTCCACTGGCCGTCGAGTGGCGTTTGTGTCTGAGGAATCGCATGCAACGAGGTCGCCGTTTCGATGGCCCCACGACGGCGGCTCAACAGCTCAAGCCAGTGTTCGACGAGTACGTGCAGCTGCGAGACGGTGCCGGTTGCGGTGAACTCGTCGTGTCGCACCCGCTCCGACGGATCACCAACCACCATGTGGCCAACCCACCACTCGCAGGCCCCAACGATGTGGGTTACCAGCGCAAACGGCGACGCCCCGCCGGTAAGAGGCGGCTGTTCATTGATCAGCTCATCGCCGAGCCGATCTACCACCGAGAGCACGCCGCCGAAGGACCGGCGGCAAAACACTTCGAAGTCGGTACTGGTGATCGTCACGGTCGCGACGGTAGCTTCACTGCCGTGAGTGAGCAGCAAGATTTGGCGGCAGGCCATGACCAGGCCGCAGCAGACGTGGCCACGGTCTTCGATATTCAGCCCCATGGGCCCGATGTTTGGGTCGGCGAGAGTCCCGACTATCCGTGGGGTCGCATCTTTGGCGGCCTCGTCATCGCTCAGGCCCTGTGGACTGCCACTCAGACCGTGGCCGACGAGCACGCGCTGCATTCCATGCACGCCTACTTCATTCTCGGAGGCGACCCCACCGAGCCGGTGCGTTACGAGGTCGACCGCATCCGCAATGGTCGCTCGTTCACCACTCGTCGGGTCGTGGCTCGCCAAAGCAGCGGCGCGATCTTCAATCTTTCGTGCTCATTTCAGCGTCGCGAAGCGGGTGTCGAAACCCAGACTGCGAGCTTCCCTGCCGACGCACCTGACCCGACAACGATCGACTTCTACCGCGAAGGTTCCGGGGTCGACCGGTTCGATGTGTCGCTCGACGGTGACCAACCACGATCGCTGGTGTGGGCTCGCTATCCCGGTGTGCTTTCCGGTGACCCGCGGGTGCACCTGTGCGCTCTTGCCTACCTGAGCGACGTGAACGCGATGGATGCTGTTGCCCACGCCCATCCCAGCGGTTATCCCGAGTCCCACGAAGCGTGGGACGAAACCTACATGTGCGCCAGTCTTGACCATGCGATGTGGTTTCACCGTCCGGTGAACGCCAACGAATGGCTGCTATTCGACATGGACGGCCACGGAATCCGACGCACCCGCGGTCTATCCACCGGCCACGTCTTCGCCGCCAACGGCGACCACATCGCCACCATTGCGCAAGAGGGACTCATCCGGGAATTGGGGTAGTTCACTACATTCGGTGTGGGAGTTAGTGGCCGGAATTCATGCCCAATAGTTCGTAGAGTTTTGCTGCGTTGAAGTCGGGTTGTTGACTAGCTTTTATTAGTACTGCTTCCTTCGCGGCGATGTCGGCTGCGGCTTGGGGTATTTGCGGCGCGGCTTCGACGGGGATCACTACTGCGCCGTGTTGATCGGCGTGGATGAGGTCGCCGGGGTCAACGTGCATGCCGTGTACCTCGACGGGCACGTTGAACTCTTCGATCCTTACCCAGGCGTGCGACGGGCCCGCCATGCCAGCCAAGAGTTGAAAGCCTTCGGCTGAGTCCGGAAGATCTCGGATGCTGCCATTGGTGATTACGCCTAAGGACCCGAGGCCCTTGTGGATGTTGGTGTTGACCTCGCCCCACCATGCGCCGTAGCCAGCGATCTGGTCGAGATCCTCGATGACCGTGATCGTCGGGCCAGGACCTTCGTCAATGTGTTCGTAGTAGGCCAACCGCACCCGCGTCGCTTCGTCGCCGACGACTGTGGGTGGTGTCTGGGCTCGCATCTTGGCGGTGCGGGCAAAGCCGACGATCGGTTCGAGATGCGGTCGTGGCGCAAAGAACGGTGTCGTGCTGTAGCCGTGACCACGACGCTCAGGCGCGACGACCTCGAGGGCGTTGCACACCGTTGGCGTATCAAGCGCTCGCAACTGTGCCAGCAGATCTTCGGAGAGCGGTTCGTTGAGGCTCACAACTCGCCTCCTGCCGTCGACTTGAGCGGCGTACCGCCCAGCACTGTCCCCGCCGTTCGCACGCTCACTAACCAAGTCGCTCGCAAGCTCACAACTCGCCTCCTGCCGTCGACTTGAGCGGCGTACCGCCCAGCACTGTCCCCCAGATAGGGATGTCTTTGAGCGCCATGGGTTCTTTTTCTAGAGGGTCGTCGGTAAGCACGGCGAAGTCTGCGAGCTTACCTGACTCGATGCTTCCCATCTCGTGGTCGAGTTTGAGTTGGTAGGCCGCGTCGATCGTGATCGCCTTCATCGCGTCCATCACCGAGATCCGCTCATCAGGGCCAAGCACACTGCCGCTCGCCGTCACCCGATTCACTGCGCACCAGGCGGTGTGCAGGTGTCCCATTGGCGTAATCGGTGTGTCGCTGTGAATCGAGAACGACACGCCCTCACGGAGGGCAGTTGCACATGCATTCATTCGGGCTGCTCGCTCGGGGCCGACCGTGATGTCGCGATGCTGGTCGCCCCAGTAGTAGATGTGATTGCTGAAGATGTTGGCGCACATGCCCAGAGCCGCCATTCGTTTGTACTGAGACGGCGTGGTGAGCTGACTGTGCTGCACGGTGTGACGGTGATCCCACCGAGGGTGCCGCTCGAGCGCCGCTTCGACCGCATTGATAAATACCTCGGCCGCCTGGTCACCGTTGCAGTGACAATGCACGGTGATGCCCGCCTGGTGCAACGTGGTCACGATGTCGGAGATCTGGTCGGGCGCCATGAGCCACAGGCCATTCTCGGGGCTGCCCTCGGGCGGGTCGTAGTAAAACGGCCACGAAATGCGCGCCGTAAATCCTTGAATCGAGCCGTCGAGCACTAGCTTGACGATGCCGAAGCGCAGCTTGTCGGTGGAGGTGGACTTGAGGCCATCGACGATCGACGCTAACTCGTCGGGATCCTGGGGCCCACCGAACATCGGCGAGCCAGCGACCATGATCCGTGTCGGGTAGTCAGGGTCGGCGGTGACCGTGCGCCACGCCTGCAATGAGGCCTCGTCGTTCACCCGAGTGGTTCCGAGGTCCGTAATAAGCGTGTGCCCGGCGTTGCGAGCTTCGTAGGCGTAATTCCACTTGGCCTCGTCAGAGATGATCGCCGTGAACAACTCACGCAGTCCGTGGCGCGCCAATCCCATCGCTGCAGGTTCTTGCAGCTCGCCGTTCGGGGTGCCGTCGGCGTTGCGAGCCACACCGGGCGTTGTCGTGTGTTCGTTGATCTCGGACATGTCGAGCATGGCGGTGTTGACCGTGGCGAGGTGAGCGCTTGCGTGATACACGTATATCGGTCGCGTCTGGCTCACTCGATCCAAGTGAATTGCGAGCAAACGTCCGGCTGGGAAGTAGATCGGGTCGAGCCCCCAGGCCACCAATGCCTCACCAGGCCCGTCGAGCTGACTCTCGTATTCGGCGAGACGATCGAGAACCTCGTCGATGCTCTTGCAGCCAGTCCAGAGTTTGCCCTGCGGGTCATAGCGGTCGAAGAACCCGACGTAGGGGAACTGCCAGACTCCACCAGCCATGACGTGCGTATGAGCTTCGATGAATCCAGGCGTCAGCACCTTGTCGGCGAACCGATCATCGACCGTGTGTTCTCCCCACGCTGCAAGCTCTTCGACGGTGCCGACGGAGAGCACCCGGCCGTCGCGCACCGCCACAGCCTCGGCAAACGGGAACGCAGGGTTCATCGTGATGATGCGCCGTGCGGGATAAATCGTGGTCCTCATAGCGCGAGCTTAGAGCGAGCCGCGATTTCGTGACGGATGGGTAGAGCCATTCGCGCCAAACTCGTGACAACACCCCCAGGGCACTCGCGCCAAACTCGTGACAACACCCCCAGGGCACTCGCGCCAA
>ENA-ORXT01003420-ORXT01003420.1-marine-metagenome-genome-assembly--contig:-NODE-3420-length-17516-cov-12.456506_pt1 | contig 17516 bp, 16 predicted proteins | sample MGYA00237868_ERZ511482 | MGnify/ENA metagenome assembly ERZ511482 | reverse complement strand
ATGCGCGGTTTTCATGCCTTGAAAAAGAAAAAAATAAAGTCGTCAAGAACCTGCATTTATTAAAACCCTGTTCCTAATATCTTCAAAACGCTCAATTTTGGACATAATTATGTTTTTATAAAATTGATAATCAATAAAAGGAAAATATCGACACATCAGTACGTCAGCAGGTCAGTACATCAGCACATCAAACCGTTTCCACTTTCTCTCTATAAAGACTCGCATCGACCACACCCACCATTTTCTTTTCATCCAAACTGCCGTCCAAAAATTCGTTGACTTGCTTGGCAGTTTTCATCGGGTCGCTGACTGCTTCGTGGTAAGGGACGAGCGTATATTCGACATATTTCGGATGGTTTTTACACCAACCGATGGCTTTCTTGCGACTGTCTTCAAAAGTCTTTAAGAGTGCCATTGAATTTTCTTTGTCTTCGCCGCGTTCTTTGCCGAGTCTGCCGAGCATTTTGTGTTGGGAGTTCATCACTTCTTCAATCGCCCTATCCATAAATATAATTTTGTATTTATAAACGTGTGGCAGATGGTGTAATAGGTGCGAAATAATCTTAACGACTTTGTCACCAACTTGCGTGAGTATTTGTTTGTTCTGCCCCAATGCTTTGATAGCATCATGCTCGAAATATCCTTTTTTATTATTGTCGTCGGCTTCGCGGTTGCCGTCTGTAAATGCTTGCATGCCGCCGTTGACGAGCATTTGCATCATCATGGATGTACCCGAACGCGGTAAGCCGGACACTATCGTAATCGTGCCTTGCGAACCAATGCTACGCTCATAGGCGTCCTGCATTTCTTTGATTTTGTCTTTGCGGTCGAGGTGGTCGCGGTACAGTACAATCAAGCCTTGCTGAATCTGCTGACCGAGACGCGGGTCGCGGTTGTTTTTCTTGGCTTCTTCGAGGGCATCGGCGGCGGCTTGGTACTCGCCCGCTTGCATACGGCAACTGCCCAAGTGATACCATGCGACCGACATTGCCGGAGCAAGTTCAACGGTTTTTTCAAGCGATGGAATGGCTTTCTTCATCATTTTTCGCTGGAGAAAAGTACTCGCCAGTGAAAAGTAGGTGGATGGATGTGGATTTATTTCGATTTCTTTTTTAAAGTATTTTTCCGCCAAATTCCATTGTTGAATTTTGGCGTAGCCTTCGGCTATCTGACTATATAAATTCGGAATTTTTCCTGCATTTTTATCCGCAATATCGTACTGCTTTGCTGCCGAACGATATTTCATTTCCATGAGAAATAAATTGCCGCGAAGGATATGTAGTTCGGGAATTTCATGTCCGATATGAACGACTTTATCTAGCATATCAACGGCTTGTTTGATTTGGTTGGTTGCTAAATATGACCCTGCCAATCGTCCGCCGTACCAACTGTTTTTGGGGTATTTTTTATGCAATCGTTCCAAATAAGGAATAACTTCGGGCTGCAAACCGGAGGCAATTTTGACTCTGGATTTGAAGTATTCTTGTTGTTCTGCAATTTTATCAGTAACATAACCAAGCTGTTGCAGTCTTTTTTCATAGTTGGGACTGATGACAAGTGGACTGTCTTTTTTTGCTTCGCCTTTAGATGCTTCGGGTTCGTAGGTGTCGATAAATTTATTGATTCGCTCAAAGAATTTTGGCGCAAGCAGGGGCTTTCCGTCGAAGTCTTTGGGCAATGGATGACCGAGTAGTGCGATGGTAGTAAGTGAAATATCTAAGGCGGTAACGGCATAGAGTTCTTCGCGCTCGAAGGCTTGTTTGCCGCGTATGATGAGCAAGCCCTGTGTGTTGTATTCGTAGGTGGAATCGTTGAAGGCGAGTTTGTCGATGTAGCTTTTGTGGGGCATCAGACCGCCTTGCGAAAGTAGCATCACGATGGCATCCTCACCTGCTTTTTGGAGGAGTTCGCCGAGCATTTTATCCAATAATTGATAACATTTATAAAGCACTTCTTTGAATGCTTGGTGTAGCTGACGAGGGATGTCTTTGTTTTTGGAAAAACTGTATGGTGTGAAGGTGTGTACGATGTCCGAAAAACGGGTAAAGTAAATATTTAGGCTGTTCCAATCACCGTTTTCGAGGGTGTCTAAGGCTATTTTTTGTGTGGCAAAACTCTGTGCCAAAAATTCTTTTATGGTGGTGCTTAACTGCTCAAACCGTACCTTTGAATCAGGTACGGAAGCGATTTCCCACGAATAAAATTCGGCTTGGGCATCCTTGACAGCTTGTTTTTTTATTTTAATAAAATCATCATATTTATCGGCAGGAAAAACTAAGTTTTCTGCGATAGCGGGTTCTATATTTTCAAAAAATAAATCGCTAACAGATACACCGGAAATGGGCGTGACGGGATAGCTTGCCGTTGCGCCGATTTGGTGGGCTTTCATGCCTTGTCTGGAGAGGATTTCCCAAAGAAAACTCGCCTGCCTACCTTTCGATGTAATGGGTGTATTGGCATTTTTTCCAGGCTCTGTAAAGGTGTGTATGCCGTGTTTGATGGGTGCTTTACCGGTGTTTATAGTCGTCCAATTGGCTGTGGGAATAGGCGGGTCGAGTGTGCCGAGTTTGGCGCGCGCGCCTGTTTCGAATAGTTGTTGAACATTGGGCAGTAGCCCTTTTTTCATCATTGGGTCTATGACTTTCCAATCGGCTGTTCCCCAACCTATAGTGAGTATTTTGTTTGCAATTGATTTTGACATAATTTATATGGTCAACGGCTGACGGTGAACGACAGGCGATTATTTTCCTAAATAAAAATGGATTTTGGATAGATGAAGCAACGGATTATTACTCATCTGTAGTGACAGGTAGTTCGATTATTTCAGCTTCTACTTTTATGTCTCCGGCTTGTTGTTTGGCTGATGCTTTGGCTTCTTCTTGTGCTTTGCGCCAAGCCACTAAGCCTTGATAACCCAATGCGAGTAGTCCTAGTGAACCTTCGGGCGGAACGATGTATCTATCGCCTTTTTTGTATTGAGTGGGTGCTTGGTGTTTTGTATTGTCTTGAGTATTCATTTGATTTGGTTTTGAATTAGAATGAGTAAATGATGTAAGTGAAAGATAGGATAGTAAGGAATGAAAAGATAATAAACGCTACATCTTCACGCCGTTATTTTTTCTTTATATGAGCCAAATTTGACGCGTCCCGAATGCTTTCGGAATAAGGAGAACTTAGTGAAGTATAAAGGAAAAAGAACAAGTCAAGATGTAGTGTTTATTGTTTTTTCATCCCTAAATAATTATTCAAGTTAATTTTTTAAGTATTCTTCATTAATTTTTTCCAATCTACTGCCCAGGCTGTCACCAAAGCCCACATTATCGTGGGAATAATGGTCATAAAGCCTATGTTGGTATTGAAAAACTGACCAAACCACAATTCTTTAATAACATCTTTGGCTTTTTGATCTCCATTTTCAATATGGGCAATGGTTACTTGCTCAACATAATCGATGCTCATGCCAAACAAAAAGATAGAATAAAGAAAAAATATAACCAAGGCTAATAATATGACAATGATTCTATTTTTCCAGCTTATGGGAAAAGCAACAAACGTAGCCGTGACAAAGGATAAAAGAATTAAAAACGGGATTAAAATTTTATTCTTTGATGTCAGAGTATTAGACCCTTGCGAACGTTTTATTTGACCGTCCCTAGCATCTTTTCCTTCAGCAATGATCACCAAATCAATGTCTTTTCCTTTGGCTGCTTTTTCAGGATTAGCACGCCATGTAGTTTTTGGAAAGCATATTTTAGCGACGTTTGCTGTCAGATTAGAAGTACCATACTCAAGATGTAAGCTGGGTGCAATTAATAAAACAAGTAAAAGGTACATGCCAACGGCAACACCTATAAATGTAAATAAAATCTTATTGGATATCATAAGTGTGTGTGTATTAGTATTTTGTAAATAGTGTTTTTTAGTGCTGTTGTGCTGTAGTATCACAGTGTTGTTGGTACTAAACAACTACAACACAACGGCACTACAACACCACAATACTATTTAAGCATCGCTCTTTCTTCTGACAATTTTTTTCCATCCCAACGAATCCATAACATACTATACAATACCGCAAGTACGATGAAAAGGAATTGCCATACTTCAAGATGTACTACTTCAAATAAGGAAGGGAAGTGAATACCTGTCATGTAAAGTGTAACAATACGAACGAGATTGATGAGTAATAAAACACCTACTCCAATGAGCAATCCAGGAATTTTGCGCTTAAATACGGTAGGATAAGCCAATATAATACAGGAAGCCAAACCAATTGGCTCAATGGCATCACAACCCCGTTTCACATTCATTACGAAATTGCCCTGTATCAGTGCGCCGTCCGTTGAAGTACCGTAGCCAAATATATTGATTAATGCGCTGCCTATAACAGCATTCGTTCTGGTAATAGGTTCTTCCAAATACCCCTCATATATCACGATATAGAAAAGGTAGAACAGTATCATCAAACCAATAAAAAGTGCGAAAAAACGCACAAATGGATTACGGATAAAGCCCGATATTCGTTCGCCTATGGATGGTTCAGACGCCGCTTTGGGTATAGATGCGGCTTTTTGTTGTGAAGCAGCTTTTGGAGTTTGCTTTTGCTGTTTGTTCTGCTTATTCGGTTTCTTTTTTGCCATGACTCTGTGTAGTGGTTCTCGATTAGTTTATTGTTGATTCACACAAAATTAAGAAATTATATTGGGCAATAATCTTTTAAAGATAAAAAATCGCAATAAAAAGTTTGTAAAATGATTGTTTAAGTGAAAGAAATTAAATAGGATGCCTCATAATGCGAAGTATTTTTTTGTCTAAGTATTTTTTAAAAGCCGCACATAGCCTTAGCTACGTAAGGATTTCAAAGGATTCTTAGACGGAAAAAAGACGAGTATAGTGGCACATGTTATTTATTTTCTTTTACCAACAGGCTTTTTTATCTTTTTTACAAAAGAAATACAATTCAACTGCAATCTCAACCGCAACTTCGACTGCAATCTCAATCACAACTTCAACTCCGATTTTTGAGATATGGGATGAAAAAACAATGAACGCTAAATATGAAGAATTTGTGAAGCAAATTTTTGAAATTGAATTTGAATTTGATTTTGATTTTGATTTTGAGATGATTAACCACTTACCACTTCCTTATTCATCATTTGCTTAATCGTATTTCTACCGAGTTGATACATGTGTACTTCGTCTGGTCCATCGGCGAGTCGGACGGTGCGCCCATAAATCCAAAATCCGGCAAGCGGCGTATCTTGACAAACGCCCATTCCGCCGTGCGCCTGAATCGCTCTATCGACTACGTTGCAAGTCATCGTCGGCACGACAATTTTAATCATCGCGACCAAGTCTTTGGCTTCTTTTATGCCAAATCTATCAATTTTATCTGCTGCCGATAGTGTCAGCAAACGTGCCTGTTGAATCTCGCAGCGCGACTTGGCAATATCTTGTCGAATGCTACTATATTGAGCGATTTTTTTACCGAAAGTTTCACGTTGAGTCACGCGAATTGCCATGAGGTCGAGTGCACGTTGTGCCGCACCAATCAGGCGCATACAGTGGTGAATCCTGCCCGGTCCGAGTCGCCCCTGAGCAATCGCAAAGCCACTCCCCTCTCCTACCAGAAGGTTGCTTGCAGGTACACGCACGTCCTTCAGTTCGACTTCGGCATGTCCTTCGGGTGAATCGTAAGTACCAAACACTCGCAAGGGACGCACCACACGCACGCCCGGTGTATCGGCAGGTACGAGAATCATACTTTGCTGAACATGTCGATGTGCCGTTGGGTCGGTTTTGCCCATGACGATATAGACTTTCGTATGAGGATTCATCACGCCGGATGACCACCATTTTCGACCATTTATCACGTATTCATCACCATCGCGCACGATAGACGTTTGAATATTCGTCGCATCGGAGGAAGCCACATCGGGTTCGGTCATCAAAAATGCCGAGCGGATTTTGCCTTCCATGAGTGGCGTGAGCCATTTGGCTTGCTGCTCCGGCGTACCGAATTTTGCAAACACTTCCATATTTCCCGTATCGGGTGCAGAGCAATTAAATACTTGTGACGACCACGGAATCCGTCCCATCAATTCGGCGAGTGGCGCATACTCCAAGTTGGTCAAACCCGGACTCAAATCCCCGTAATCTTCCGACAGAAACAAGTTCCACAAACCTGCCGCCCGTGCCTGTTCCTTCATGCCCTCCATACCGGGATAGATTTGCCAGAGGTTGTTTTCTACAAATTCCTCATATTCTTTTTCAATCGGGAAAATATGTTGCTGCATAAAGTCATCGACCTTTGCTTGTAGGGCTTTTGATTTATCTGTGTATTCGAAATTCATATTGTTATGAGTTAAAATCTGTTTTTACAACGCCTCGCGTAGTTCCGAATCCCATACCTAAGCGAAATAGTTCAGTCATGTAATATCTGTTCCTGTGACGTTTTAATATTCCATAATCAGCCAATAAGTTAATCTCAGGTTGCTCCAATCCTTGTATTGTTTGAGTAGGGAACTTTGGTTTAGGGTCAAGACTTTCTAATTTTGTTAATACTTCTTCAAAGGGAGTTTCTTTATTTTCTTGTTTTACCTCTTTTATTTTCTCCCGACCTACTTCCGGTAATGCACCAGTAATAGATTTCGGACTAAGTATTCTATCAGGATATGGTGATGTTGTTCGGTTGTTTTCTTGTTCTATTGCTTTTGCAAGAAATCTGATAATATCCCGAGATTGTACCTCTTCATTAAAATTTGATAATTGTTCCAAAATCCTTTTTGCGGAACGTGCTCTTCTTGACCGCTCTCTGCCTAATTTCCTTCCCCATAAGGGATAAAGAGCTTCGGTTAATTGTTCTTCGCTTGCATTAGAAATATTGCTTTCATCCAAATTAGAAATATCGAAGATTTTATAGTTACACATCACCCATGCAACAAGCCTCAACGCTTCCTTTTTATCCCACTTTAATTCATATTCCTTGTACTTATCTAAAAATTGACCAAGATTCTGTTTGATAACTTGTTCGATAATATCTTTCCGAATAAATGCAATAATACCTAAAGGAGCATTAGGAGTGGTACTAATGTATGCTTGTACATCTTGCAGAAGTGCTTTAATAGCTGTTCTTTGTTTATCGTCTCTATAGTAGTTAGGAAATAAATCTTCAAGTCCATCAAAAAGAAAGATAGCCTTTTCTTCTTCAGTTATTAGGTGCTGTATAAATCCATTAGCTTGATTATGTTGCCCAAGTCCGAAATTATAACTCCAAGCAATAACATCCAACCAAATATTTTTCCATTCATTGAGGCTTTTCTCTTGTTTTAAAGACTCTTGCAGATGAGGTTTGATGTGTTGCTCCCATATTACATCATCAGGTGTTTTCTCTATAGCTTCGGGCATGGTAACTTTAATAATTTTTGCGTTGTTGGACAATGCACTACCATTTCCCTCATTGGCTTGGCTCAAAAAATTTCCCCATGTTTCACTTTTTAAAATCTGCCGGAATAAGAATGTCTTACCTGCACCTTTTGCACCTACTATAACAAGATTGGGAAGGCGAGTAATATGTTTATTGGTTAAATTCGCTATCGCTTTACTTTTGTAAAAAGTTTCGGGCAGATATTTTTCTGCAAAGATTAAACGGGGAACAATTTCTAACATTTTCTTGCGACTTTCTACATAATCATCGCTGGATTTACTTACTTCCATCGGAGTAGCTTGGTAGTAAGATGTCATAGAAGATACATTTTTAGAAAGTCCACTTGTTTTTATAAGGTGTTGAATTTCAGACCAATCATTAGGCAAAACCAAGAGGCTGTCATAGGTAGGGCTGATAACTATGGGTAGATTATCTTCTTTTATTTCGTCATCATCATCATCATCATCATCGTCTTCGTCTTTAATCTGACTAAGATATTCATCGAAATATTTCCTAAGCAACTCCATGTTTTTTCCTGATGTAGCTGAACCTCCCTCGTCTTTGTCGTTCCAAATGCGCTCTAGCCAATGTACTTGCTCAGGACTGACCTGCGAAACAATAAGTCCCGGAATATCTTTAGGTGTAATCGCTTTATTTTGCTGTTGTTGCGCCAAAATATCAAGTACAATACGTGTACCTTCTACGGATTGGCTGTTGAGTGTTGTTACAAAAACATTTGCCACGCGAGGGTCTAACAGCCAACTTGCAGACAGTTCAGATATACCGGCTCGCAAGTCAATAATTACGTAATCTACATCAAGTTTTTTAGCGAGTCGAGCAACAACATCTGAAATAATAAAGGGATTTTCAGCAAAGCGAAAGATATGTTCCGGCTTGATTTCTAATGACCTTAATTGACGCTCATTTCTAAACGCAGGTAAGAAATAAATATTTCCTATTTTCTGATTTTCAAGATCTTCTGAAATAGAATCAACAACATCATAGGGATCTTCGCTGCCATGTATCAAATTAAGTGTATCGACAAAGGAAATTTCGGGATTGGCTATCACCCAAGTTATACCGGGAGCTTCAAAGTCTCCATCTATCAATAATACCTTGCCCTGAATTTCCAACACAGATGCCATCGCCATTGCATGTAGCGTACGCCCAACTCCTCCTTTAAAGGAATGTGTGGCAATCATCACAGGCTCGTTATTATCAAGACGTTCCGGCAAATCTTGACTGGAATTTGCAAGAACTTTTGGACGGTTAAAACTTGGTAAAAACGGGCGGCTAACAATCTCTTCAGCTTCTACCTCTTCAAAATAAATAGGTAAGTACCTATTCTCTGTTCCAAGTCTTTCCAATAATAAACCCTCCTCTTGTATAGCGTTAGGAAATAAACCATTTAGCCATTTATTGATTTCCTCTTTACTAACATCAACACGATAATAAACATACAAACCTATAGTAAAAACCTCAGTCTTAACGCCAGATAACCATTCATTATCTTCTGTTGCTTGCAATAGTCTATCCTGAATATCTACCCAACTATATAACTTAATATTTTGATTTGTCATGATTACAGATGCTTTTTCAATGAAGTACTTAGTCCCTTGATAAAGGCAATTTGATTTGGATGAACCCCAACTCCGTAACGAAGTTTTTGATGACATTTAATCAAAGGGTCTTCCTCTTTATCTTTAAAAGATACAGCAAAATTAGGCAGTTTCAATTCACCTAACCACTTTAAAATATCGTGCCCATGCCCATATTTTTTGCCATGAAACCCTTTCACATGTTCAAAATCACCCGTATCACGTAGGTTGTTTTTTTGAATGTAGAGGGCCTTTAAAGCACACTCACAAGCGTAAAACCTTAGTAATTCCAAAGAGGGAGAATCATTATTTTTCGATTCCTTTATGATTTTATTATGGCTTCTAAAAGCTCCCTTCAGTTGTTGAGCATCAGCTTTTACTTCTTTTGACATAATGTTTTTTGTGTCTCAAAATTGAGTTAGTTTGGTTTATTGTACAAAGATAACAAATATTTATTTTAGCTCGCAATCGTATGCCCTCCATCAGCCGTATAAACACCGCCTGTACAATAGCTCGAAGCATCGGAAGCAAGGAAAAGTGCCAAGCCTGCCATTTCATCGGGTTGCGCCATTCTACCTAGTGGAATGTGGTCTTCTACCTGCTTCAAAATCGCTTCATTTTTCCAAAGTGCTGCGCTAAATTTTGTCTGAATCAAGCCCGGGCAAATCGCATTGCTGCGGATATTTGCGCCGCCCCATTCTTTAGCTTGGTCTTGCGTCAGCATGATGACTGCTGCCTTACTCACGCCATATACACCAAGTCCAAATGAAGGCTTCAAACCTTCTACCGAAGCGATATTTATCACCGAACCGCCACTGCGTTTTTCCATGATAGGATGACAGAGATTGGCGAGCAACATACAGGCTTTTACGTTGACATTCATTATCTTGTCAAACATCTCGCCCGTAGCCTCTACGAGTGGTCCAAATACGGGATTTATCGCCGCATTATTCACCAAAATATCGACACCGCCGTAGCGATTTACCGTTTCTTCGACGAGGTGTTTGAGTTGGTCTTCATGCCCGACATGACAGGCGATTCCAGTGGCTTCCAAGCCGTCTTTTCTGAAACTTTCTGCCACTGCATCCACCGCATCTTGCTTGCGACTACTCACGACGACCTTCGCCCCAAATTCCGCTAAGCCACGCGCGATACTCTCCCCGATGCCCTTTGATGCGCCCGTCACGATAGCAACTTTTCCCTCCAAATTAAATTGATTTTTTATTCTATTAGACATATTATTTTTGAATTGAGGTAGCGCGACACTTCCAGTTCGCGTCCCGTAAAACGGTGCTTCCAGCCCGTTTTTTTCGTATATACTAAAACTAATGCGGCGCGGACTGGAAGTACCACGCTACATTACTTATTATTCATTAAAATGAAGCCAATAATACGGAAAAATAATGAATGAATAATGGATTTTTAATGGATGAATTTACATTCACCTTATTTTTATTCATATCTCCATTCAAATGTAATTAATAATTTGCCAATTCCTGTAAATGTTATTCGTTTATTCGTTTTCACATCATTACTTTTGCAACGTAACACAGACATTCCTGTCTGTACTGACGCGGTACAGACAGGAATGTCTATGTTACGGAAGACGAAATACATTATGGAATTTAAAGATAAAATCGTACTCATCACGGGCGCGGCATCAGGCATCGGACGCCAAACGGCAATCGAATTTGCGAAGCGAGGCGGCACGGTCATCGTTTCGGATGTCAATGAAAAAGGCGGTGCGGAGACAGTGCAATTAATTGAAAATGAAGGCGGAAAAGCCACATTTATCAAAAATAATGTAGCCGATTCTTCGGAAGTTGAACAATTGATACATACGATAGTAGAGCGATACGGGAGTTTGGATATTGCGATAAATAATGCGGGTGTCGGCGGTGGAGCTGCACGATTGGCAGATGTGAGTATCGAAGAATGGCACGATGTCATGTCCATCAACGCATCGGGCGTTTTTTATTGTATGAAATACGAACTCCAACAAATGATGAAACAAGGCAGCGGCAATATCGTCAATATCGCCTCTGTCGCCGGATTGCGGGCTTTGCCAAACAGTTCGCCCTACGTCGCCAGCAAACATGCCGTCGTCGGACTCACCAAAACCGCCGCCAAAGAGTACGCTCGTAAAAACATCAGAATCAATGCTTTATGTCCGGTATTTACGGTAACGGCTTTGTTTGACCCTGAAAAAATCGAACAGGGCTTACCCGGATTGCCCGATAAATTGAAGGCAGCTATTCCAATGAAACGCTTTGCCGAAGTACAAGAAATGACGGACGCTATTATATGGTTGTGTTCGGAAAAATCGAGTTTTGTAACGGGTTTGGCACTTCAAGTAGATGGTGGAATGATGGCGTAATGTAGCGCGACACTTCCAGTTCGCGTCCCGTAGCACGGTGCTTCCAGCCCGTGCTGCGTTAGTTTTACTTTTTACTAGATGAACGAGCTGGAAGCGTCGTTCTACGGTCGCGGACTGGAAGTGCCGTGCTACATTTGCACAAAAAATATTATTTATGTATAATTTAGAAGGACAGGTAGCAATAATTACCGGCGGCGCAAAAGGCATCGGCAAAGGCATTTGCGAAGTATTTTGCAAGCATGGCGCGACGGTGATTTCGTGGGATGTGATTGATGAAGGACAATTGGCTGCCGATAGTATCGCTGCACAAGGCGGTAAAATTTCGTTCCGAAAAACGGATATTACCAACCGCGAAGATGTCAAAAAAGCTGCCGAAGAAGCCCAAGCTTTGCATGGTAGAATCGACATTCTCATCAATAATGCAGGGATTATCCGCGACCGTTCGTTTGCGAAAATGTCGGACGACGAATGGGATTCCGTCATCAATGTCAACCTGACAGGAACGTATAATGTTACGAAAGCCGTGTTGCCGTACATGCGTGAGGCGGGTTATGGGCGTATCGTTTCTGCTTCGTCGATTAATGGTGTACTTGGTGCATTTGGTCAGACGAATTATGCCGCTACGAAAGCCGCGATTATTGGTTTTACGAAGTCGCTAGCCAAAGAAGTCGGCAAATACGGCATCACTGCTAATGCGATTGCACCCGGCTTTATCATGACGGATATGACGGCTTCTATGCCGCAAAATGTGATTGATGCAGGCATTGCCCAGATTCCCGTCAGGCGCATCGGTACGCCCGAAGATATGGCGTATGCTTATATGTTTTTAGCATCGAAAGAGGCGGGTTTTATTAATGGACATTTGCTACACGCGAATGGCGGAGCGTTTTAAATGTAGCGCGATACTTCCAGTTCGCGTCCGTAGCACGGTGCTTTCAGCCTGTGTCTCGCGTACATTCGTCCCTAATGCGAGACACGGGCTGGAAGTACCGTGCTACGTGACGCACTACGTATCTCAAATTTTTTCTTATGCAAAAAGTTAGGAAAGGAGAGGAACTCCCTGAAGTTCCTTTAAAGCAATATCTTCTCGATAATCAATTGATTGAAGACGTAAATGCTGCGCTCAAGGTCAGTCAATTTTCCAATGGGTTTTCTAATTTGACGTATTTATTGGAGATTGAAAATAAGTCGTATGTGCTGCGTCGTCCGCCTGCGGGTGCGGTGAAGCGGGGGCATGATATGGGGCGCGAATACAAGATTTTGTCGCGGCTGTACAAGGGTTTTCCTAAGTCGCCGAGGGCATTGACATATACTGAAAATACGGCGGTGATTGGTGCGTCATTTTATGTGATGGAAAAAGTGAATGGCGTGATTTTGACAATGCGCGAGGCGAAAAAACGACAAATTTCTGCCGAAGGCTACCAAAAAATAACGAATGAATGGCTTGATACTTTTGTGGAATTGCATGGGCTTGATTATGAGTCGGTGGGTTTGGGCGATTTGGGACACCCGGCAGGTTACGTGGAGCGACAGGTGACAAATTGGGGCAAGCAATATCTCAAAGCCGCTACGGAAGATGTACCAGAAGCAACTCGCGTAATGGCATGGATGGAGGCGAACCAACCGCGAGAGTACGACCATAGTTTGATACATAATGATTTTAAGTATGATAATGTCGTTTTTGCGGATGATTCGTGGACGAAAATTCGTGCGGTATTGGATTGGGAAATGTGTACGCTCGGCGACCCTTTGATGGATTTGGGCGGCTCGCTCGCCTATTGGACAACGCCTGCCGATGGGGAATTATTTGCAAAAAATCTGCCTTCGCCGACCATTTTCCCCGGGAATCCGAAACGTAGTGAGTTGGTGGAAATGTATGCTAAAAAAAGCGGCAGAGATGTTCGTAATCTGACGTTTTATTATGTATTTGGGTTGTTTAAATTGGCGGTTATCGCACAGCAAATTTATTATCGCTACCATAAGGGATTGACTACGGATGAGCGTTTTGCCAGCTTGAATTTTGCGGCGAAGATGTTGTGCGTGATCGGTAATCAGGCAATTGAGAAGGATAGAATTGAGGATTTGTTTTGAATTGGAGTTTGGGGAATTGGGGAATTGGGGAATTGGGGAATTGGGCTGACGTAATTCACTGAAAGTGAATTAACTATACCCTTTCGATAGATTTAAGGGATGAAAAAACAATAAACACTTCATCTTGACTTGTTCTTTTTTTGCGCCTAGATTGTTCGTTTTTTTGCGTGAGGGATAGGAGGTGTTGTTTGAACGTAATGTAGCGATAGCGGAATGGAGAGAGTGCCGGATAGCCCGACCCCCGACTGATAAGGAGGGGGACACGCCCTAAGTAACGATAAAATACTGTTGAGTAATTTGTCGAAGAACTAGGAAATTAATTATTTGTTCCGTAGTTTAATTTGATTAGTTCTCTTGTCGCATTACTGCCTTTCTTTATTTCTACTTTAAATAAATTATCAAAATCGGTTTCTGTAATCGTCACGTTTTGTGGACTTTCCATCAAGCCATTTATAATAATGGGAACGGTGTTACTATGTCCTACAACAAGAATATTTTCTCCCTTGACGGCTTTTAATTGTTGCAACAATAATGGGGTTTGATTAGCGAAAACTTCTGTTGGTTTGATGCCTAATTTGGTGGCGAGTGGCTCGGCGGTTTGTTGGGTACGTTGGTAATTGGTCACGAAAATCTGTTTAATATTTTTGCTTATTAAAGTGTCGCGTAGTGCCGCTGCTCGTGCCTGTCCTTCTGCCGAAAGAGGTGTGTCGGCAGTCTTGTTTGCTTTCTCGGCATGGCGAACGATGTAGTAGGTGGAGGTAGATGTGGTCGTGCAAGAACTGAGTATCGAAAGTAGGGCAAAAAGTAGGGTGAATCGAATGATTTGGACTGACATTGATAGTGGATTTTATTGTGAATGATAAAGTCTGTTTAATATCAAAAATGTTTCTTTGGTTTTGGACATGAATTATACTCCTCATATATTGGTTTTCGGGTTTTTATCGTAAATTTGAGTGGTTAAAGTAACGAGTATATGTAATATGGGGATTTTAAAGCATTACCCACAAAAAATAGGTAAAAATTACTATGAACGAAAAATTATTAGAGAATATTGAATACTTTTCAATTTTCATCGGTGTCTTGTTCGCAACTATTTTGGTTGCATTTTTGGTGAATCGTTTTTTTAGGCGATTGATTCAACACTCTACTGAAGAAATGCAAAATGACCCCACAAATTATCAATTTTTGCGCCATGCAGTCAATGCGCTAATATATATTGTTGGGTTGAGTATTGCTATTTATTCGATACCGAGTTTGAGGGCATTAGCCAGTTCACTTTTGGCGGGGGCAGGTATTCTTGCGGTTGCTATTGGCTTTGCATCGCAGCAAGCACTGAGCAATATTATCAGTGGTGTTTTCATCGTTGTTTTCAAACCATTTAGGGTAAATGATAGAGTAAAACTCCGAGATTTAGCCGGTGTTATCGAAGATATTACGCTGCGGCATACTGTCATTAGGGATTTTGAAAATAAAAGAATTATAATACCTAATTCATTGATAAGCAATGAAATAATTACTAATTCGGATTTTGCAGATGATAAAATTTGTAAGTGGATAGACATTGGGATTAGTTATGATTCGAATATTCAACGGGCAAGAGAAATTATAAAATATGAAATCATAAATCACCCACTTAATATTGATAATAGAAGTCCCAAACAGATAGAGGATGGAGACGAATTGGCACCGGTTAGAGTGATTCTTTTGGCAGATTCTTCTGTGAATCTGAGGGCTTGGGCTTGGGCAAAAAACTCACCCGATGCTTTTAGAATGGGGTGTGATTTGTACGAAAGTATTAAGATGAAATTTGATGAAGAGGGCATTGAAATTCCTTTTCCACATAGAACAATTGTGCATAAAAATAATTGAAAAGACGATGAAATTTTATGAGTAAAAAACGAAAAAAAACCGGGCTTCCTCCCGGCTCTGTTATTTTTACCGGAGATAAAAAAGTTGAAAAGACACTTGTTCATCACCTTCATTATGATAGTGAAAATTTGGAACAGCGTATATTGGAAAATCATAACCAAGCTGTGTTTCATCAATCTACGGAAGATAAAGTAGATTGGTATGATATGCGTGGAATACATGATACGAACTTCATTCAATCATTGGGGGCAACCTTTGATATGCACTCGTTGGTTTTGGAGGATGTTGCGGATGTGAATCAACGACCAAAATTTGAGGAGTATGAAAAAGGTGATTTTATTTCGATTCGGGCATTGAAATTCGATAAAAACTCAACGAAGATTTTCACAGAACACGTCACGATATATTTTAATAAAGGATTTATCGTAACTTTTCAGGAGACAGAAAGCGATTTGTTCAGCATAGTAAGGCAGCGAATTGAAAGCGGTAAAGGGAAAATCAGGTATAGAGGTGCTGATTATCTGGCTTATGCCATTGTCGATATTCTTGTCGATAATTACTTTTTAGTCTTGGAAGAAATCGAAGAAATCATGGAAGTATTGGAAGATAAAGTCATCAGCAATCAAGATAAAAATATCAAAGGTGAAATTCACGCACTCAAAAAAGAATTATTGGTATTAAGAAAATCTATCGCGCCACTAAGAGAGGCAATCGGACGTTTTTCAAAGACAGATAGCTCTTTTGTCGAAGAGCGTAACATTATTTTTATTCGTGATCTATATGACCATACGATTCAGATTATGGATATGGTAGATACGCACAGAGATATGCTAAATGGCTTGCAAGACCTCTTTTTGACCGAAGTGAGTTTTAGAATGAATAAAGTCATGCAATTGCTGACCTTAGTGTCCACTATTTTTATTCCACTGACTTTTTTGGCAGGTATTTATGGCATGAATTTTAAGTATATGCCAGAGTTGGAATCAAGGTATGCTTACTTTGTTTTACTCGGAGTAATGGCTGTAATTTTCGTTGGATTATTGATATATTTTAGAAAGAAGAAATGGATTTAGATGTGAAAAAATATGCTTAAAATTTAAATATGTCAATAAAAAAAGCGAGCAAAGAAAAACTAAATTTACATCCACGAAATAAAAATCGCGAGCGATACGATTTGGACGCAATGGCGGTTGCTGTGCCAGAATTGCTTGACTATATTCAGCCTAATAAATTAGGCAAAAATTCAATCAACTTTTCTAATCCTACCGCAGTAAAAACGCTAAATAAAGCGATTCTCCATCATTATTACGGCATAAAATACTGGGAATTTCCCGACGAAAACTTATGTCCTCCGATTCCCGGAAGGGCGGAATATATTCATCATGCAGCCGATCTATTAAGCGAAAATAATATGGGTAAAATTCTGAGCGGAAAAAACATTACTTGTTTGGATATTGGTACGGGAGCGACTTGCGTCTACCCTATCATTGGTGTTGCCGAATATAATTGGAACTTCATTGGCTCTGACATTAGTTTAAAATCAATCAAATCCGCTCAAAATATTATCCATTCAAACCCTTCTTTGAAAGGAAAGGTGAGTTGTAGATTACAAAATCAGCCTAAATCTATATTTCGAGGGATCATTCAGCAAGAAGATAAAATCGACATTTCAATCTGCAATCCTCCATTTCATTCATCCATAGAAGAAGCCGAAAAAGGCACGAGAAGAAAAGTAAAAAACTTAACCGGAAAAAAGGTGAACGCACCAAAATTGAACCATTCAGGCAATAAAAACGAACTCATATATAAAGGCGGCGAACTTCAATTCATCTCCAATATGATTGCAGAAAGCAAAGCAATGGCTAAACATTTTTTTTGGTTTTCTTCTCTGGTTTCAAAAGAATCAAACCTAAAGAAAATCTATAAAATCTTGGGTAAAAACAAGCCCTCCGAGATGAAAACTATCGACATCACTACAGGAAATAAAACCAGCAGAATAGTCGCGTGGACGTACCTCACACCTAAAGAAAAAAGGAGCTGGCAAGAAAATAAACATCATCAATAGACTTCATTCTGACACCTTAGGGATGAAAAGATAATAAATGCTACATCTTCACGCCGTTATTTTTTCTTTAGACGAATCAAATTTGACGCGAAT
>ENA-ORXT01003417-ORXT01003417.1-marine-metagenome-genome-assembly--contig:-NODE-3417-length-17542-cov-3.711766_pt1 | contig 17542 bp, 12 predicted proteins | sample MGYA00237868_ERZ511482 | MGnify/ENA metagenome assembly ERZ511482 | reverse complement strand
TGGATACCATCTTCGGGTACCCCGGCGGAGCCATCATGCCGATCTACGACGCGATGATCGATTTTGAAACCGAAATCACCCACATCTTGCCCCGGCACGAGCAGGGCGCCATTCACGCCGCCGAAGGTTACGCCCGCATAAAGCGCCAGACCGGCGTTTGTATGGCCACCTCCGGCCCCGGTGCTACCAACCTGCTGACGGGGCTTTGCGACGCCCAACTCGATTCGCTGCCGCTGGTAGCCATCACCGGTCAGGTGCCGGGCTACTTGTTGGGCAGCGATGCTTTTCAGGAGGTCGACGTCATAAATTGCACCATTCCGGTGACCAAATGGAACTACCAGATCACCGACCCTAAAGACATCGGTTGGGTTTTTAAAAAAGCATTTTATATCGCCAACTCGGGCCGGCCCGGTCCGGTACTGATCGACATCACGAAGGACGCGCAACTGGCCACGGTTGATTTTCACTATCCGAAGGAACTATCGATCCGCAGCTATATACCCTATAACAAGCCCAGAAAAGATGCCTTAATTGCCGCGGCGGACCTGATCAATGCCGCCAGACAGCCCATGATTTTGGCCGGCCACGGTGTCCACATTGCCCACGCTCAGGACGTATTTCGAAAATTCGTGGACAAGACGGGTATACCGGTCGGGGTTACCTGCCACGGTCTTTCCGCCATATCAAACGATCATCCTTTGTTTGCGGGAATGCTGGGTATGCACGGCAACTACGGCCCCAATTTTCTGCAGAACGATGCCGATGTCATCATCGCCATCGGCATGCGCTTCGACGATCGGGTCACCGGTAATCTTGCCAAGTATTTGCCCGACGCCAAAGTCGTGCACATCGAGGTCGACCCCGTCGAACTGAACAAGAACGTCAAAGCCGCCGCCCCCCTATTGGGCGACGCCAGAGAAGTGCTGGAAGAGCTCCTGCCGCTGGTCCGTAAGCAGGAACACCCCGAGTGGGTCGCCCGCTTCAAAGAGTGCGACCGCATCGAGGAGGAACGCGTCATCAGCAACGCCATCCAACCAACCCCCGACGGTCAGATCCGTATGGGGCAGGTGATCCGGGAGGTGAGTAACCAGACCGACGGTAAGGCGATCGTCTGTACCGACGTGGGCCAGCACCAGATGATGGCCGCCCGCTATTATGAGTATAAGGGCCACGACCAGTGGGTAAGCTCCGGTGGAGCCGGAACGATGGGTTACGGCTTACCGGCCGCCTTCGGGGCTAAATACGCCGACCCCTCCAGGCAAACGATTGCCTTTATCGGAGACGGCGGATTTCAGATGACGCTCCAGGAACTCGGCCTCTGCGCCCAGTGGAACGTCGGCGTCAAGATTGTGCTGCTCGACAATAATTACCTCGGCATGGTGCGCCAGTGGCAGGAGCTGTTCCACAACGAGCGCTACAGCGCCGTGGAACTGGTCAACCCCGATTTTGTGACCATCGCTAAAGGATTCGGCGTACCCGGCCGCACCATCCGTAATCACCCTTCGGGTGACCCACCCGCGAGTGCCCCCCGGGCACCGGTTAGCTACCGCTTTGCCCAACCCCGGCCGCACGCCGGCTAAATCGAACCATTCACTTACCAACATAACCCAATACCATGGCAAGTACCTACAAAACTCCCGGCGTTTACGTCGAGGAAATTTCCATCTTTCCGCCTTCCGTGGCTGCCGTGGAAACGGCGATTCCGGCTTTCATCGGCTATACGGAGAAGGCCCGCAGACGCGAAGACGGCGACCTGGAGAATATTCCCCACCGCATCACCTCGTTAAAGGAGTACGAATTCCATTTCGGTAGCGCGGTGAAGGAGACGAACATCACCGTCAATATCGACACCCTCAAATCTCCGGTGGAGGTAACAGCCAAGACCAACGGAACGTCGAGCTACCTGATGTACTACTCCCTGCAGGCCTTTTTCAATAATGGTGGGGGGCCGTGTTTCATCGTCTCCGTTAACTCTTACGATGCGGGTGGGGGGATCGTCGACCGGGCCGCGCTTAAGGCCGGTCTCGACGAGGTAAGGAAGATCGACGAGGTGACCCTTCTCGTGTTCCCCGACAGCACCAACCTGGATTCGGCGGAAAACTACTATGGCCTGCATAAGGAAGCCCTGAACCAATGCGAGGAACTACAGGATCGCTTTACCGTGATGGACGTATGGCTGGACCCCAACGAGAACGTCGACGCGATCAATACCCACGTAGCGACACTTCGGAATCAGCTGGCCGGGACCAAAGACCAACTCAAGTACGGCGCGGTCTACTACCCGATGCTGGTCACTACCATCGACTATAAATTCGAGGAGACCGAGATCGACGTAACCGTTGACGGCACCACAGCCAAGATGAATACGATGCCAGACACCGATAATGCCAGCTATAACCGGGCAAAAGCGGCCATTAACGGCTTGGAGCACCGGCTGCCAGCCACTTGCGGAGTAGTGGGCGTATACGCCCGGGTAGACAGTACCCGCGGGGTATGGAAAGCCCCGGCTAATGAGACGGTCGATCTGGCGATCCGACCTCTGACCAAGATCACCAAGCAACAGCAGGAGACCCTCAACGTAGACGTTAACGCCGGTAAATCGATCAACGCCATCCGCGCATTCGCCGGCCGTAGCCCCGCCCTGATCTGGGGCGCGCGCACGCTGGCGGGTAACGACAACGAGTGGCGCTATGTGTCCGTCCGCCGCTTTTTCAATATGGCCGAGGAGTCGATCAAGAAGGCCAGCGAGCAGTTCGTCTTCGAGCCCAACGACGCCAACACCTGGGTGCGCGTGCGGGGCATGATCGAAAACTTCCTGACGCTGCAGTGGCGGGCCGGCGCGCTGGCCGGCGCCACGCCCGAGGATGCCTTTTTCGTCAACGTCGGGCTAGGGACAACGATGACCGCGCTCGACATCCTGGAAGGGCGCATGATCGTCGAGATCGGGATGGCCGTCGTGCGGCCGGCCGAGTTCATCATCCTCCGCTTCAGCCACAAGATGCAGGAGAGCTAACGGGGTCATTTCCCCTCCCTCCTTTGCACCCGCGGCCCCGCCCTCATAATTCACCACTAAAAACAAAACATCATGGCAAACGACATGACCGACGATCCGGAAATGCCCGTCGATAACGAAGAAACGACGCCGACCGAAGAGGCCGTCGACCCCCAAAGCCTCTGCGCCAAAAAATTCACCGATTACCTCGATGCCCCTCTGGCGGCGGACCGGGAAAGCGCGGCCGGTGCCGCCACCGTGGCCTGCCTCGGCTACGAGGAATACCAAACCAAGGTGCGTCTGCGTCTCTGCCGCCTCGAAGACGCCCGCGCCGTGAGCGGGGAATACCGCGCCATCCGCAACGGTATTTCCACCACGATGGCCGCCCACGCCGGTGGCGTAGCCGTCAACGCGGCGGTCTACGAGATGATTAACGGCGACCTGACGAAGTCGCTCGACGCGGTGCTCAAAGCCCTCAAGGAAGTGAAGACGCAAATGGGGAAGGTCAATACCCTCGCCTGTAAGCTGGAGCGGGATTGTAACGACTCCTGCACCGTCGGCGAACGCCGGCTGATCGATAAGACCCTGGGCCGCGGGTTCTTCAAACGCAACGCCAACGACCTCATCAAAAAGGTCAAGGGTGAAAAGGACGATAATGGTCTGATCACCGTCAAGGGCGTGACCCACCACGCCGACGATCTCTTCGACATGGGGGTCAAATACGCCGGCATACAGGCCTCCGCCAACGTGGTGAGCCTGAAGCCGATGGCCAACAGGCTGGAGGAAACGGCCAAAGGGCTGGCCACCGACGTCACCGACCAGATCACCGCCCTCGACGCCACGCTGCTGGCGCAGCAGACCGAACTCGACGCCGAAGTCACCACGTTGAGCAACGGCCTGTACGAACGCCACGCCACGACCATAAACGCCACCTCCCTGGAAGCCCTGGCCGCCGAACTGACCGATATTGCCGACCACGACTGCGCGACCCTCGATTACGACGACGCCGTGGCAACCCTGGTCGCCAATTGCCAGACCGTCGTGACCACCTTCGACGCTACGGCCGCCTGCCCGCCGGGCGGGGAAGACAACAAATTCAACACCCAGGATGCACCGTCCTGTTAACCCCTCTAAAAACATTGTATCATGGGTATGAATCCAAATTCCGGGCTTTCCGAAGACTACCTCGGCGGCCTGCAACACGAACTGCTGACGGCAACCGTAGCTTACCGGACCTTCGCCCGCGCGGCGTCCAAAGCGGGCATTGAACTCGGCCTGGCCGAGGCGTATCACAACGACCTCAAAGGCTACTGCCGCCAGGTGTCGGCGACCTACATCATGATCAGCGACGCCTACAACTACGTGGAGACGCTGATCACCCACGCTCAAAACGTGAGTCGTAACCTGACATTGAGCCAGGAATCGCTGACCATCATCATTCGCTTCCTCAAGTGCCTTTGCGTGGAGGCCGAAGACCTGCGCATCAGCGTTCGCGCCCTTATCGACGCCGTGGAGGGCATCGGCGACCCCGCGCTGAACCCCGACGTCGCCACCCTGCCGAAGTGCCTGCGCGAACTGGAAACGGAAGTGACCACGACCATCACCGCTATTTGCACGGCCATCTCCGCGATGATTGATCTGCTGCGCGGGCTGATGGTGCTCAACCATCGGATCGGCTCCGACGAAGACGGTGTTTCCACGGGCCTGATCAACGACCTGCGCCAGATCAGCGCCGTGCTCTGCTGCGAATACAGCGCGGGCATCAGCGCCGCTCTTCCGCCCTGCCCGGGTGACGATACCACCACGGGTGCCGAAGCGGAACTGGCCGATTGCTGCCCGGGTGACGGCGAGGTGGACGAGCGGGAATGCGAACTGGCCAAGCCCGCCATCTGCGACGGTGGTTTCGGCAGCACGTTCTTCCGGGAACGGATCACCGCCGCGCTGGAAAAAGCCCGCCTGCTGGTGGAGCAAAAGAAGTGCGTCTCCCGGTTCTACGCCCGGAAAAGCGCGGGTGCCCGGTCAAAGATGGAAGCCATCACCAAATCCCTCACCGCCGCCCAAGCCGCCAAAGACCTTTGTAAATAATCCCGTATCGAACGGCCCCCGGCCCGGAGACAACGGCTCCGGCCGGGCGGCCCCCGATCTTATCAATTAAAAACCTGAACAATGGCAAATTATCCCTTACCCAAGTTCCACTTCGAGGTGGACTGGGGCGGTAGCAGCATCGGCTTCACCGAGGTTTCCGGCCTCGACGTGGAAACCGAAGTCATCGAATACCGCCACGGCGCCAGCCCGGAGTACTTCAAAACCAAGCAACCGGGCATGGTCAAATACAGCAACCTGACCTTCAAGCGCGGTACGTTCAAGGATGACAACGAGTTCTTCGACTGGTATAAGCAGAACGTAAACTTCGAGAACCCGGACCGGCGCGACATCACCATCAAACTGCTCGGCGAAGACCATACGCCCCGCGTGGTCTGGACGGTGAAGAACGCCTTCATCACCAAAGTGCAAAGTACCGACCTCAAGGCCGACGGCAACGAGATCGCCATCGAAACGATGGAGGTCGTCCACGAAGGGCTGGAAATACAGAACGGTAATTAATGGGAAAGCAGAAAAACCCGACGCTTTATTACCCGATGGTGGGCTTTCATTTCCAGGTGGAGTTCAAAGACATGGGAAATAAAGGGTTGGACGTCAACTTCCAATCGGTAACTGGTCTGGAAGCAACCATCGATGTGGAAACCATCAAGGAAGGCGGTGAGAACCGTTTCGAGCATGGTCTGCCGGGCCGGACGAAATATGCCTCGCTCAACCTGAAACGAGGTGCGTTGACGTCCAATGAATCGGCCGTCACGCAATGGTGCATCCATGCCTTTCGCGACAACCTCGTGCGGCCCGTCGACCTCACGATTACTTTACTCGGGCAGCAACACCAGCCCCTCGTGGTCTGGGAAGTCATCCACGCCTGGCCCAAAAGCTGGAAGTTCAACGAGCTCAACGCCGAGAAGGGCGAGGTATTCCTCGAAACACTGGAACTGCAATACAACCGCTTCGAAGCGAAGCCTGCCTGACGCCTTGCTTCCCTTTCCCCTTATACTTCCCCGGGCGGGGCCGCGGGTACGGCGGAACGGGCGAAGGCGTGAGGAGGCGGGAGGCCCACCACCGATCACCAACGACTAACCACAAAACACTAATTCCAATGCCGGTAGAAATCAGAGAACTTACCATCAAGGTCACCGTCGGCCAGGCCCCGCCCGTTGACGGCGCGGAGGAGGAAACCGGCGGAGAATCCGACGTCGATCTGATCGTTGAAAAGGTACTGCAAGCCCTGGCTCAAAAAACCGAACGATGACCCCGAAAGAACTACTGAAAAAGAGCGGGCAAGAGAACGCACGGCAGGAGGGCAAGATCATCAAAGTATGCTTCCTGGCCTACGAAGACCAGGCGAAAACGGAGGAGGCAAAGGGCAATTCCGTCTTCGTCGTTCCGCTCAACCCCGAGACGTATAACCTCAACCTCAAGGTCGAATACGAGAAGAAAAAGTCGAAGGGCAGCCAGGGAACCAACCCGAAGTATACCGGCACGAAGCCCAAGGAACTGAAGATGGACTTCATTCTGGACGGAACGGGAACGGCGGAAGGTTACCACTCGAGCCTGATCGGCAAAACCGTTCCCGTGCAGATTGAAAAACTGCTGGCCGTCGTGTACAGTGTCAACGGCAATACTCACGTCCCGAACCGCCTCAAGGTGAACTGGGGGGAAGAGCTGGTCTTCGACTGCGTGATGACCGACCTGAGCGTCAATTACACCCTATTTGACCGAAACGGATCGCCGCTGCGCGCCAAGCTCAGCATCACCTTCCTGGGCCATAAGGAACCGACCATACGGGTGAAAGAGACCGATAATAAATCGCCCGACCTGACCCACGTCTTCGTCCTCGGTGGCGAAGAGACCCTGACCCGCCGTACCGTTGATATCTACGGCGGACCCGAATTCTACCGCCAGGTAGCCGCCGCTAACGATCTGACCAGTTTCCGCAACGTGCCCGAAGGCACTTCCATCGTTTACCCACCCCTCGACAAATCCGCGCTCAAGTGAACAACGCCCAGACAATACCAACGGACGACGCCACCGGCGGGGTGATCACCTTCACCCTGCTTTCCGACGGGAATGCCGTGCCGGAGACGACGGAAATATTATCCATACAGGTCAGTAAGACGGCCAACCGCATTCCCTTCGCCCGTATTAACGTGCGCGACGGGGACGCGGGCAGCGGCACCTTCGAGGTGAGCAGTTCCGACCTGTTTACGCCGGGCCGGGAGATCGAGATCCGAATCGGGCATGACGGCGACAATACCAAGGTCTTCCTCGGCGTGGCCGTCCGCCAACGCGTACGGGTACGGCCCAGTGGGGAGTCTTTCCTGGAAGTCGAGTGTCGCGATAAAGCCTTCGCCATGGCGTTGGGCCGTAAGAACCGCTACTTCACCGACGTGACCGACGCCGATGCGCTGGGCGAAATCATCGGCGAATACGGCCTGGAGGCCGACGTGGAGGACAGCGGCGTGACTCACCGCGAGTTGCTGCAATTCCACGGTTGCGACTGGGACTTCATGGTCACCCGCGCCGAAGCCAACGGCCGGCTCGTCATTGTCGATGATGGAAAGATCACCATCAAAACACCGGAGATCAGCGGCGACCCCGTACTGCAACTGGCTTACGGCGGCAACCTGCTGGCCTTCGACGCCGAGCTCGACGCCCGCTACCAGTGGAAGAAAGTAACCGCCAACGCCTGGGATTCGGAAGGTCAAACCCTTTTTGAGGCAACTTCCGAAGACGCGGGCTTTACCGAAAACGGCAACCTCAGCGGCGCAACGCTGGCCGAAGTCAGTGGTCTCGACAGCTACGACCTGCGCCACGGCGGCTTCCTGGCCGAAGACGAACTGCAACGCTGGGCCGACGCCGCGCTGCTCAAAAGTCGCCTCTCCCGAATCCGGGGTACCGCCCGCTACATCGGCCCCTTCATCGTAAGGGTGGGGGAGGCCGTGGAGCTACAGGGCGTGGGGGAACGTTTCAACGGCCTCGTCTACGTGACCGGCGTCAACTACGCCCTGAAGGATGGTGCGTGTTTCGTCGATCTCCAGTTTGGCCTCTCGCCCGAATGGTTCCAGGAAAAGTTCGAGGTCAGTACCCCCGCCGCCGGTGGCCTGCTGCCCGCCGTGGCCGGCCTCCAGATCGGGAAGGTCAAGCAGCTGGAGGGTGACCCCGACGGCGCCGACCGAATCCTGGTCACCCTGCCGCTGCTCGACGGCGCGGGCGACGGCAGTTGGGCCAGACTGGCCACCCTCGACGCCGGTTCCGACCGGGGCTGGGTTGTCCGCCCCGAGATCGACGACGAGGTCATCATCGGGTTTCTCAACGACGACCCGCGCGAGGCCATCGTCATCGGCCAGCTCCACGGCGCGGGCAAGCCCGCCCCTATTCCCGCTACCGACGACAACCACCTGAAGGGCTACACCAGCCGCTCCGGCATGCACCTCTCGTTCGACGACGACCAGAAGATCATAACCATCGACACGCCCGCCGGTAACAAGCTCGTACTGAGCGAAGCCGATACCGCCATCATCATGGAAGACCAGAACGGGAACGCCATCGTCCTCAACGCCGACGGCATCAAGATCACCAGTGCCAAAGACATCGTCATCGAAGCTCCTTCCGGCAAGATCGACGTCACCGCCGGGCAAGACCTCGCCGCCGCCGGCCTCAACGTCAACGTCTCCGCCTCCGCCCAGCTAAAAGCCGAGGGGAGCGCCGCGGCGGAGCTCTCCAGCGGCGGCAGCACCACCGTAAAGGGCGCCATGCTCATGCTCAACTGACGGTACGGTAAAGGCCAGACCAATACAACACAAGACCAACAGACCAACAGACCAATAGACCAATAGACCAAAATACCAACCCATGCCCCCCGCCGCCCGCCTCACCGACATGCACGTCTGCCCTATGATCACCGGCCTCGTTCCCCACGTCGGCGGCCCCATCGTCGGGCCGGGCGCGCCGACCGTTTTGATCGCCGGAATGCCGGCGGCCGTGGTGGGCGACAGCTGCGTCTGCGTCGGCCCGCCGGATACCATCGTGAAGGGCTCGGCCACCGTCCTGATCGGCGGCGTGCCCGCGGCACGGATGGGCGACACCACGGCCCATGGTGGCACCATCGTCCTGGGCGCACCCACCGTAATGATTGGCGGCTAAAACCAACTGAATATGAACCACGAAAAGGATTTTCTCGGTACCGGCTGGAGTTTTCCGCCCGCCTTCGGGCGCGACGGCAACGTGGCAATGGTCAGCGGACGGGAGGACATCGAGCAGAGCCTCGGCATCCTGCTCTCTACCACGCTTGGTGAGCGGGTGCTGCAGCCCGAATATGGCTGCAATCTCGCCGCCTACCAGTTCGCCGAAATGGACGCTTCCTTCGTCGGACTGCTGCGCGACATGGTGGAGACCGCCATCCTCTACCACGAACCCCGTATCCGGACCGAAAGCGTGGCGGTCGACCGCGATACCGCCCCCCTCGAAGGGCGGGTGGTGCTGACCGTCACCTACCGCATCCGCTCCACCAACTCCCGCTTTAATTACGTCTACGACTACTACCGCACCGAAGGTGTGAACCAATAATATGAGCAATAACTTCCGGCATATCGACCATCCACTGCGCCGGGGCGGCCTTAGCCGCCCGGAACGGGACAACCCGGCCCTCGACCCCGCCTCCGCCCCGGCGGACGGTCGCGGACTGGGGGACTTGCTACGCTTCTGGTTCGAATACGCCCGTCAGGTCGATCACTTTACCGTCGGCGAAGACGGCCGGACGCCGGAAATTACCGGAGACTGGCTCGATTTCTTTCGCCGCAGCGTCCCTTTTCAGTACGCCAATATCGGTGCCTTCGACCTCGAAGAACTGGAGAAGCGCTACGTGGCTATTTACGATGCCATCGGTACCCGCCGCACCTTCGCCGCGCTAAACCCGCTGCTCGACCTGCTACTGGAAATGGCCAGCCAACTTTCCGCCTGGCGGGAAGACCTGGTAGACGACGGTACTGGCCTGAAGGACGTCATTGACGGCCTGATGAGCACCGGGCTACGCGAACCGATGACCCGACTACTGGGCTTGGCGAACGGCGCGGCTGGCTGGGGGTACCGGCCCTCTATAAGTTTCGGGCCACTGAAGAACTACGGCCTGTCGCCCACCGCCTCCTTTGCCGTTGATCGCGGCATCATCGGTCACCGGGGCAGCCCGAAAAACAAGGTGCTGGCCGGTCGGGAATTACTCACCGAACTCTACCGTACCTTCTGGAAAGCCCTGGAAGCGACCGTCGCCACCGCCCGCGACGAGGACAACCTGGAAGCTACCCTGCGCGCACCGCAACGCAATGACGAGCCGGCCCACCTCGGCCTCGTTTTCGCTTTCCTGTTGCTGTACCGCGATACCCAGGCGGGCATCAATCAGCTGGGCGAAAAGCACCTCGACTTCTTCTACCGCAAAACCCTGCAACTGAAAGAACAGCCGCTGGTGCCTGACCTCGCTCACCTCATCCTGGAGCCCGCTAAACAGCTGGAAGAAAGCCTGCTGCTGAGGAAAGGGTTAAGCGTGAAAGGGGGAAAGGACGCCAACGGTAAGGAGATACTTTTCGAGTTGGAAGAAGACTTCGTGCTGACCCGCACCCGCATCGCGGAGCGTCGGACGCTCTTCATCGATCCTCATGGTTTGCCGGAAGCTAACCTCTACGCCGCCCCGCTGGCCGATACCGGCGACGGGGTGGGGGGTGGCTTCCCCAAAGAAGTGCCCGCCGCCTGGCCAACGCTGGGTGCGGCGACCGCTACTTACCCCGATCCGGAGACGGAGCGGGCGGCGGCGATGCCGGTAGCGCGGGTAGGGCTGATGGTGGCTTCGCCCGCCCTGCTGCTGCGAGAGGGAAAGCGGACGGTGACGGTGACGTTTACCTTCGGCGCACCGCTAAGTGACCCACCCCCGGAAGACCTCAACCAGCTTTTCGATCTTCGTCTGACCACAGAGGAAGGATGGTTAGCGGTACCGCAAGAATTCACCACCACCCCGTCGTTCACTACGGAAGCGGGTATCGATGATATGGTGATTAATTTAACCTTGCCGCCTGATTTCCCGGCCGTCATTCATCCGCCGGAGGTCGGGGTATTGCCCGAAAAGATTCCACACGCCTACCCCGCGCTGCAACTGCTGCTCAACGAATCCGCACCTAATCGGGGCGACTGTTACTGCCGGCTCGGTCAACTACCGGTGACTGGCGTAAAGATCGACGTTACGGTCTGCGGCGTTCGCCAACTGGCCGTGCAAAACGACCTGGCGGTGCTGGATGCGGCGAAACCGTTCCAGCCCTTTGGACCTACGCCAGTCAGAAATTTTTCCAGTTTTTACGTTGGTAGTGAGGAAGTATTTGCCAAACACCTGACTAAGCTCGATCTTGAGTTGGCGTGGCTTAATCAACCCTACTTCAACACATACTATAATTATTATCTTGGTAATCCTGTATTTGAGGTCAAACCTGAATTCTTTCTCGCTGCCCCTGAATTCAAAACTAGTCTTGAATGGAAACAGGATGGCTTGTCTAAGGATGTTAAATTGTTTGACCAACAACCAGGGAAACATGCCACTATTGAATTAGCTGATTCTGACCATAAAATTTTACCCGTCACTTGGCCGGTAAAATTACCTCTGGATATTGCAAACTCAGCGTCCTCCGGTGTATTGCGGCTGAAGCTGAAGAACCAAGATTTTCTACATGAATGGTACGCTCAGTCGCTTCTTCAGGTGGCACAGATTAATATTAATAGGTCTAAGGAACTGCCACCTAAGCCACCGGTAACCATCAACCCTCCTTACACGCCCACCCTCGCCGCCATCAGCATGGACTATAAAGCCTGCGAAAGCCTCGGCGAGCGCGTACTTTTCGGTCACGTCCATCCCTGGACGGGCGGTTATGAGTGGAATACTACGGTAAAGGAGGGCGGGGACGCGGGTGCGGAGCAAGGTGCGGAGCGGGCGGTTGCGCCGCTGTTACCCGCCTTCCCCGGCGAAGGCCATTTGTTCCTCGGTCTGGCGGAGTACACACCGGGCGAGTTGATCAACCTCTACTTCGAGCTCGACGCGCCGACGGCGGACCCCCGCCTCGAAAAAGCGACCGTCGAATGGGCCTACCTGCGCGGCAACGAGTGGCGATCGCTGGCGGATGAACTGCAGGTGCTGGAGGACACCACCGACGGTCTCCTCCGCTCCGGCATCGTAAAGATCTCTCCGCCTTCCGACATCAGCCGGGAGGGAACGACGGTGCTCTCACCCGCCTACCACTGGCTACGGGCGAGCGTACCGGCCCGCGCCGCCGCCATCGCCGCCACGCTGAAGGTAAGCGCGCGCGCCGTCGCCGTCCGCGCCCTCATCGACCCGGCGAACGACGCCGGTCGGCTGGCGACGCCGCTGGTGGCCGGGGCGCTGGCCAAGACCACCACGGCGGTCACCGGGCTGAAGGGCCTGGAGCAACTCTACCCCTCCTTCGGCGGTAAGGCGCCCGAGGCACCGGCCCACTTCAACCGCCGCGTGAGCGAACTGCTGCGGCATAAAGGGCGGGCCATCACGCTCAGTGACTACGAGCATATGGTGCTGGAGGCTTTCCCCGACGTCTACCGCGTCAAGTGCCTGACCCATACGCTCGGCGTGCGCGGCCGGGCGAAGGAAGACCTCGAAATGGCCCCCGGCCACGTCACGCTCGTCGTCATCCCCGACCCCGCCCGCGTCAGCGCGGTCAACGTTTTCGAGCCCCGCCTGCCCGCCGCCGGGCTGGAAGCCATCCGGGAATACCTGACCGACAAGATATCTCCCTGCATCGACCTGCGGGTGCTGAACCCCGAGTACGAAGCCGTCCAACTGAGTCTGGACGTCTGCTTCCGGCCGGGGAAAAGTGCCGCTTTTTACAAAGAGCAGCTACAAAAAGACCTGCGGGGGCTGCTGGCCCCCTGGACGCGGGCGGACGCTGCCGCCGACATCACCTTCGGCGGAAAGTTCTTTTACTCCACCGCCGTCCATTTCATTGAGCGGCTGGCGTACGTGGATTTCGTCCGCAACCTCCACATCGTCGACCCCGCTCCCGGCGGCGGGCCACTCACTTTCCAGGCCGCCCGCCGTGCCCGCTCCGTGCTCACCACCGTCAACGGTCCCGTGCCGACGGAGGAAGAAGAAAATCCGCCGCCCACCCGCCACCTCATTAACGTCATCGAACAACCTGAAAAATAGCATTGACATGGCCATTAAGAACCGACCCGAACTCAAGAATATATTCAAGGGAGATACCCTGCCCGAGCAGACGGATTACGCCGACCTGATCGACTCGATGCTCAACCGCAGGGATGACCGTTTTTTTGGTATCTGGAAAGAAGGAAGACGCTATTGCCAGGGCGACGTGGTGGTCTACGGCAAGAGTCTCTACCAATTAGTCTTGCCCGAAGCGGAGGAACAAACCCTCTGCGCCGACGACGTCGCCAAAATCCGGCAAGCGGAGCGGGCGGAGGAACAAGGTAAGCAGGAAAACGTAACGCCTTCGATCACAACCGTCACCTGTATCTGCAACGAAACCCCACCCGCCGACGATAAAAAAAACTGGTGCGAACTTCAGCTGGAAACGGACGATAATGACTGGCAAATCACTACCGACGAGGAGGGCCGGCCCATCGTCGTGTATAACCTCGTTGCCCGGGTAGGCGTCGGAACGGCCACGCCCGGTACCCGGCTGGAAGTCAAAGGCCCGGCCGGAAGCATCCGACTCGACGTTGACGGAAAAGCAGCAGCCACGGAGTTGCGTACAAACGGCGACCGGCCCCGGCACGTCGCCTCCGCCCTCACCGACCGGGCGGACTACCGGACGGACAGCCTGGGGTACGCTTTCTTCCGCCTCGAGGAAGCGCACAACGGTTCGGGAAAGGAAGCGAAGGCCTCCAAAACTTCCCGGGCACCCGCGGCCCCGCCCACCTTATTGTTCTTCTTGACGAGCGAAGACGGACGTCCCGCCGCCGGCGTCGCGACCGAAGAACCCAAGGGCATCCTCCACGTCGAGGACGAAGACTACGGCCGCCTGATCGTTAACCACCGCGAGGGCAACGAAGCGGCCACCGTGCTGCTCGTGGATTGTACGCCGGCGGGCAACGGCCACTACCTGCTCAGCGGCGTCAACCAAAGCTACGCCTACTGGCAGACCGACGCCAGCCAAGGCCTGCGTATCATCATGGGCGGCGGCGTGAGTAAACTGACCGAAGAAATGGGCAAGGGGCTGACCGCCGTTGCGATCCTGGAAGATGGGAAAGTGGGAATCGGAACGGAAGAACCCCGCTCGTTGCTGGAAGTTTACCGCGAGGAAATGGGCGCGGTACGCGTTGATTTTTCCAACGACAACGTCTGCATCAGCACCATCAACGGCCGCCCGGAGCCCCGGCCCCGGACGTACCACATGCTCGGCGTGAACGACGAGTTCGGCATTCTTTCCACCGACGCGCCGAGCGGTTTCGCCTTCAAAGCCGGCCGCGCCTGCGACGATAACCACGACCATGAGGTAGACATCGACCAGGGCGAAACCATCGCTTATCTCTCCCGTGCCGGCCGTCTCGGTCTGCGTACGAACGATACGCCGAATCAGTTCGACTTGCACGTAAACGGTCACCAACTCAGCCAGACCGCTTACCTGGAAACGAACGGCAAACGCATCGAATCCGACGGTAAGCTGGACGGTGGCGAGGTGCTTGAAAAGTTGGAGAAACTGCACCCCATCTACTTCAACTGGCGGGCTAGTGCCAACGCGAGCGACGCCGGTCGTCAGATCGGCTTCAACGCCCAGAACGTCTTTGAGTGCTTTCCCGAACTGATCCGAACGCTTGGCTCCGATAAAACCGTCGCCTACGGTAATCTCACCGCCGTGCTCACCGCCGCCATCAAGCAGCAGCAGACCATCATCAAAGACCTCGACCAGCGCGTCTGCGACCTGGAAGACCGCCTCAAAGATCGCGATGATAAAGAGCTGAGCTAAAACTAACGAACTAAAAAACCTAACGAACTAACATACTAACGAACCATGTCCACCCTCCCGGCCAAAACCATCGTCAAAGACGACCCGCGCTTCGCGGATACGCCCGATTTCCGGGAGTTGCGCCGGCGCGGCCTGGAGCACATCGCCGCGCTCTCCGGCGGCCTGTGGACCGACCACAACCTGCACGACCCGGGCATCACGCTGCTGGAGGTGCTTTGCTACGCGCTGACCGACCTGGGCTACCGGACAAGCCTGGACGAAGCCGAGCTCTTCGCCCCGGCGGAAAGCGGCGGAGTGGACGGCAGTTTCTTCACCCCGGCCGAAATTCTGACCAACAACCCCGTCACCCTGCTCGACTACCGGCGGATGCTGGTCGACATTCCCGGCGTACGCAACGCCTGGGTCGAAAAGGCGGAACGCCAGGAAATGCCGCTGTCTTACCATCAGCCCGACGCGGAAGACCTGGAACCGCGTGAACTCTACGTACGACCGGCGCAGGACGATGCCGACGCTGAGCTGACCCTCGACGGCCTCTACCGCGTTTTGCTGGACCTGGACCCGCTGCTGACCACGGGTGGAGCGGAGGAATGCCGGGTGGGCGGTAATACCCTTGGCGATACGCTGGCCGAAGTCAACCGGCGGCTCCACGCCCACCGTAACCTCTGCGAAGACTTTACCGCGGCCGAAGTGCTGGCCGACGAGCATATCCGCTTTTGCCTCGACCTCGATCTTACCCCGAAGGCCGACCCCGCGGAGGTGCTCGCAGGCGTCTTCGCCGCCATCGAGGGTTTTCTCTCGCCCCGCGTTCGCTTCGCGGGCCTGAAGGAACTCTTGGCGGAAGGCAAGCCGATGGAAACGATCTTTCGCGGCCGCCCCTACCTGCCCGCCTACGGGGCGGCGTACGGCGTGGACGCGCGCAGCCACGGCTTCGTCGACGTGGAGCAGCTTCGTGAAATGCCCCGACGCTCGGTACTGCGCGCTTCCGATCTCTACCAGGTGATCATGGACGTGCCGGGGGTGCGCGCCATCCGTGAGCTTCAGCTGGCCAACTTCATTAAAGGGCGGCCACAAACCGACGGGGAGGCATGGGAGTTGTCCTTGACGCCCGGTCACCGCCCGCTGTTCGATGCCGCGGGCGGCGTCTATAAGTTCCACAAGGGGGAGTTGCGGGTGCCCTTTCCCGCAGCGCAGGACGTCATCGACCGCTTTCAGCGGCGGCTGGCGGACTACCGCAAGACGCCCTACGCCCACGCCGGTCTTGACGTCAGTATCCCCTACGGCCGGCACCGGAAGGACCTGGGAGATTACTACTCCGTGCAGCACGAACTCCCTGCCGTCTACGCGGTGGGGGAGGGCGAGTTGTCGGCTAACGCCACGCCCGCGCGCCGCGCGCAGGTGAGACAGTTACGTGGTTTCCTGTCCTTCTTCGATCAGTTACTGGCGAACTACTGCGGTCAACTGTTCAACGCGCGGCGGCTCTATTCCTGGTCGTCGGGCACCAAACGAACTAGTTTCAGCCAGGTGGTGGAAGGCGCGCCGGGCGCGGAGGAGATTCTGCGCTTCCTCGACCCCGCGGGAGGGGAAGGCGCGGGGAACATCATCGTTCGGAATACGCGGAACTACGCCCATCCACTTGACCGCGACCAGGCTATGGAGGCCCTGCAAAACGAACTCAACGACCTGACGCTGCGCGAGCTTACGGAGCGGATCAAGGTGGAGAAAGCCGACGGCCGTTACTACTTTGAGGTGGAGGATGCGAACGAGCGACCAATTCTGCGCGGCCCTGAAGACTACCGCCTGAAAGCAACGGCGGAGGAGAAAAAAACGACCGCCGCGCTTCTTTTACTTTCCAAAGGTGGTACTAAAGCCAATTACCAGCGGGAGAACTACCCCGCCGAGCATCTGTACAGTTTTCACCTGGTGAACAAACCGGTGGACCCAACGGCTTTTCTCGATGCCATATCGGAAAGCAAAACGACCTTCGGCGAGCGCCGCAACGCCGTGCTGGACCAGCTGCTGGCGCGTTTTAACGAACAATTTACCGATTACGTCCTGCTGACCTACGCGCTGGAACAGCAGGCGCCGGACCCCGGTCAAATCATCGCGGACAAGGAGAAGTTCCTCGCGACTTACCCGGTCATTAGCCGGGAGCGCGGGAAGGGCTTCGACTACCGTACACCGGCCCTGACGGGTAACACCTCCGGCCTGGAACGGCGGGTGGGGGGGCTGATCGGCCTCGACGAAACGGAGAACCAACCCCTTTCGTCCTTTTCGGTACACCTACGGCGGCAGCGAGATCACCTGGTCTGGAAAGACCACCGGGGGCGGATAATGCTACGGACCGTCAAGACCTACGCGGAAAACGATAAGCGCGCGCCGGACGAGGCCGAACTGCTGGAACGATTGGCGGACCCCGCCGCCTACCACCGCCACGACTGCGCGGAAGACAGCCTTT
>ENA-ORXT01003416-ORXT01003416.1-marine-metagenome-genome-assembly--contig:-NODE-3416-length-17544-cov-10.739051_pt1 | contig 17544 bp, 14 predicted proteins | sample MGYA00237868_ERZ511482 | MGnify/ENA metagenome assembly ERZ511482 | reverse complement strand
CATCGAGACTGCTTCACGATATGCACGAATTTGGACCACTTGGGGACGAACGTTGCTGGGCGCGCATCCCCCATCTTACTTTCCCCATCTGGTGATCATGTAGCCCTCGTTTCCGGTAACTCCAGGAGGGCAGAGGGCCCTCTTGGATGAGAAAAATGGGGGGCCGCTCACCGCCCTCCACGTAAGCAAACGTGGCATATTCCGTTTGGGGTTTCAGAACTTGGGGGAGACGTTGTTGGGTGTGCTCTTAGCCCTGCCCCCAGACGCTGGAAATGCCTGAAGAGTGTTGGAGTGTTTCACCGAGTACCCGCGCGCCTCAAAGCGCGGGGCGGAGACGCGCGCGCCGCGCTCGCGACCGTCGCGGCCGTCTGGATCCTGGCCGGTGCCGTTTCTCCACGCCACCAGACGGGCGGCAACGGGACCTCGCAGCGTCGGCAGCCGACTGATGCTTGGGCGCCCCTGATTGGCCCGACGCTGTCAAGCCCGGGCCGCCGCCGCATGGGGTTGCGTCTCAAACCACTCCTTGACCGGGTCGCTGTTTTTTTTTGCGCTTCTCGGAATACATAGAGCCACACAGGGCCCCACCCAGGACCACACAGCAGCCACACATACGTAAACGCTACGAGCGCACCAGTGGCGCTTCCAGGCCCGCCGGGCAGAGCCGGACACGGCGGCGGCGGCAGGGCCGCGCGCTACACCCGCCGTCGGGCTCAGGCGGCGGCGGTTGCACGGGCGGGGGGCGCCCGCGTGTCGAGGGGCCTAGGCAGCCCCGTAAGCCGCATTTACGTCACGGACCTTGGGGGCCCGGGACGATGCGGCGGGCAACAAAAGAAAAACCCGCGGCGCGCCGCCACGCCACCGGCAGCGCGCACGCGGCAACCGTCGCGGCGATCATCAACCCCATGCCCTCGCGCGCCGCCTCTTCCTCCCACCAGACCTCCTGGCGCCAGAAGCCGGGAGTCTGCGGCCAGGCGAGCCATGCGGCGAGCGCGAGCGCGACGACGACCGCCGTCACCAGCCAGCGCCCCGCGAGCGCCTCCAGCCAGCGCGCGCGCAGCACGCACACCCCCATCAGCAGGGCCGGCAACGCGTAGACCAGCGCCCACAGCGGACCGTCGGGATCGTTGTACTGCACGCCGATGAACAGCAGCATCAGCAGGCCCAGCGAGGTGCGGACAAGGTTCAAGGGCTGTGACGCATGTCGTGCCCGAGTGGCACGAATAGTTCATCGGCCCGTGGTCGAACCTCTTGATGACGCGTTGCCCGATGACCCCTGGCCCTTCGCACATGGCGCACGACTCTGCCGACCGGGTCGCGTCCGACCCGGCAGCCAACGATGCCGGTCACCCGCCGCAGCCCGACGCGACCGCGACCCTGTGGCAGCGCTTCAGCGTGCCGTACGCGTTTCCGGTCAGCTTCACCCACGACCTGTTCGCGGCGGACAACGAGGTCCTGCTCGCCACCCTCGAACGTCACGAACCCGACGGGCGGCCCGGGCATCCCGGGCGGCAGCGGGTGCTGATGTTCATCGATGCCGGTGTCGTCGCGGGCATGCCGACGCTGCTCGAGCGTATCGCGACGTGGTTCGCGCGGCGCGCCGACCGGCTGGACCTGGTTGCCGCCCCGCTGGTGATCGAGGCCGGCGAGGCGGTCAAGAACGACTGGGCAGCTCTCGACCCGATGCACCGCGCCATCCACGAGCACGCCATCGACCGGCACTCCTGGGTGGTGGCGGTCGGTGGCGGTGCGCTGCTGGACGCGGCCGGCCTGGTCGCCGCCACCGCGCACCGCGGTGTTCGCCACGTGCGGATGCCGACCACGGTGCTGTCGCAGAACGACAGCGGCGTGGGCGTGAAGAACGGCATCAACCACTACGGGCAGAAGAACTGGCTGGGCACCTTCGCCCCGCCGGACGCGGTCATCAACGACAGCGCCTTCCTGGAGAGCCTGCCGGCGCGTGACCGGCGGGCCGGCATGGCCGAGGCGGTCAAGGTGGCGCTGATCCGCGATGCCGGCTTCTTCGCCTGGCTCGAGGAGCACGCGATCGCCCTGGCCGCGTTCGATGCGGAGGCGATCGCGGTCTCGATCCACCGCTGTGCTGTGCTGCACATGCACCAGATCGGGACCGCGGGCGATCCGTTCGAGCGGGGCAGTGCCCGGCCGCTGGACTTCGGCCACTGGGCCGCGCACCGGCTGGAGACCCTCAGCGGGCACGCGCTGCGTCACGGTGAGGCGGTGGCCATCGGCATAGCTGTGGACACACGTTGCTCGGTGCTGCAGGGGCTGCTGCCACCGGGCGAGGATGCGCGCGTGGTGCGGCTGCTGCGGGCGCTCGGGTTCACCCTGTGGCACGACGCGCTCGATCGATGCGACGCCGACGGTGCGCACCTGCTGTGCAGCGGCCTGGAGGATTTCCGCATCCACCTGGGCGGCGAGCTGACCATCACCCTGCTCGAACGCATCGGCTCCGGCGTGGAGGTGCACGAGCTGCCCGAATCGACCGTGCTCGCGGCGATCGACTGGCTGCGAGAACACACAGCACGAGCGCGAACCGCATGAAGCTCGCCGACGGTACGCACCTGAGCTACTGCACCAACGTCCACCCCGGCGAGTCGTGGGAGGAGATCTTCGCAGCGCTGCGCACCCACGTGCCGGCGGTGCGCCGGGCGTTGATCGATGGCTGCTGCGAGGACGGGCGCGACGGCACGTCAGGCGCGCCCGAGCCCGGGCTGACGGACGGGATGACGAACGGAACGGCGGACGGCGGTGTGCGCCTCGCGGCAGCGAAGGCATTCGGCATCGGTCTGCGCCTGTCGCACGACAGCCTGACCGAGCTGGAAGACGCCGACCGGCTGGCAACCTTCCGCGCCTGGCTCGCCGACACCGGCTGCTACGTGTTCACCATCAACGGCTTTCCGTACGGCCCCTTCCACGGCCAGCCGGTGAAGGCGGACGTCTATCGCCCGGACTGGACCGAGCCGGCCCGCCTGGACTACACCTGCCGGCTGGCCACGCTCGCCTCCCGGCTGGGCGCCCACGAGCAGCACATCACCATCAGCACCCTGCCCGGCACCTACAAGGCGTGGGCGGAGGGTGCGCAGCAGGCGATCGCCGCCAACCTGCTCGCCTGCGCAGCCCACTGCATGGGGCTGCGCGAGCGTACCGGCGTGCACGTCGGCATCGCGCTGGAACCCGAGCCCTGCTGCCTGCTGGAAACGGCCGAGGAGGCGTGCACCTTCTTCACCGACTGGCTGCACACCGATGCGGCCTGCGCGCGGGTGGCACGTGCCGCCCGCGTATCGATCCCGGACGCTGCCGAAGGCATCCGGCAGCACCTGGGCATGTGCCACGACGTGTGCCACTCGGCGGTCGAGTTCGAACCGCCGCTGGCGGCGATCGAGCGCTACCGACACGCCGGCATCCGGGTCATGAAACTGCAACTCAGCTCCGCCTTGCGCCTGGCACCCGCGGACGCCGCCGCCCGGGCCGCGCTCACAGCCTTCGACGAACCGGTCTACCTGCACCAGGTGATCGCCCGCGAGGGCGACGGCACGCTGCACCGGCACACCGACATCGGTGCCGCGATGGCCGCCGACCTGCCGCCGGACAGCGAGTGGCGGGTGCATTTCCACGTCCCGGTGTTCCTGGAGGAGCTTCCCGGGTTCGGCACCACGCAGCCGGTACTGGCCGAGCTGCTCGGGGCGCACGCGCGTTCGCCGATCGCACCGCACCTCGAGGTCGAGACCTACACCTGGGACGTGCTGCCACCGGCGCTGCGCGACGTGCCGGTGGCCGACGCCATCGCCCGCGAGCTGGCCTGGGTCGGGCAGCGCCTGCAGCGCCCGCAGCGGACGACCCGGAACGGCTCGGGTTCGACGGCGGCCCTCCCCCCGCCCCGCGCCCGCGCCGCATGAGGTTCGGCACGCACCTGGAGCTGGGCCGCGTCTCCAACCTGCCTACGGTGTGGAGCAACGTGCTGGCGGCGAGCGTGCTGTCCGGCGCCGCGTTGCAGACGTTCGCACCGCTGGGGCTCGCCATCGCGGGCTGCTCCGCGCTCTACATCGGTGGCATGTACCTGAACGATGCCTGCGATGCCGACGTCGATGCCGTGGAGCGCCCTGAGCGACCGATTCCCTCGGGGCGCATCTCGCAGCGGACGGTGGTGCTGGCGAGCATCGGCTGGTTCGCGGGCGGCGCGGCGCTGATCGGCATGGCCAGCGCCCTGTCGCCGCACGGCGGCCTGGCCTGGTCGCTCGCGACCCTTGCACTGCTGGGCTGCATCGTCGTCTACGACCTGCACCACAAGCACAACCGGTGGGGACCGGTCCTGATGGCCGCCTGCCGTGCGCTGGTCTACCTGGTCGCCGGCCTCGCGCTGTCCGGGCACGTCACCACACCGCTGCTGGTCGGGGCGGCACTGGCCTTCGCCTGGATCGCCGGACTGACCGCATTCGCCAAACAGGAAGGGGGGGCGAACCGGACGCGCTGGCCGTGGCCGCTCGCGGTGCTCGCGCTGCCGGTGCTGGCCGCGTTGCCGGCCGTGTCGGTGGCCGCAGTGGCCGCGGTGACGACCGCACCGTCGGCATGGGGACAGCCAGCGCTGATCCTGACGCTCGGTCTCGCACTGGCGATCCTGACGGGATGGGCGCGCCACCGGATGCGACGCCGCGGGCCGGGCGACTTTCCGGCCGCCATCGGCTGCCTGATCGCCGGGGTGTCCCTGGTGGATGCGCTGGCGATCGCCCGGACGGATCACGCCGCGGCCCCGGTCATGGCGATGGCCTGCACCGCCTGCACGGTGATGACGCTGCTGCTGCAACGAAGGATCGCCGGCACCTGAGCTCAGCGCGGTAGCATTCGCCCGCTCGACGCCGCTCGCATGGCCGGTAGCCCGCTCAGGGCATCGCGCCGGGCGGCCTCACCGACGTGCAGGCAACGGTACTTCCATGGACTCGATCTCGCAGATGGCACTCGGTGCCGCCGTGACGCACGCCGTGCTCGGGCGACGCATCGGCCGGCGTGCGGCGGTGCTCGGTGCCGCGCTGGGCACGTTGCCGGACCTGGACGTGCTGGTGCGCTACGCCGACGCGATCGATGCGTTCACGCTGCACCGCGGTTGGAGCCACTCGCTGTTCGTGCTCTCGCTCGCCAGCCTGCCGATCGCGGTGCTGCTGCGGCGGCTGGTGGATCCTGGACTGCGCCGCGACGAGCGTGCGGACGCCGCGGCCGCCTCGTTCGGCCGCTGGTGGCTGGCGGTCTGGGCGACCCTGGTCACCCACGCGTTGCTCGACGCGTTCACCACCTACGGCACCCAGCTGTTCTGGCCGATCCCGACCCCGCCGGTGGCGATCGGTTCGATCTTCATCATCGACCCGCTCTACACGCTGCCGTTGCTGATCGGGTTGGTGATGACGCTGCGCCGACGCGATGGCTTCGGGGCGCGGGCGAACCTTGCCGGGCTGGGCGTCAGCACGGCGTGGCTGCTCGCCACGCTGATGCTGCAACAGGGTGCGCGCAGCGAGGCGCTAGCAGCTTTCGAACGTGCCGGCACGACACCGGAGGCGATGCTCGTGCTGCCCTTCCCGTTCGGGGTGATGTGGCGTGCCATCGCGCTGGAGGGCGACGACTACGCGGTCACCTGGGTCTCGCTGGTGGACGGCGAGCCCGGCGGAGCGGTGGAGCGCCACGCACGCGGCCTGGACGCCGTCGTGCTCGACGATCCCGCGCCGCTGGAGCGCATGCGCTGGTTCACGCAAGGGTTCGTCGGGGCGCGCCGCATCGATGACGAGCTGGTGCTGACCGATCTGCGCATCGGTACGGCGGCCATGCCGGTGTTCTCGTTCGCTATCGCCGATGCCGTAGACGGTGCCTGGCGGCGCACGCTGGCCGTGGCGCGTGCACCGGTGGTGGAGATCGGCATGCTCGGCACGCTGGCGCGGCGCAGCGTGAATGCCGAGGTTGCGCTGAGCGATGGCGAACTCGCCGGCAAGCCACCGCTGCCGTAGCCGTAGCAATAGCCGTAGCCACGGGCGGTGGCGGGGCCCATCGGCCGGCCCCGAGCGCGCCTGCGGGCAGGCGCGAACGTTTCCCGGGTGCTAGCGGATCACCACGTTGTCCAGGCGATGGGTGCCCGAGTTGAAGAACACGTTCATCTGGTGGACGTCCGCGAAGTCGGTGATCGGGCACGACATGTCCGTTGCCAGATCGATGGTCCGGGTGCCGCTGGTGTCCGGCTCGGCGTACTCGAACCCCGACTGGCACCAAGTGTGGTCCGGCCCGACCTGGAGCGACACCGCGATCGACGTCCCCGCTCCGACCTCGAAGTCCAGGGTGAGCTCCGAGCGCTCGGAGAAGTCCTGCGACTCGGTGAACGGACCGCTCACCCAGGCACTGGCTCCCGTGGGAACGTCCACCTCCAGGGACTGCGCGCCGTCGGTGGCGAAGGCGGTCGTGGCCGAGGTGGTGATACCGTCCGCGCCCCAGTCCTGCGTGCCGTCCTCGTAGGAGAACAGCGTGGCCGCCGCGGCCGGTTCGGGGCGGATGCGGACGGTGACCCCGGCCTCGTTGCTCATGCTGCCACGCTGATCCGACACGGTGTACGTCACGTCGGCAAAGCCCGAGAAACCCGCTTGCGGTGCGAACGTGACGATGCCGGCGTCGTCGAGCGCGAACGTTCCCCCGGCGACGACCGAGGTCGACTGCCGGCCCGGTGTCCCGGGGTCGAGGTCGACGCTGTCGCCCATCAGGCCGCCTTTCAGACCGCCCTTCTCGCCGACGTAGCCGACGTAGCCGACGTAGCCGACGTAGCCGACGTAGCCGACGTAGCCGACGTCGTTGGCTAGCAGGTCGATCGTCACGCCGGTGTCGAACCCGGTCTGCACGAAGTCCACGTCGGCGACCGGCGGGTACACCCGAACGCCCGTGCGGGTACGCTCGGCGTTGTTGCCGATCGTGGTGCAGACCGGTGACGGACAGTACACCGTGAATCCGTCGTAGTCCGGGTAGAGCGTACCGTCGGCGACCTTGCCGGACAGGATCCAGTACAGGGTTCCGTCGACACCGGTACGGTACGCGGTGTCCAGCCATTGCCGGTAGACGGGGTTCCGGTACACCCCGGCCTCCGGGTCGGACTCGATGCCGAATTCACCGAGGACGGTGGGCTTGTCCACGGCCGTGCCCAGCGCGGCGTGCTCGCGGATCCACTCGTTGCCCCACTCGGCATCGTAGCCCCAGTGCTCGGGGTACAGGTGCATCCCCACGACGTCGATCTCGTCGAGCGCGGCGAGCGCCGCGGCGTCGATACCGTTGCTGCAGTTCCATCCCTCGCGGGTGTCGTCCGCGCGAGGGTCCTCCTGGTCGCAGAACCAGCCTTCGTCGCCGACGCCCAGCAGGTGCTTGTCGTCGATCGACTTCACGTGGGCGCCCATCTCCTCGGCCCAGGCCGTGATGACGCCGACATTGCCGGGCTCGCACGCGTCGGGGGAGGAAGGTAGCGCCGTGCCGCGGCAGCGCGGCTCGTTGGCCAGCTCCCACATGAGCACGTTCGGGTCGTCCTTGTAGGCGATGTCCGTGTACACGTTCCGCCGGTTGAGCAGGTAGGTGATCCAGTCCTTGTACCAGCCCTTGATGATCTCGTCGGTGTAGAAGTCGTCGTGATACCAGACACGGTCGCTGTCGTCGGCCAGATCGCGCCAGTGGACATACTGGTCGATGCCGCCGAAGGCATCCCAGTTGCCGACGAACGGGAGCACGGAGCGGATGCCGCGTGCGCCGGCCTGCGCGACCGCGAAGTCGAGCTGTGCCAGACCGTGATCGCCCTCGTTGATCATCGGCGCCCCGGCCTCGTCGTCCCAACCCTGGAACCAGGTGGGGCTGTTGCCCTCGCCATGGATGGAGCTGGCGCGTCCGGGTTCGTCAGGGTCCTGCACGAGGAAGAAGGCCCACAGCCGCATGGCGTCGAAACCCGCGGCCCGGGCGTCGTCGAGCACGTTGGTGACGTTGACCTGTGTGCCCGCTCCGTCCGCGCCGTACATCAGGTAGTAGTTGTTCGTCCCGGCGAAGCGGTAGCGCGACCCGTCGACCACGAGATCGGTACCGCTTGCCCGGACGATCCCGTCGACGGACTCGCCCGCGTTCGGACTGCCCGCATCCGAGGCGCCCGGTCCATCTTCGGCGGACGCGCTCACGGCGACGGCGAGCACACCGGAGGCGAGGAGCGTTGCGAGATATCGACGATGGTCGGTCATGCTGCTTTCCCTGTTTTTCCGGGTATCCCGGCGTTGCACCTCGGCGCTCTCCACGAGCGCCGTCATCCGGGACCGACGAGGATGGAGACGGTGGTCGATGACAAGGGTACAACGTTATACCTGAAGCGCCGTGATGGCCACCTGTCGCGCGTGCACCGCGACCGTCGGCACGCCGGGGCGATCGGTCACGGCCGTTCGAACGGAACGGCGGACCACGCTTGCAGGCGGTCGACTACCCGCATGCCGGTGCGATCTGACATGGTTGCAGACCTCTTGTAACCACCGTCGTCCCGCCGATACCGGCCCGGCGACCGACCGACCCCCGAACGCACATGAGCAAGGCATCGATGGTGGGCTGGTCCCACGGCCACTTCGGCAAGTCCGCGGCACCGGATACCGAGGCGCTCATGCGCGAGGTGATCGGCCCGGCACTCGAACACGCGGAACTCGATGCCGATGCCATCGATGGCGTGTTCGTCGGCGTGATGAACAACGGCTTCTCGCCCCAGGATTTCCAGGCAGCGCTGGTCGGCATGGCGCACGACGGCCTGGGACAGGTTCCGGCGGTCCGGGTCGAGAACGCCTGCGCCACCGGCTCCGCCGCCCTGTACACCGCCATGGACTTCATCGAATCGGGCCGCGGCCGCACCGCCCTGGTGATCGGCGCCGAGAAGATGACCGCGCTGCCGAACGCCGACATCGGCCGCGTGCTGCTGGGGGCGAGCTATCACGCCGAGGAAGGCGAGGCGCAAGGCGGTTTCGCCGGCCTGTTCGCACGGATCGCCTCGGACTACTTCGAACGCTACGGGGACCGCTCGGAGGAGCTGGCGATGATCGCCGCGAAGAATCATGCGAACGGCATGTCGAACCCGTTCGCGCACATGCGCAAGGATGTCGGGGTCGAGTTCTGCAACACCGTGTCGGAGAGAAACCCCTACGTGGCAGCCCCCCTGAGACGCACCGACTGCTCGCTGGTGTCGGACGGTGCCGCGGCGATCGTGCTGGCCGACGAGCCCACCGCGGCAGGGTGCCGACGGGCCGTGGGGTTTCGTGCCCGGCGTCATGCCAACGACGTGCTGGCGCTGAGCCGACGCGATCTCACCGAGTTCGCCGGCGCGCGGACAGCGTGGTCGAAGGCGCTTGCCGACAGCGGGTTGACGCTTGCCGACCTGGACCTGGTCGAGACGCACGACTGCTTCACCATCGCCGAGCTGCTGGAATACGAGGCGATGGGACTCGCCGAGCGCGGCGAGGGCTACCGCGTGGTGCGCGACGGCACCACGGCCAGGGGCGGTCGCCTGCCGGTGAACCCGTCGGGCGGCCTGAAATCCAAGGGCCACCCGATCGGTGCGACCGGCGTGTCGATGCACGTCATGGCGGCGATGCAGCTGATGGAGGAGGCCGGCGACATGCAGATCACCGGTGCACGGCTGGCCGGGGTGTTCAACATGGGGGGAGCCGCGGTCGCCAACTACGTGTCGATCCTGGAGCGGGTGAATTGAGCGAGGCCGCCAGCGGCGCCGCCTCGTCCGGGCGCGCTGCTCCGGTCACCACGCGGGTCGCCAACCTGGCGGGCTTGCTGACACGCCCCGCACGGCGATTCGGTGACAGGCCGGCGTTGATTGATGGCGAACTGTCGCTCAGCTGGCGCGAACTCGACGAGCGTAGCGGTGCGATGGCGGCCGCCCTGCGCGATCGCTTCGGGGTGGTCAAGGGCGATCGCGTCCTGGTGCAGTCGCGGAACTGCCACCAGATGTTCGAATCGATGTTCGCCTGCTTCAGGCTCGGTGCGGTATGGGTACCGACCAACGTCCGGCAGACACCGGACGAGGTCGCCGTCGTGGCCGAGACCAGCGGGGCGACGGGCATGATCTGCAACGTAGCCTTCCCCGGGCATGTCGATGCCTGCCGGGCGTCGGCCTCCCCGCCGCGTTCCTGCGTGGCGATCGGCGAGGCGGCGTTTGGAGAGAGCTACGATGCCCTGATCGAGGAGCACCGTGGCACGAGCGTGACCGATGCGATCGTCGATCGCGGCGATCCGTGCTGGTTCTTCTTCACCTCGGGCACCACCGGCCAGCCCAAGGCCTCGGTGCTCACGCACGGGCAGATGGCGTTCGTGGTGATCAACCACCTGCACGACCTGATGCCCGGCACCGGCCCGGACGATGTCTCGCTGGTGGTCGCCCCCCTGTCGCACGGCGCCGGCGTGCACCAGCTGGTGCAGGTGGCGGCCGGTGCCACCACGGTGCTGATGCCGGGCGAGCGGTTCAACGTGCCCACCGCCTGGTCGCTGGTGGAGCGCTATCGAGTGAGCAACCTGTTCACGGTGCCGACGATCGTCAGGCAGCTGGTCGAGCACCCGAGCGTGGCCTCGGTGGACCATTCCTCGTTGCGCCACGTGGTCTACGCGGGCGCACCGATGTATCGCGAGGACCAGAAGCGTGCGCTGCAGGTGCTCGGTCCGGTGCTGGTGCAGTATTTCGGGCTCGGCGAGGTGACCGGCAACATCACCGTGCTGCCCCCCGATGACCATCACGTCGAGGACGGGCCCGATACCCGTATCGGCAGTTGCGGTTTCGCGCGCACCGGCATGGAGGTGTCGGTGCAGGACGAGCACGGCACCTTGCTGGACGCGGGCGAGACCGGCGAGATAGGCGCCGCGGGTCCTGCGCTGTTCGCAGGCTATTACCGCAACTCCGAGGCCAATGCGAAGGCGTTCCGCGACGGCTGGTTCCGGACCGGGGACCTCGGGCATCTCGATGCCGAGGGCTACCTGTACATGATCGGGATAGGGGCCGGCCAAGACCGGGCCCCTCCCACACCACCCGGCATGCGGGTCCGCACCGGGCGGTTCGAGAAGTTGAGGTCAGGAGAGACGGGGAACACCGATGCCAGCGTAGTACTCCGCCGTCAGGACCATATGTATGCCCGAGCGACTGTTGTGCCACCAGCGTCCACCTCCACAGGCGACGAGTTCAGCCAACTCCCGTGATGCACCGAGACGACGCAGACTGTCGAAGACGGTCTTGCCTCGTCGCCAATGCTTGAGTTGAATGGCTCGCAGTCGGCGTCGTATCCAGCTGTCCAGATCGCGGAGGATCTTTGGAGTACGTGCCAGATGGAAGTAGGCCTTCCACCCCGGAACGAAGCTCCTCAACTCCTTTGCCACCTGCACGATGCTGCGCCCGCCGACGCGACGTGTGATCAGCCGTATCCGCTGCTTGAACCTGACGATTGCCGAAGGCGCTACCGCGATCTTGACCGTGTTCCCGGTCCACCGCCGAAGGCAGTAGCCCAGAAACTTGCGGCCGAACACGGGACCGACTTCCGTCTTCGCCTCGTTCACCCGAAGGTGCAGCCTTGCATACAGCTTCCGGAAGGGAGCGCGGAACCCGCTCGCCAGAGCGTTGACTGCGAACGTACACGTTGCAGTCGTCGGCGTAGCGAGCGAACCGCAATCCGCGCGCCTCCAGAGTCCGATCCACTTCATCCAACAGCGCGTTGGCCAGCAACGGCGAGAGCGGTCCCCCTTGCCACGCCTTCACCAAGTTCTCTCGCGAGAGAATTTCATCGAGCAAATCCTCTCGCCCCGAACCTTCCGGTCGTTGAGGCGTCGACTCCACTTCACCGCGTGCGCAAGACTCCCGGGTTTCACCCAGTCGCCCCTCGCGACACCCCGGAATCCCGGGCTTCTGGTGCCTTGTGAGGTCGAGCGTCATCGCCTTTCAGTTCTCCTTCTCGTTCGGCCCTTCGTCGACACGGCGACTACTATGGCCTCTGCTGACTTCTCGCTCCGACCAGAACGGCCGTCGCCCTTTCAGGCACGAGGCGAGATCTCCCCGGGTAAGACTGCGATCCTTCACCACACAACCGCCGGATCTACATCACCCCCCTTTGGCCACAAGAGCTTCACGGTGAAGTGCCCGCTCGCCCTGGTAGGTGATGCCTCGATATCCGGTTCTTGTTCATCGGCTCATGGCTTCGCTACACACTTCCTCCCCACGCTCGGTCGCCCTCACGCAGTTGTGCTTCACTTCGGTCGCTGTGGCCAGCTCCCGGGAGGACTTCCACCTCCAAGATCGCACCCATGCCGGGCGCACACTCCTCCTCTCCCTGAAGGAAGAGGCTTCCTCGCCTCGATCCTCATTCGCAGGTTCCTCCAGCGAGACGGCCAAGTCCGACCGCGAGAATGTTCCGTGCCGCGTTGACATCTCTGTCGTGGCGGGCTCCACAGCCGGAGCAGGTCCATTCCCTCATTCCAAGCGCTGCCCTACCTTTCGGACTGCTGTCGGGAATCTCCCGGCAGCACGAACAGCGTTGGGTGCTGTACCGCTCGTCGACACACTCGTAGACCACGCCTGCGCCAGCGCACTTGTATTCCAGCAGGGTCTTGAAGGTGGCCCATCCGGCATCGAGCGAAGACTTCGACATCGAGGTCTTCGCGATCGCCTTCGGGCTCACCGAGCCGACGAACACCGCACCGTTCTGCTGAACGATGCGGGTTGATTCCTTGTGCAGCGCATCCTTGCGCCGGTTCCTGACTTTCGCGTGTATGGCTTTCGCACGCTTTCTCTTGCCCGCTCGCTGTGCGATACCGAGCCTTGCCTCCTCGGCCCGGTACCAGCGCCCGTGCAATGGCTCGCCCTCGCTGGGCGTTGCCGCCTCCTTGCACCCCAGATCGATGCCGACGGCCGACGTGCCAGCACTCGGCGCAATCTCGATCTCGACGGCGACGTTGAAGTACCAGCGACCCCGCGAATCCTCCGAAAACGACCCGGCACGAAAGGCGTATCCGCTCGGCTGGTAGCCGCCCTCCCACACCTGGTAGTACCGGCCGTTGAAGAACACCTGCCCGTTCTTCCACCTCGCGTGCCCGGTGTTGAACGGCACCCAGCCCAGCGAGCGCCGGGCGCCGCCGGACGTGCGCCATGCGAGCTTGCGTTTCTTGAACTGCACGCGTGCCTGCACGTAGGCCGCATTCACGCGCTGCACGGTGTGCGAGTGCAGGCCCAGCTCCTTACCTGTCCCTCTGGTGTAGGAATGCAGATCGTAGGTCGACAGGAACAGGCCGCGCTCGGCGATCGCCCGCGACGACAGTTCGTTGAGGTAATTCCAGACGAAGTTCACCGCGCGCGCCTGCCGGGACAACTCGACGGCGTGCTTGTCCCGGACGCGGAACCTCAGCGTTCGGACGTGCTTCGCAACAGGATCGATGGCGGTCACGGGTTCCTTCTCGTGGCACATGGCGCAGCGTCGAGAACCTCTCCGGGATCGACGTCGTGCTGCGCTTTGCAGTACACGCGACGGCTGCGCTGACGCCTCGCGTATTCCCTCCCTGAAGGAAGGGGTTTGTGCTCGGAACTTCCGGATCACGACACGGTGCGGACCGCCGGGCCGGGACCGTTCGGCCCGATATCCCTATCGGGCCACGGATTCTCAGTCCTCCAGCTGCGTGACCTGCGCCGGCTTGTCCGGAAAGACCACTTCGACCCGCCGGTTCTGCTGACGACCGGAGGCGTTCGCGTTGCTGGCCACCGGCACGCCCTCGCCGAACCCCTGCGTCTCGATGCGGCGTGCCGACACCCCCTGCGCGACCAGTGCCTGACGCACCGCGAAGGCACGCTCGCGTGACAGATCCATGTTGAAGTCGTCACCGCCCATGCTGTCGGTGTGACCCTCGATGAGCGCGCGCTGTTCGGGGTACTGCTTCATGAACGCCGCGATCTGCTTGACGTTGCGGGCCGCCCCGCTCTGCAGCGTCGACTGGCCGTTCTCGAACAGCACGTCGCCCAGCGTGAGCACCATGCCGCGCTCGGTCTGCTCGGCCTGCAACGCCTCGAGCTGCTTCTGCATGCGCTCGGCCATCGAGCGGGCATCCTTCGCCTCGAGAGCGGCCCGCCTGGCCTCGTCCTCGGCGCGCGCGATCTGGCGCTCGCGCAGGTCCAGCTGCACCCGCTGGCGCTCCACGCTCATGCCCTCGACCTTCTGGCCATCCTCGCGGCTCTTCGCGATCAGCTCGGCGGTCTTGATCCGCTTGGAGGCAAGCCCCGCCTGCCGGTCGATCGTGGAAAGCTTCTCCTCCTCGCTCCAGGCCCGTTCGGCCTTGGCGAGCGCATCCTTGGCCGCATCCAGTTCCTTGGGCGCGTGGCGGGCCACCGAGGGATCGTTGGAGGCTCGCTCGTAGGCGCTGCGCGCCTGTTCGAGCGAGTCGACCTGCTTGGGTGCACCGCCGCAGGCGACCAGCGTCAGGCTGGCGAGCGTGGCGGCCATCACCGTCTTGTTGAACGTCATCGGAAGCATCCTCTTCGTCTTGTTCGTCGGGCTGTTCGTCGGCTTGTTCATCGCCCCTGCGCCCGGCCGACTTCTCGCACCATGGTGTCGATGTTGTCCTGGGACTCCTTCAAGGCCACATTGGCCTTCTTGGCCTCGGCGCTCGCCTTGGCAAGCTCCGCATCGGCACGCGCCTCGTCGGCGAGGTAGGCGGCACGCTCGTACTCCTCCTCGGCCATGGCGGCGTCCATGCGCGCCTTGGAGGCCTCGGCGGCACGCAACTCGATCGGTGCGTACTGGCGCGCCCCGGCCAGTTCGGCGGCCTGCAGCGCGGACTCCACCTTGGCGATCTGGCTGGTGGGCTGCGGGGTGCTGCCGCAGGCGGCGAGCGCCAGGCTCAACAGCGCGGCGGTGGACAGGGCGAGCGATTTCATGGGCGGTCAGATGCAGTGGAATCTGCAGCCGGTAGCGGCACGTGTACCGACGTGTTGAGTTACCGGACGCCAAGACCGTCGGCGACCGATCGAACACGTTAACCACGTCTCACGCCGAGCCCGGCAGGTGGACCGGTCGGCCGGCCCGACGCTCAGCGCCGGGCCAGCGCCCCCAGCAGGTCCTCGCGCGACACCACGCCCACGATACGGTCGTCCTGCACCACGCCGATCGGCGCCGGACTCGTCGCCGCCATCGCCAGCAGCTCGCGCACCGGGCAGTCGGGGGCCACGGTCCGGCGTCCGTCACCGAACCCGTGCTCCACCGGTCGCATCACGGTGGCCGCACTCAGCACCGACAACGGGTTCACGTGGCGCACGAAGCGCGCCACGTAATCATCGGCGGGCTGGAACACGATCTCGTCGGGGGTGCCGATCTGCACGATGCGCCCGCCCTCCATGATCGCGATGCGGTCCCCCAGGCGCAACGCCTCGTCCAGGTCGTGGCTGACGAACAGCACGGTGCGCCCGAGCCGGGCCTGCAGTTCGAGCAGTTCGGTCTGCAGCTGCTCGCGGATCAGCGGATCGAGCGCGGAGTACGGCTCGTCCATCAGCAGGATGTCGGCCTCGGTGGCGAACGCGCGGGCCAGCCCGACCCGCTGCTGCATGCCGCCCGACAGCGAGGCGATCGGTGCATCGCGCCATTCGGACAGCCCGACCAGCTCGAGCTGCCGCTCCACCGCCTCGCGGCGCACCGCCTTCGACTCGCCGCGCACCGCCAGCCCGAACCCGACGTTGTCGGCCACGCTGGCCCAGGGCAGCAGGCCGAACTGCTGGAACACCATCGCCAGGGAGCGGCGCCGCAGCGCGCGCAGCGAGGCGCCCCTCAGCGTACGCACATCCTGCCAGCCGTCACCGGTGCGCACGCCTATCGAGCCGCGCGCCGAGGCGTTCAGCCCGTTCACCGCCCGCAACAGGGACGACTTGCCCGAACCCGACAACCCCATCAGCACCAGGATCGAGCCCTCGGGCACGTCCAGGTTCGCACCGATCACCCCGCAGGTGATCCCGGTGGCCTCGCGGATCGCATCGCGTCCCGCCCCTTCGTCGAGCAGGGTCAATGCACGTGCCTGCGCCCGCTTCGGGCCGAACAGCACGTCCAGGTCGCAGATCTGCAACGCGTTGGTCGCCCCGGAAATCCCTTCGGCACCGATCACGCCGTCGCCCCGCGCGCGCGGCACATCCTGTCGAGCAGGATCGCCACGATCACGATCGCCAGCCCCGCCTCGAACCCCTTCTCGATGTTGACGGTATTGAGCGCGCGCACCACCGGCTTGCCCAGCCCGTCCGCACCGACCAGGGCGGCGATCACCACCATCGACAGCGACAGCATGATGCACTGGGTGAGCCCGGCCCGGAGCGTGGGCAGCGCGTACGGCAGCTCCACGCGCACCAGCTTCTGCCACGGCGTGCAGCCGAACGCGTCGGCCGCCTCGGTCAGCGCCTTCGGCACCTCGGACACGCCGAGGGCGGTCAGGCGGATGGGCGCCGCGATGGCGAACACCACGGTCGAGATCAGCCCCGGCACCACGCCCAGGCCGAACAGGATCAGCGTCGGGATCAGGTAGACGAACGTCGGGATCGTCTGCATCAGGTCCAGGATCGGGCGCAGGAACGCGTTCAGGCGCGGGCTGTGGGCGGCGGCGATGCCGATCGGTACCCCGATCAGCATGCACAGGCCGGTGGAGGCCAGCACCAGCACCAGCGTCTGCACGGTGGGCTCCCACAGACCGAGGTTGATGATCAGCGCCAACGCCGCGATGGCGAACACCACCAGGGCAGCGCTGCGCTGGAACACCCACGCCAGCACCCCGACGAGCAGTACCAGCAGCGGTGCCGGCACCGCCAGCAGCGCATCGGTGCTCGCATCGATCGCCCCGCCGAGCCCGTCCGAGATCGCGTCGAACAACCCTTGCGCGTGGCGCTCGAGCAGGGCGACCAGATCCGCGATCACCTGCCCGACCGGCAGGCGGTACGCGGTCAGAGCGTCGCTCAGCGCATCGAACATCGCAGCGTCCGGTCGGCGCCGCGACCCGGGCGGCTCAGCCTTCCAGCGCCTGCCGCACCGCCGCCAGACCCGGCTCGCCACGGAACGTGGTCACGCCCTCCAGCCAGCCGTCCAGCACGTCCGGGTTGGCGCTCAGCCAGGCGCGTGCCGCCGCCTCGGGCTCCTGCCCCTCGTCCAGGATCGCGCCCATGACCTCGTTCTCCATCGCCAGCGAGAACACCAGGTTGTCCAGCAGCGCGCCCACGTTCGAGCAGGCATCGGTGTACCCCTGGCGCGTGTTGGTGTAGACCGTGGCGCCGCCCAGGTCCGGCCCGAACCAGTCGTCCCCGCCCTGCAGGTAGGTCAGATCGAAGTTCGCGTTCATCGGATGCGGCTCCCAGCCCAGGAAGATCACCGGCTCGTCGCGCCGCTCGGCCCGCGACACCTGGGCGAGCATGCCCTGCTCGGAGGACTCCACCACCTCGAACCCGCCCAGCCCGAACGCGTCGGCATCGATCATGTCCTGGATCAGGCGGTTGCCGTCGTTGCC
>ENA-ORXT01003415-ORXT01003415.1-marine-metagenome-genome-assembly--contig:-NODE-3415-length-17551-cov-3.251402_pt1 | contig 17551 bp, 14 predicted proteins | sample MGYA00237868_ERZ511482 | MGnify/ENA metagenome assembly ERZ511482 | reverse complement strand
CTAGGGCGGTCGTTGAAGGCATCGGCGATCATGGCTGCGAATACATGACCGGCGGTCGCGTCGTTATTCTTGGAAAGACCGGACGCAATTTCGCTGCGGGCATGTCGGGTGGCGTCACGTATATTCTTGACCCCAACGATGAACTGAATGCCAATCTCAATCATGAGATGGTCGAACTCGAAGACATGAGCAACGTCGAAGATGTCGCTGAACTTAAAGAGATGATCAGCAAACACGCCAATTACACCGGCAGCAAGATCGCGAAATCTGTCCTGGAGGACTGGAACAATACGTTCCCGAAATTCAAGAAAGTCATTCCCGTGAAGTATCGTGAGATTCTTCGGCAGCGAGCCGCGGAAGCCGCCGCTCAAGCCTAATCTTTTGCCCTCTGCAACGAAAAAAATGAAATCGAGATAAAATTATGGGTAAGCCAACTGGATTTATGGAGTTCGATCGCGTTGATGAAGGAAAACGCGATCCTATCGAACGCACCAAGGACTGGAAAGAATTTTTGGTTGAGTTAAACGACGAACCTTTGCAGACGCAAGGCGCGCGTTGTATGGATTGTGGTGTTCCCTTCTGCCATACGGGCGAGATGATTGGAAGATCAGTCGCCGGATGCCCAATTCATAATCTCATTCCTGAATGGAATGACTTGGTCTATCAAGGCAAGTGGGAAGAGGCACTCGACCGACTCCACCACACCAATAATTTTCCGGAGTTCACCGGCCGCGTTTGTCCCGCTCCTTGCGAGGGTTCATGCGTGCTGGGAATTCACGAACCACCGGTAACGATTAAAAACATCGAACGGTCGATCGTGGATCGCGGATTCGATAACGGCTGGATCAAGCCACGCATGGTCCAAGAGCGTTCGGGACAAACAGTGGCGATTATTGGATCGGGACCTGCGGGACTCGCCGCCGCTGATCAATTAAATCAAGCCGGTCATACCGTCACCGTTTTCGAACGGCACGATCGCATTGGCGGTCTGTTAATGTACGGCATTCCGAACATGAAGCTGGACAAGGACATCGTCCAGCGCCGCCTCGATTTGCTGGCCGAAGAAGGTATTACCTTTAAGACCGGCGTCAATGTTGGCGTTGACGTTTCTGCTGATCAGTTAAAATCAGATTTCGACGCGGTGGTCCTGTGCGTTGGAGCTACTCAACCGCGCGACTTGAAAATTCCCGGTCGCTCGCTGGAGGGAATTCACTTCGCAATGGAATTCCTGCACGGATCAACTAAACATCTTCTCTCCAACGATGGCGAAAACATCAACGCCAAGGGAAAGAAAGTCGTCGTCATCGGCGGTGGTGACACGGGAACCGATTGCATTGGAACTTCTATGCGACAGGGTTGTGAGAGTGTCGTGAATCTCGAAATTGTGACGCGGCCTCCCGAGCAGCGCGCTGAATCTAACCCCTGGCCGCAATGGCCGGTGATTTTCCGGACTGACTACGGACATGCCGAAGCGAAAGCGAAATTTGGTAAAGACCCAAGACAGTTTTCCGTTGAGACCGTTGAGTTTATCGCGGATAAGGATTGGAATTTGACGGGACTTAAAACGGTCCAAGTCGATTGGTCAAAACCGCGTGAGGGCATTGCACCCTTCACGCAAGTCGAAGGGACCGAACGCGTTATCGAAGCCGATATGATCTTCCTCGCGTTGGGCTTCCTTGGCCCAGAGGCAGCAATTTCGGAACAGTTTGGCGTTAAAACCGACGGGCGGAGCAACATTGCCGCCGACGACAAGGATTACTCGACCAACGTTCCCGGGGTTTTTGCGGCCGGTGATTGCCGGCGAGGCCAAAGCCTTGTTGTTTGGGCGATCGGTGAAGGCCGTGGTGCGGCAGAAGCCTGTTGCGAGTTTCTCGCTGAGGTCGGACAGCCGGCATAGGCTGAGTTCAGGCTGGCGAGGGCTCAGACAGCGAAACTCGGAGCGGAGAAGCAAAGAAATTTCTGCGGGTTCAGCCACTATTGCCGCCTCTTGGAAAACATAAGCAATTGATTTTTGCGAGGTCGCCTCGAACAAGTCAATTGTGAAGTGAGGATGAAAAAGAGTCCAATCCGTCGAAAACAGGTTTTTGCTTGGCAATCTCTATCTGAGATAGCCCTCGTGAAAATTTGTCTTACAATGACGAAAGAACTTTCATTCCCCTGCGTCTTAAACAGACACAATGAAACACGATAGCGAAGCCTCTTTACCTTAAGGATACAAAATGGCTGCGGAATTTAACGAAGACAATTTTGAAGCAGAAGTAATCGGATCTTCAACACCAGTATTGGTCGACTTTTGGTCAGAAGGCTGCCCGCCTTGCCGCGAGTTGAGCCCTGTGATTGACGAATTGTCAACCGAAATCGAAGGGAAGGCGAAGGTCGGCAAGATCAACGTCACCGAGAACATGGAATTGGCGATGAAGTACGGCGTCGCTGCGGTGCCAACAATCCTGATCTTCAAAGACGGTGAAGTTGTCGCTCGCCAAGTCGGCGCTGTTCCAAAAGCTAAATTGGAAGAGATGTTGGCCGTTTAAAGCGTCAATAAAACTTAAACCTTTAAGTGCGTTTCGCATCTCTGCAAACGCATTTTTTTTAAGCCTGTGCAGGTTCCAAGACGATTTAAAATTTTGGATTTTGAATTTGCGATTTTGAATTTGCGATTTTGAATTTGGAAGAAAGCATTTCGAAATTCGAATCTCGAAAATCAAAATCCCGATTTCATGCCAATCCAGGGTTTCGAAATTCACCACGTGTCTCTTAAAACCCAGAGAAATTCATAATTTCATCATGTAACTTTAGCTGAATTTGAACATCTTCTTCCCTCATACGAACCCTATCTATTGACGCTATTAGGATTAGAGTAATACTACTGACACGTCTCCAAAAATCGTCTTATTTGTTTACGTTTAATGCTGCGGTGTAAATCCACAATTTGGATGTTCTTGGGTTACCTAGTTCTATTATTGAACTTCGGTGAATCGCTGCATCATGCGCCCATTTTCGGACTGCATGTCCATCAGCATACCGACGAAACAATTGTTGAGGATTCGTCATGTTGCTGCCACAGTCATGCTCATCCGCAGCCACTGACTCCAACCGAACAAGACACACCTGATGTTGCTTTAGATGAGCAGTTGACAACAGCGCAGCATGATTGCGCCTTTTGTAAATTCTTCGATCAGTTCAACGTTCCGTTATATGGTCAAGCCGCTACGCTGGCGGAAGCTCCTGCAAACAGTTTAGATGTAGAGCCTGCCGCAATCTCGATCACCAAGATCGTCTCTCGGACCGCGCGTGGTCCACCTCTGTGCTAACGCCTATAGTTTCTGGCATTGTTATCTAGTACACGTTTCAATGTTAGTGTCACGGCACGAGCCGTACGGTTTTTCACAAACCGGGAGGCTTAAGCCTTACCGCTAATTTAAGAACGTTGACTGACCTTCATCTTTCGCTGTGCAGATACGATTTATTTTCGCTCAGCGAAGTACTGCGATGAAGTCTCTCGCCAGAAACCGCCTCTCAACTTCGGCGTTGCTGAATACGTTAGAAAACCACCTTGCAATCGCAAGTTGTTTGCTAACTCGATTCGGAAGCCTAACACCGAATCATAGCCTTGAGCGGTTTTCGTTTTGGCGGTTGGAAGCCACCATTACCGCAACCATTGGCTTTAGCGTCCATCAACTCGGACGCTGATAGTAACCAACTGATTTCACGGCTGCCGTTTTAAAAGGTCGGTCGACGGTGAAAATCAACGAACGGACGTTGTGTTCGAATCGGCAAAAGTCTCTCTGCAAAAGTTCTGTAGTGGACTGATTTGCGTTTTGCAAACGTTTTTTGGGCCAAATTCAAACGCACTCGAATTCGCTTCTTATAAGCAACTTAAAAACAGGAAGACAATATGTTTCGTCAACAAAAACGAACCGGATTTACGTTGGTTGAACTATTGGTTGTCATCGCAATCATCGGCATTCTTATCGGTATGCTGTTGCCTGCGGTTCAATCGGTGCGTTCGGCCGCCAGACGGACGATGTGTGCAAACAATATGCGACAGATCGCATTGTCGGTTCATAACTACGAGTCGGCTCATGGCTACTTTCCTAGCAACCAGATCGGTCCAGGCACTGCAAATGCCTCGGGCGGATTTAATTCAGGTTTTTATAGTTGGATGGTTCCAATTCTCCCTCATCTCGAACAAAACAATCTTCACGCGATGTTTGATCTGAGAATGAATAACGGTGATGGCGATGGTTACAAGGTAAGCATCGATCATCCTAACGCTGCGGCGGTGAGCACTTTGGTTCCGACGTTTTTGTGCCCTTCGGACGTTCCTAATTTAAGTAATGAAGTGATTTTGGGGTCCGCTAACCCCGCGCCGGGCAGCTACACCGCCAATGCCGGCTGGCCTTCTTATGCCACCGGATTTGACGGCGAACGTTCGGCTCCTGGTCAATGCAATGGCGTTATTGCGTTAAAGCACCCTTCGCAAGATGTTCCTTGGCACGGTTCAAGTCGCGTGGGCTTTGGCCAACTGACCGACGGTTCTTCCAACACCGCGCTTCTGTCTGAACGACTGATCCAGCCGGGCAACAGCTCTCGAGCAATCCGCGATGGCGACATCAGACTTCAGTCGCAGCACATCATCGGACGCTTTGAGCCACTGCCCAAGATTGCCGCTCAGATGGCAGATTCCCACGCGCACGTGTTCGAGTCAGCCCATCTTGGACGTTCGTGGTCCAGCGGATCGCCGCTGGTTGCTCCGACGTACATGCATGTCAAGACGCCGAACTCCGCAGTTGGCCACTACAACAGTAGTATCGATGAGGGTGACTTCGTTGTCACTCCCAGCAGTCAACACAACAACGGGGTCAACCTCGGGTTGGCTGATGGTTCTGTTCACTTTGTCTCCGATGACATCTCGCCAGAAATCTGGTGGGCCGTCGGAGGTCGCAATGATGGGCGCGTCGAAACATTATCAAATTAATTTTTAAATATATTTTTGGAGTTACCTCAATGAAGTTTCACTTTTTGTTTTTAATCGCCGCCGGATTAATGGCCTCAACAGCCAGCAGTTCGTTTGCTCAAGATTCACATGGACACGGAGGCGACGTCGAAATTGGTTATGACAACGTCAACAATCCAATGGCTCTGATTTTTGAAGTAGGCGAATCAACCACCGAAGGCATCGCTCTATTCGAATCCGAATTCGAACCCGATACGTTCGACCCCAACGACATGAAAACTGATGAGCCAGGGTTTACGACCAACCCAAACGAAAATTTGCTTATCAGACAAGGAGATCGGATTTGGCTAAACGTGTTGGATGCAGACGCGGAATCCGATGTTGGCGTCGGATTCGTCAACTTCTACAACCCACAAACCGATAGCCTTGAGGCTTCGGGGCGATTGTCAGTTGATGGAACCTCTTCCGCTGCAGAGCTACTCATCAACGGTGGACAGGTCGAATCCGGTTCGACTCGCCAGTTCATCGACGTCGGAAATGCAGCACAGGAAGCACACGACCATGTGCTGTTTGACCTTTTGGACGACGCCACTGCACTGCCGGGGGCTTATGGAATACTCATTCAGCTGGAGAGTAACTTTGCAGGTAACGATAGTGAAACTCCTGATTTAGTTTCTGACAAGCTTTGGGTCGTAATCAACCACGGTTTAGATGAAGAAGTCTTCGAAAATCAAGCGCTGCGTCAGTTTGGAATTGCGTCCGCCGTGCCCGAGCCGAGCTCACTGGCGTTGCTGATGCTTGGTGGTGTCCCGTTATTAATTCGTCGCAAAAGGTAAGCCACTCCTAACATCGCAGGTTACTGTTTTAGAACATTGAAACCAAAAGTCGTTATCTGCGAGACATATTGGCACGCTTCGAACGCCCTCTTTACTCCGCGTAACGCGAGTAGAGAGGGTTTTTTTATCATCTGAGTTATTTCTGATATTTGCCCAAGGGAAAGCCGCTAAAAATGGTTGTTGGCTCAGGCAAAAATTGATTGCGACATCGTTATCTCGACGTATAGTTAAACATAACATTTTCGCCATACTCGCCAGACCATCGCGTCATTACAACAGGGATCAGCCGCACAACCCGGCTGGTTTACGGTTCCTTCCATGCTCAAAACTTCTTCACGTCAACAGAAATCCGGTTTCACCTTGGCGGAGCTGTTAGTAGTGATTGCAATCATCGGCATCTTGGTCGCCATGATCTTGCCGGCCGTTCAGAGCGTACGAGAAGCTGCCAGAAAGACGCATTGCCTGAATCGACTTCGTCAGGTTGGGTTGGCTACGGTAATGTATCACGACACCCACGGTGCTTTTCCGCCGGCACGGCTTTATCCAAAGAAGTACGCAGCGGCCCCCACCAATCAAGGCAGCGATCAACCAACTTGGTTAGTAAGAATCTTACCGTTTCTTGAACAACAATCATTCTTCAACCAATTTGATCTTTCCGCTCGATACCGTGACCAACCCCATGATGCCGTCACGCATGCGATCTCATCGTTTCTATGTCCTTCTCGCCGTACGACTGATTCGGCGCTGGCACCTACGGAATCCAAATCGATCCGAGTAACTTCACCCTGCGGATGTGGTGGCTGGGTACAAATTTCAGTTGTCGGAGGGGCGACAGGAGATTTTGCTGGCAATCATGGTGACCTATCGCCGGGATCCACCGGTGCAGAGACCGACTACTACTACGGTGGTAACGGAACAGGTGTCCTCATTTCATCACAAGCCAAACAAAGCAGCGACAGGAAACTTAAATGGGTCGATCGCATTAGCTACGCAAAGATCACTGACGGCTCAAGCAACACGATGCTGGCCGGCGAGCTTCACGTCTCCGCAAAAAACCTTAATTCAACGCCTTACAATGGGCCGATATATAACGGCGAGGACTTGGCGGCGTTCACGCGAGTTGGCGGGCCCGGCGTCCCGATCCTGTCAGGATCAACCGAACCGATCAATTCGATCCTTGGATTTGGCAGTTGGCACCCAGGCACGTGTAACTTCGTTTTTGCCGATGGTAGCACCAAAGCGGTCAGTAACGACATCGACACGGTGACCCTTGGCCAAATTTGCAATCGCCACGATGGTGATGTGCCACAGATCGACTAAACAGATTCGCTCGAGGATCGTCGCCCGAAACCATAGCCATGAATTTGCTCAAAAATTACCGTGCGTTTAATGGGCGCTTCTGCGTGCCGGCCTGCTGCTATTTATTGCTGATCATCTCTTTCGCCGGATGCAACTCCGACCAACTGCCGGTGCATCCGGTCAACGGCACTGTGCAATTTGAAGACGGCTCGGACGTGATGTTCGGCGACATCGAGTTCTTCAATGCCGAACATCGGGTCAACGCACGTGGGAAGATCAAACGCGACGGCACTTTCACCGTCGGCACGTACTCAGAGAACGACGGAGCGGTGGCCGGCAAACATCAAGTGACGATCCTGCAAGTCTCGGGAGACTATTTGAGCGAAAAACTTAGCAGCCAAATCAAGCATGATCACGGAGACCTCATTGACTCAGCCTACTTTGACTATCGCACGTCGGGGCTGAACTGCGACATTGAACCTGGAGAAAATGAAGTCATATTTGTCGTCAAGAAAGCTGCTCGCCAGACATCCGATGGGATGCCAAAAAAATAGGAACTGAAGATGATGTCAACGCTTTTACGGCTGTAGCGATTTATGCCGTTAGATTGCCCAATGCCGACCGGCGTTGGAAACACATTCGCATTGCGCAGAAAAAAACCGCCTGGAGAATTCCGGGCGGTTATTTTGTTCGTTACTTCGATCCTATATTTAATCTGAGCGAAGTTACGCGGCTGCGTTCATCATTGGGATGACGGCAGGTTCGCGGATCAAATCCAGAAACTCTTCGAAAATGCGTCCGTCGAGTGCCGAGGCGGCTTCGTTCTCGGGATGGAACTGAGTTCCAATCGCAATCCACTTTTCGTCTGTACTTTCGATGGCTTCGATAACGCCGTCGGGACAAGTCGCAGTCACGCGGAAGCTCGGAGCCAGTTCGTCAATCGCCATATGATGGCGGCTGCTGACGCGAATTTCACCGTCACCATAAACACGCTCCATTAGTGAATCAGCGGCGATGTCCAAGCTATGGCGATGTCCCTTATCTTGGGCGTCGCGGTGAGGGATCGCTGAAGGCACATCTTCTGGCAGGTGTAGGAATAGATTTCCGCCCATCGTGACGTTCAGCAGTTGGTGGCCGACGCCGATTGCTAAAAGAGGAAGTTTCTCATCAGCAATTGCATGCATCAACTTGCGATCGAAACGTTCTCTCCTTTTATCCATCGGTCGAACCGAAGGATGTAACATGAATCCGTCGCGGCGAGGATCTAAATCTCCGCCACCGACCAAAACGAACCCGTCCAGCGTCTTTAATAAGGCTTGAATATCGTCTTCGCACTCCAATGGTGGGACAACAATTGGAATTCCGCCAGATCGCACGATACTGTCATAGTAACCTGAGGTGATAACAGAGAGGGCAGGTTGATTGCCTTGAGCGGCACGAAAATCTGCGTTAATACCGATGATTGGCTTACGTTGCATATCTAAACTCCTTGTTTCTTTCTTGACCCATCTTGGGTCGCTGTTGGCAAGTGAAATGACCTCCGAGTATCTGAAGACTCAATTGTCATTTCGATGGATGTGATGTCACACTTTTTCGTTGACCAATATTCGCCAAAAAATTGTGGTCAGAGACCTCTGTTGCAGGCCCATAAGCGTTATTGCGATAAAACCGCTGCTATGGTATCAACCTACAGGCAAGATCTAATTTTGCACCAGCGGTAACAAAGACATACATGGATTGAAGGGGAAATAAACCCAACGCATCCTTGCATTGTCCGAAATCGCCATTGGCAACGTCGAAGTGTTCCATATAAATTTGAAGCGTTGCAATCATTTGCAACTCATGTACGGCATTGTCTCATTGATTGAAGCCCGGTCAAGAATTTTCTGTATCTTCGCCACACCCCCTTTTATTGCACAACATCTTGTGCAAGCACTCCTTGGCCGCTAGCGGAATTGGCGTTGCCAAGCGATGATGCGTGTCACAATTTTGGTCATTTTCGTTTCAGTCACGACGCTCAAATGCGTTCCCCTGTCCTCTATTTCGCTCTGAATCCATGAATTTCAAACACGTTTGTATTGAATCCTTAGGGTACACGTTACCCGCCGAGACTTGGACTTCAGCGTCGGTTGAACAAAAGCTAGCACCTTTGTACGAACGCTTAAAACTTCCCGCAGGGCGATTGGAACTGATGACGGGCATCGAAGAGCGCGGTTTTTGGGCTCCCGGTACACTACCGAGTGCGATCAGTGTCAACAGCGGACGGCTGGCGTTGGACGCCGCTTATAATAGCGCGATCGAAATCGACTGCTTGATTCACGGTTCGGTTTGCCGAGACTTTCTTGAACCGGCGACCGCCTGCACCGTCCACCACCAGTTGGAATTGCCATCGAATTGTTTGATCTACGACGTTTCCAACGCTTGCCTAGGTATTTTGACGGGGATGATCCAAGCGGCCTGCATGATCGAATCGGGACAAATTAAATCGGCTTTAATCGTCGGAAGCGAAGGTGGCCGACAGTTGGTCGAAGCGACGATCGCCGCTCTCAACCAAGACCAAAGCTTGACTCGAAAAACGATCAAAAATGCGATCGCCAGCCTTACCATTGGATCCGCCAGTGCTGCGGTGGTACTGACGCACGATTCAATCAGCCAAACCAAAAATCATCTCACCACGGCGACGTCGCTGGCCAACACGAAGTTCAACGACCTCTGTCAAAGCGATCAGGATCAAGCCGGCGCTGCGATGCAACCGCTGATGCAAACGGATTCTGAAGTCCTCATGCGTGAAGGCGTCGACACAGGTAAACGCAATTTCCAACGGTTCTTAAAACAATCTAATTGGGCCGTCGATTCGATTGACGCGACGGTCTGCCATCAGGTGGGCACGGCTCATCGGCGATTGATGTTGGAGTCATTGGGTTTGGAACCGGAGAAGGACTTTCCAACCTTTCCATTCCTAGGCAACACTGGCGCAGCGGCGTTGCCCTCGGCGTTTGCGATAGGATGCAAGGAAAACTTCTTCAAACCCGGCCAAAAGATCGCTTGGCTAGGAATCGGCTCGGGGATTAATTGCACAATGATGGCAATTGAGTGGAAGCAAAGCCGCATCAAATCAGGCGAGATGTAATCGCCGTACGTAACCGCCGTACGTAACCGCCAATTTTCCAACGCCAATCGACGTTAGCCTTGGCGTACAAGAAAATTCGTATTCCGTCATTAACCAATAGGTCAATTATTGTTCCGCTTGCTCCCGGCTTGCTCCGGCATAATGCACAAATCGAAGCTACCCAAAATAAAAGCTACCCAGCAAAGCGCTTTCGCCTTAATTATTTGAGAACCCCAGTGCTTCAATAAAGTCTGATGATCTTAATCGCTCGCCGCCGTCGATCGACAACACAGCCTTCATGTTTTCTTCGGTTTTGGTCACGATACGCACCTGAAATTCTCCGTCAATGAAGATCACGCCCGCTTCGTCCTCGCGTCCCCACAGTGACAAATCATCGGACAATAAATCCGCCGGTTTAGAATAGTGAAACGGCGCGGGAACTCGGACTTCCAAGGCAATCGCTGTTTGATCGCGGCGATCAATGATCGACGAAAGTCTCGCCTTTGTTTCCCTATCGGGAAACATCCAATTCGCATTCACAGGCAACATTGGAGACATCGGTTCCAAGCTTCTTCGATCGTGCAACACAGGTAAAACGTAGTGATGATGGGGACGATTTGATTTACTATTCCAAGCAGACTGAAAATCAAATTTGTCAAAAATCTTTTGCCACCCCAACAAGGGCAGCAGCTCCACACGCCAACTGAGATTTGAATACTCTGGTTTTGCCTTGAGTCGAAAGTTAGGCGCGGGAAGATGTCCGTGCAGTCCCTCATAAGTCTTCAATGCGTCGGCGACTTCTTCCATCTGTTTCATTCGCATGCGGAGCGACAACGTTCGTTCAACATCATCGACGGCCGTCTGAAGGAACTTGCCAAAATCACGGGGGCGCGTGAACTTGGATTTGATGGCGGGACCATCGCTACGAACTTGATACAAACCAGACGCCTCGATCTGGCGGCTGATCATGTTGAGCATGGGTAGACCTTTAAATTCAAACATCCGCTTTTTCAGGCCGGATTGCAGCGTAAACAGCGACAGCAATTGGCCAATGTTCCCCGAATCTAGTAATTTCGACCAAACTTCGGTGACCTGTTCGGCGGCGTCTGCGGAATTCATCCTTAAATCGGTCATTAACAATTGATTGCCTGACAAGGATAACGTCGCGTCAAAATGTCGAGCGGATGTTGGCAGTTGCAGAAGTGGTTTCATATCGGCATCTAAAAATTGCGTCGCCGTCGCCATTACACCCTTGAGTGCACCTCTCACGGGCTCGAACGAAAGGCTCAACGCCAAATCGACTTCAGGGCCGATCTGAGAAATCGCCTCAGCCACATCTCCCGTCCCATCGGCCGCTGAGAGTTTTTTCAACATCGCAGCGGTCCCAATTGCGACCTGCGTTTCTGATCGCACTTCAATATTTGACCGCCATTGGCTTTCACGATCATCCAATTCCGACTCCGCCCGAGTCGCGATTACTTTAGCCAGCACACCTTTGTCGAAGGGTTCTAGAAATTCCACCACGAACACGACGAAGTCTGATTCCTTTGCCTCTTCTGCCTTGGCCGCATCTGCAATTTCGCGATCGCACAAAATCCAAACCGCAGACAGCTTGCTTGGATGGGCATTCTTCGCTCCCAAATACGGTTGCAGCAGTCTCGTCAATCGCCCCCAATTAAAATCTTGCAAATCGGGGTTCTGATAAATCTGAACAGCGTCGATCATCACCACCGCAAAATGATCTCGATGCAAAAACGATAGTTCCAGCGAACGTTCCTGTCGCTGTAACGTAAACGCCGCGCTCAGCGCTTCAGCGACCTTGGATTGAACCTCCGTTGCAGACCCATTTGCAGTTTGCAAAATTTTCGCAGAGGATCGAGATGTCGCGATCGACGAGGCGGGGTTTCCACAGCCTAAGATTAATGAAATCACCAAACCGACACAGACGCTCGCTGCAATCCAGTAGGTTTGTAAAGGTCGAGTTTTAAGTCTCAAATTAATTCTCGTATTTGCCTCGTATTTGCCTCGTATTTGCCTCGTGGAAGGCGTTTCAAAATTGAAGATCTCAACGTTTAAGCATAGAAAATAGGAACGCTGCTTGATAGACTGAAACGCTCGACGATAGGTGAGCGATTAGCGTAAAGTGGATTGTAGAACATTCAATGCAGCCTTAATTTAGTATATCGCGGGCTCAGAAAACATTTCTTATTTAACAAGCATTTTATGAGCACTAAACGTCGTAGGCGAAGCCGCTATCAAAAGTTCTCCAACAGCGTATTCACCGCTACGGGGATGCCACTCTCTCGCCTATTGTCTATCATCTTCGCCTTGTTATTTCTCAGCGGCATTATCTATTACGTGATGTACGAGGGAGATGATTCCTCGCCATCGTCAATCGACGTTCCCTCTTCTCAATTTGAATCGGGAGAATCCGAAGAGAACGACTTTCTCGCCGCCGTGACCATCCCCGCGAATTTTTCGAAATTTCCATTTCCGGTTCGCATCGAAAAACTTGATTGGATGATCGAACGCTGCAATCATTTGCTGAATCAGAACAGTGACTACAGTGATAAGATCGAAAAGAAACTCTTCGGACTGTTCGCATTGAAATCTGCGCTGATGGCGGAGAACGGCGTCGATCCAGCGCCCGTGGTTGAACAGTTGGAAAAATTGGTCCAACGCGTTTCTGGTTCTTCAACTGTAGCTGACCTGCACCAGTATTTGATTGTCGTTACCTATATGGCGGTGCTATCTTCGAATCCGGAATCTGATATGCATGACAATGCCATCAAAGCTATCAGCAAGATCAACGAGGCAACGCCTGTTCCACCGCCGAAAGCGATTGCGTGCTACAACTCCGCCCTGAAATATTACGTGAAAAGCGCAGACAAGACCAAGTCCGGAGACCTTTTACGACTGTTGGGGGCAAAACTTTCATTGGCAAAGGAACCACGCCTCTCGGATTTAGGATTATCCCTGACGGACTATCCAAACTTTTCTTACTACTACCAAGATTCCTTCAACATGCCGAAATCGGGAGAAAGGTTTGAGGCGGAAACATTTCATTTACTGAAGCAGATAGAGAAATATCCCCCGCAATCGTTGAAGACCTACGACTTATTGATGACCGTTCCTGAACAGTATTTACAATCAGGAAATACAAAGGTTGCCCTTAAAATTTCAGCTCAACTGAGGGCAGCGGCTTCTCAGAGCAATGAACTTATTCGCGAAAAAGTGTTTGCGAAAATCGCCAAACTGACCGATCGAATCAATTTACTGGGGAGTAATTTTGAGTTAGCGGGATCTGACGTAACTGGAGCCAGTATCACTCTGTCAAAGAAAGAGCAAACTCTCATCTTGTTCTGGGACCCCGACAATAAAAGTTCAGCTGATGCACTTGTCCGTATTTTCGATTCGAGGTTGTACGACCGTTGGACAACGACGGTCCTAGTAGCGTCGGTATCGGAACTGACGCCCGATGAAATTTTTGTTCTCAAAAGAAAATATTCTCGATTCAGATTCGTAGACGGCCCCACTTCCAAAGATTGGTTGGAAAGAACCGGAGTCAATGAGGTGCCATACCTAATCACGCTTGACCAGACAGGCGTCGTACAACGCTTGGGCACTCCGTAAATGTCAACACGAAAGTAAGTTACCCGGCGTATTGATCGACTCCAGCCGTCTGGGGTGTAAGGTCCAGCTTCGTCATCGCAGAACTGGAGCCAGCGTCCAAACGGCAGGTTGTTGAAGCAAGTGCCAGTTGGCCAAGGACTAAGAGGCCAACATCCTCCCGCATGCTATGGGCTGTTATTTAAAGCGAAGGGCTGATGAGTTTTTCACAATAAGGTTGTGGATATCTGCTAATCACCTAATCGGTCAGCGTTAAATTTAAATCAGAACATCTGTTTATATCGTGACAACGAAACTTTGAGCGGCAAGGTACTTGCCGCCGGTTCTGCCCGCCATTTAACTGCGGCTAACGCCTTGCCGCTTAAAAACGGAGTGGAGTTTTCCAACTAAGCAGCAGATTTCTGTCGCTTGCAATTTTCATCCAGCTTTACCAATTCCGGTTTTGCCGCAGGCAAAAATCGGTTCAGTTGCGGCCACAGTAATCGCCCGTTTTCTTTGAAGTAACGTGAACGAAAGTAGAATTTTGAAAAACACTTGCCATGAAGTTCTTTCACCTGTTGGGCTGTCAGGTTCTTGTACTTCATTACTGGCTGGTACACCGAGTATTTCTGATAATCGTAATCGGCGATGTCGTCTTTGACTTCGTTGAAAAATTGAGTTCCGGGATAGGGTGTTACGATGTTGAAATTGGCGTAGGTGGGGTTTACTTTCCGCGCGTAGTTCAACACGTCGTAGATGCTCTGCATCGTGTCCTCAGGAAATCCGACCATGAAACCAGCAACCGTACGGATGCCCATCGAGCGACACAAACTGACGAAGTTTCGCTGCCGATCATCGTTGATAGCCACGCGGTCATACTTTTTCAATGTATGTTCATCTGGCGTTTCAATGCCGATCGTGATGCTGGTCAGCCCTACCGCCTTAAGTGCCTGCAGAGTCTCTTTTTTCATCAGGTCAACGCGCGTCTCAATCGAAAATTGAACACGTTTACTCAGCCGACCAATCTCGTCCGCCAACTGCAATGCCTTTTTGCGATTTAGACCGAACAATGGGTCGCGAAATTTGAAGGATTCAAATCCGTACCGATCAATGCCATGCTGCATCTCGGCCGCGACAAGCACCGGATCACGAAATCGAGTCTTACTCTCGATCATGATGTAGGGACAATAATTACACTTGAAAGTACACCCACGACTTTGCTGAATAAAAGTCGATGGGAAACGCCAAAAATCATAGAGGATGCGATACTTCTTGTACTCAAACAAAGACCAATCCGGCAGCGGCAACGAATCCAAATCAGCCACCACCCCCACATCAAAAATTCGTTCGCTGGTTTGTAAAATCTCGTCCCACTTGAATAACAACTGTTCTGGTTCCCCCTTTATCACCGTCACATTCTCAGCCTGCGTTTCTGCGATCGTATCTGCCATCGCATACGCAACTTGACCGACAATCAAGATCTTTGAGCTGGGATACTGTGCCGAAATCTTTTCAATGGTCTGCATCTCCAAGTCCAACGTCAGCAACGCAGGATTGAAAATAAAGACATCCGCCGGCACGATCTCATCGATGCTGTACTGCACTTCTAAACCAAGCTGCTTCAGTACGGCGACAAGATACGCAAAATTTAACGCCGTCGGCCTTACGTCACGCTTGTACATGTGGCGAATAAATTTGCTGCGTGTGCCTCCCGCACCGGTCGGCATACCGACGCCCATTCCGCCGGCAAAATCTTTTTGAACATCGTTTTTGCGAGTGTCCCAGAGACATACTTTCATGGTAGCTTTCTACTGATCAAAAACCGACGTCAAAGGAGACGTTGATGAGTTTAGATTTGTCTGAGTTAAATAATGCGATCGCAGAAGTGTTCGTAACACTGCTCAGGCAAACGCACCGAAAAAATTATGTTAGTTAATTAGGCGACCTTGGTATCGCCGCCTGAATGGGCGTTGGCCAAATCGGCTTTTGCTGATTCCCGCGTCACTGTCGCATTGGCGGTAATGGTTCGGTGGTGAGGATGTCCCTTGAAGCCAACCGGGACAGGTCCTTCCTTGGTATTGACAGGCCACTGGGCAGAATCCAATTTGCGGCCCACTAACAACACTCGTCCACCACGGCCAACAAAGTACTTGATACCTCGCCAGGAAATCGTATTGCCAAACGTTGACGCTAATAACAATGCGGCCGTCACCAAACCAGTAAACGGTCCGCAAAACAGATCGAATTTACGAGCGCGACGATGATTGCGCCAGGTGTGATCGTTGCTCCGCCCAATATTTTGGCGAATGCCTGCACGCGCCACGCCCAACAGATACAAACCTGCCGAGGAAAGCAACGCCCAATAGCCAATCGAAAAACCGGCCGAAATCGCAGCGACACCGCCTACCAGACCGCCCCAAAAACCTATTTGAGACGTCATCACAACAATCAACGAACCGAACCAATACATTGGCGAATATCGTCGACCGATAAGCAATTGTCGTCGCATGAACTCGGTCAATGTTGACCAATTGAAGGCAACCACCGTCGTGCAGACGCATTGGGGTTCAAATTCGATCTCCAAATTTGCCGTCTTCAACGCTCGGCTGGCGACCAAGTCATCACTCAGCACGCCAGACCACGCTTCTCGAATTCCAACAGCGTCAAAAATATTGCGATGAATCGCCCAAGAGCCGCCCCATATCAAATAGTGTTTGCCTCGCCCCAAAAAAGAAGCCAGCGCGTTGTTGATCGTACAGCCAAGCAACGTCGGAATCTTTTTGTCTTTGGGAATCATCCAACGGTACCCCGTCCGTGCGCCAAGATTCTCTCTTCCCACACGATTGACAATCCAACGCAACCAAGTGCTTTTAGGGTTGGCGTCTGAATCCGCGAAAACCAACACATCGACGTCAATAGGGAGGTCTTCGGTGGCTCGACGAAGGTTGTGCACCTTCTGACCACAATCTTCGGTGCGACCGGCGATCACCAGCCTTGTCTCAATACAGCGATTTTCTTTCTGAAGATTTCGAATGAGCTGTACCGCCGGGTCGGTCGCTCGTTCGACGACGAAAGTAATCTCGAAGTTCGGATGATCCTGATGCAGAAAAGAGGTCAGATTTTCACGCAGCTGATGCTCCATTCCCTTACAAGGAATGATCACGTTGGCTCGCGCATAGGTGTGCGTACTGGGAGCTGGCTTCTTCTGATGAACTCGCCAGAAACGATGGTTCTCAGCGACCAACGTTAGAAAAGCGATGGAATAAATCCAGCTGCCGACGATGCACGTCACAGCTACGATCATGAAGGCAGTGGATAACATTTAAAACTTCTTTCCGACCTTGGAAAATTTTCTTCGTGCTGTTTACAACAACACTTAGACATTCTGATTCATTCAGGATGTTTGCACGGCGACCCGAGATCAAAGCTCGATCAATAATCTCGTTGCCCTGAATCCTACTGGTCCTATTCGATTTCTATCGAAGTTCTTCGCGATCAGCTTTAAGGATTGTGTCAATTTTCAACTACATCTGGATTACAGGGAATAGCAAACCTGATATGCCAGCAGTCTCTGACGAACCTGGTCGACCACATTAAGGATCAGTCACAAATTAAGTTCCCGATTTGGAGTCGTGGGATTCGCCAGAATTCCTAAGGCTAAAAGGGAATTCTGGCGAATCCCACTACACTCCATAAGTCAATTCAGCGATAAAAAGTTGCAGCACGCAAAATGCGGAAGTT
>ENA-ORXT01003414-ORXT01003414.1-marine-metagenome-genome-assembly--contig:-NODE-3414-length-17551-cov-3.691599_pt1 | contig 17551 bp, 16 predicted proteins | sample MGYA00237868_ERZ511482 | MGnify/ENA metagenome assembly ERZ511482 | reverse complement strand
TGGTTGGCATCCACATCAATCTTTACTAGTCGCAGGGCATCCCCTTCGTCGCTTTTCAGTTGCTGAAGAATAGGGCTGTACGCTTTACAGGGGCCACACCAGGTTGCGTAAAAATCAATCAGGACCGGTGTCTCTCCGTTAATTAATTCACGGAAGGACGTATTTTGCTTTTCAGCCATAATGTATTCTTTTCAGAATAACCCCCGGTTGATACTTTCGGTTGTATTCAGAGCTTAACCCGCCCGAAGCGCTTACCTTGATCATACCGAACGGGGAAGGCAGAAGAAAACCCATTAGCGTGAACGTGTTTTAAGGCCTTTTTGACAGCCTCCTTGTCGGTGAAATAGCCTACCGTTATGCGCCGCAGATCCCGGTTGGGAATGGGCTCAGAAACAACGTCGCCCACTACCCGGATAGCTTCATATTTCCCGGCCGAAGGATCAAATCTTCGTTGTGCACTGATCTGTATCCGATAGGCAACAGGGGCTACTGTAGTAGTGGTCCTTTGCCCCCCCCTAGTTGGCGCAGACGCAGGTGCAGTGGAAGTAGAGGTGCTGGCAGTGCCCGTTTGTTGGCGCCCGTCGGGCGCCGGTCTTGGTGCCGGAGACGAACCCTGCCTCTTACCATCATCCAACACCCGCGTCTGCGCCCCCTGTCCGCCATTAGGCACGGCACTGCGCAGCAGAAAAACCGGCTGGCCGTAGAGGGTAGAGCCCGTAGTGGCTGTCTCCACCTGATACTCTTTACCCTGATAACCTTCGCGTTTCACCACTACCCGGTACTTACCGCCCGGCCGCAGGTCAAAGGCGTATACCCCCGTTGGGAAAATGCGGCGACCTACTTCCGTTACAAATCCATTTTCCGAAATCTCCAGTACGGTAACCTCTGCACCACTCAGTTCTCCTCCGGTCGTATTATCGTAAACGGTAGCCTTAAGCTTCGCCCTTCCGGCCCGGAAATTGAGCGTAAAGATGTCTGTCTCGGTTGTCTTGTCCTTCCCTCCCGTGAAGGTCCGGTTACTGGTCAGGTATCCCGTGCCGCCACCGGCGGCCAGCGACAAACCGTAGTCATCCGTTGCTGAATTAACCGGCCGGCCCAGGTTTTCCGGCCGCTGATAGGTACCGAAGCCTCCCTGGCTACGAAAAACGTCTTGCCCACCGAAGCCGGGATGACCATTACTGGAAAAATAAAGTGTGTTTTCCTCCGCCAGCAAGCTGGGGGTCAGCTCATCACTTACGGTGTTAATGGCCGGTCCCAGGTTGGCCGGTGCACTGAAACCGTTCGGATCATTCGGCACCATTTCGGCGGCCATGTAAAGGTCCATACCGCCCCGCCCGCCGGGCCGGTCGCTGGAGAAATAGAGTTGGTACCGACCGTCGGCACCGATGGTAACGAAGGGGTCGGCATTATTTGAAGAAGAAGCATTAATGGCCTCGCCCAGGCGGACGGGCTGCGACCAGGCTCCGGTAGTACTACGTTCGCCCCGGAAAATTTCACAGCGATTCGTGGCGTCTTCTCCGGTCAGCCCGCTACAGATGGTGAAAAAAAACACCCTCCCGTCCGGGCTCAGGCTGCCCGTACCGAATCCTCCTTCGGCGATGACGGGAAAGCCTGGCGGCACGGTCGCCTTCGTCCATTCCCGTGCGCGCAGGCCACTCTGGTAAAGCCGGCTTTGGCCGCCGGCCGTACTGGTAAAAAACAGCTGGTCTCCGGCTAAGGCCACCGGCCCGAATTCGTCAGCACCAGTGTTGATGCCCCGGCCGGGGCGGTCAATATCAACCATACTTTCGGCATCGTTGAAACTGGTAGCCAGCGTGATGCCCGCCAGTTCATTGCGCACTATTTCGGAGACGATGGGGCGGTCGGCTCCGTTGTAGGTCTCCAGAAACGAGGCCAGCTCCCGCCGGGCCTGATCATAGCGGCCATCTTGTTTGAGGGCTCTGCCATATTGCAGGCCGAGCAGCGGCCACCGGTCTTCGTCGGTTTCGAGGAATTGGTAAGCATCGGCGGCAGCCCGGTAATTTCTTACGCGGGTATACAATTCGGCGGCTTTGTAGAGCACGTCCTGACGGCGTGGCTTTAGCTCATAGGCCTTCCGGTAATTGTCCGCAGCAAGGTTATAGTTGCCCGCCTGGATTTCCTTCTCCGCGTTAACCATCAGTTTTTTGAAGGACAGCCCGGTCTGGCTGGTCGCCGTCGCAGCGGTCGTAGTCGTCCTCGTGCGAGGGCCGCCACAGGCGGTCAGGAACAGCAGGATGATGGGGAATATCAGCCCACGTGCTGGAAGCGATTGAATGTTTAACATGATTTTGGTTGTAGCTTATTTCTCCGAAAACTGGGTTTAAGGTAAGGGATTTATCACCGTCGGACCACAAAGGCCAGTGTCTTCCATCGTACGGCGTTGCCCCGGGCATCCATTGGTTCATCCAGCAGCAAGGGGTCGGTCAGGCCTTCGAGCTCCCAACCAGCATCCGTCAACTTCTTTACTATTCTGGCTGGCGGGTGGGCATCGCGCCAGCTTTGAGCTTTAAGAAAATTGAGCGGGGACACCGTAATTAATCTTCCTCCCGGCTTAAGCACCCTTGCCCATTCGGTAAAAACGCCGAGCGGCTGGGGCAGCCGATCGATCAAAAAAGTATTGACGATCAGGTCGAGGGAAGCATCCGGAAAGGGCAGCGTTTCTGCTTTCGACAGGGCGAAGTGGAGGTTGGTAAGCCGGTGGCCCCTAAGTTCCGGATGGCCGAATCCGTAACGGATAAGATTAGGCCGCAGGGTTTCTCCCTTCACCCAGAAGGCATGCGCCTCGCGCAACATCTGGTAGCTCAGGTCGAGGCCGTAGATTGTTGAGGTAGGTTGCCGGCGGGCAATCTCGGCAGCCAGGCGGCCTACGCTACAGCCCAGGTCGGCGATGGCCAGGGGGGCGTCTGCCGCTGGTAACCAGCGGAGGATGTACTCCAGTAAAGCTTGAAAAGGGTAGCCGCCGTGCAACTCGTCCGCCAGGTGAAGACCCGTTTGCCGGGTCACCAATTCATCGTAGCGTTCGTAGACGTCGTCTTTGAACTCTGCTTCTGATTTAGCGTGGTAGAAGGGGATATCCCGACGGGTACTTATTGGGGTGGGGAGCAGGTGCATTAAGCACTGAAGCTCGATCCGCAACCACAAGTATCCGTTGCGTTCGGGTTGTTGAACGTAAAGCCACGGTTGTCCAGGCCAGTTGCCCAGTCAATTTCCATGCCGAGCAGGTAGAGGGCGTGGCCAGACTTCATGAGCACGGTTTCGCCACCGATGTCGTATTGCTTATCGTCTTCTTCCGGCAGGTCAAAACCGAGCTGGTACTCGAAACCGGAGCAACCGCCACCGCGAACGCCCACTCGGAGGAAATGATCGTCTCCTACGCCCAGTTCGGCCCGTAAGCCCTTGAGGTGCTCCAGGGCGGAAGGGGTGAAAGTGATCGGGCTGGTGGTTTTAGCGGTTGTTTTTACGTCGGCGCTCATGATAGATATTTGACTCGGCAAAAATACAAAGTTACCTTTGTTGGTAGGTAAACATCAGGGCGGTGAACTTGGTTGATGCAATGACCGCAAGAAACCCCCTCCCAACCCTCCCCACGGGGGAGGGCCTATTTAAAACGCTAAGCGTTTTGGGCCTTAAAACCCTGAGTTCCCTCCTTATTGAGCCGACCTTTTAACTACACATCCATGGAGACGACGACAATTCTGTTATTATTATTCCTGATCATTCCTATTGTCGGCATTTTCGCCTACATCGTCAACGGTGCTTTGGCGGAGTTGAATAATACAGTCAAGATGCTCGCCCAGCGGTTGAATGAGCCCGTGGCGGCGGTAGTGAATGATGGTGAAGACAATTCCCAGAAAGCCGCCCTCCGCCTCCAGGCCTGTGAGCGACTGACGCTGATGCTGGAACGGATCAACGTTCCAAATTTGCTCCTCCGCCTTCCCCCTGCACCTGCGGCGAGCGCCAAAGAACACACGGCAAGCCTGCTGCTCAATATCCGCCAGGAATTTGAATACAACGTGACGCAGCAGATTTACGTCAGCGATGCGCTGTGGTCCATTATGCTGCAGGCCCGCGATAATGTGAGCCAGCTTATCGTCCGCGCTGCCGAAGGTGCGGATACCGGCGATCAGGTCGTCAGCCGCCTCCGGCTCATGAGCAGCCGGCAGCCGGATGATGCGATTGCGGTGGGGCAGGCGGCGGTACGGCGGGAGGCGAGTTTGTTGTTGTGATGTTTTAACCGGCTGACCGCCGTAGGCAGCTGCGAAGCACACCCGGGGCTGTGTTACGAAGCTCTTCAAGCTTATCTTGCCGCCATGTTTGCAGCTACTACCTACGCCAATCGCCGCCAGGCACTCGCTAATGCCCTTCCCTCCGGCCTGATTTTCCTTCCGGGCAACCGGGAGGCACCGATGAATTATACGGACAATACCTACCCCTTCCGGCAAGACAGTAATTTCCGCTATTTCGCTGGCCATAATATCCCCGATCTGGCGCTAACCATAGATGTAGGGACGGGCAAAAGCCAGCTCTGGGGAGATGACATCAGCCTGGACCACGTCGTATGGATGGGCGCTCAACCTTCGGTAAAGGAGTTGGCCGGGCGGATTGGTGCAGAGCGGGGCGGGACGAGTGCGGAGCTTTCTGCCCTACTCAAAAAATACGCCGAAGAGGTTCATTTTCTACCTCCTTACCGGGCGGAACGAAAGACTTTTCTGAAGGATAATCTGGATACTTCGGCAGGCTCAGCAGGGGCCGCGGCCGCAGGTGCAAGCAAAGATCTTACGAAAGCAGTGATTGCCCTCCGGTCCATAAAGTCCGCCGAAGAGCTGGAGCAGATGGACATCGCCGTAAAAACGAGCATGAAGATGCACGCAGCGGCGAAGGCCCACGCAGCACCGGGGCAGCTCGAAGCCGAAGTAGCTGGCCTCATTGAAGGTATCGCCATTTCCGCCAACGGCCGACTCTCTTACCCGGCCATCGTGACCCGCAACGGGCACGTCCTGCACAATCACTATCACGGTAACGTCTTGCAAAAAGGTGATCTGCTATTGATCGACGCCGGGGCGGAAGCCCCCAGTGGCTACGCCGGTGACATCACCCGCACCTTCGCCGTTGGCGCAGCAATGACTGCGAAGCAGCAGGAGATTCACGACATCGTCCGGAAAGCCCTGACTGACTGCACCGCCGCGCTTCGGCCAGGAATCACCTACCTGTCCGTCCACCTCGACGCCGGCCGCGTCATCACCGACGGGCTGAAGGCCGTCGGCCTCATGAAGGGCGATACCGACGAAGCCGTTGCCGCCGGCGCTCATGCCCTGTTTATGCCCCACGGCCTCGGCCACATGATCGGCCTCGATGTGCACGATATGGAAGACCTGGGAGAAGACCTCGTCGGATACGACGAGCACGTTCAGCGAAGCACCCAATTCGGTACCCGAAGCCTACGGCTTGGCAAAGAACTACGCGCGGGCTACGCCCTCACCGTTGAGCCAGGCATCTACTTCATTCCCGCCCTAATCGACCGCTGGCGGGCGGATGGCACCTGCGCCGACTTCATCAACTTCTCCGCCCTGGATGGCTACCGCGACTTTGGTGGGATCCGGCTGGAGGATAATGTGGTGGTGACGGAAGAGGGGTGGCGGGTTTTGGGGTAAATGAAGGTATTTAAAATATTCCTAATCAAAATCACAAAAAGCAATAGCACAATTAAATAGTTTCTAATCCTGCAGGTATCAATGTTTCGTGCCCTTTCAACCAATCGAACGAATTAGATATTACTAACTCATATTTCTTAATGTGATGAGTAGTTTTCATTGGAATTAGTCTCCACTCAAAATCATACTTCTTAGCAAATTCAATAAGTAATGGATGATTATCGTAAGTCATCAATACATTTCCCTTCTGAATGGAAGCCAATTGAAAGAGCTTTTCATGGTCTATTTTAAAGTGTGTATATAACCTCTTACCTGCTTTTAAGTAAGGGGGGTCTATAAAAGTAAAAGCCGAAGTATCTTCTGCGTTTTTCTCTAAAAAGTCAAAAGCATCTCCTTCTCTGAAACTAATCTTCCTTTTTACCGTCTGAATTGCTCGTATTCTTTTCGCCAAAGTAGTTGGATACCATCGGCTAGCTAATCCTTTCCCATTTTCTCCTTTATTAACTAAGCCAGAACCTTTGGTGATAATACCACCATGGTAAATTCTATTTTTAAGGATAGTAGAAAACGCAGTGTCGGCAACTACTGTATGTTCTTTACTCAAAAAAGCTAATGCGTTTTCACGTGTTAGATCAAATTGTTCAATTCTATCCGCAAGAGATTCTCCGTCCTCCCCGAAAATAGTTTTCCAGACAGCTGCGACTTCTTTGTCCAGCTCTATCATCAAGATTTTTTCCGCCAAATTTTCAAACGCAACAGTAAGGCTAACTATGCCACCACCGGCAAAGGGTTCAACAAAATTTATGCCCTCTTTTCTATCAGTGTTTTTGATCCAGCTTCGAATAACAGGCACTAGCCAGGTTTTTCCCCCTGGGTACCTGAACGGACTTCGAAATGGCACTGAGGCTACATTTACTATTGATGCTTCTTCAACATTACCATTCTGTTTTACAAACACTAATTGCTTCATAGAGCAAATATAAAATATTTTGTTACAAAAACAAAGGCAACTTTTTTGACAATGTCTGTAGAAATGTAGTTATGCTTCCTGCTGGAGATCGCCCCATGTGGTACAACACATCATTGAAAAGGGTATGGACCCTATCCACTACCACTAAGTCATATTGCTGGGTAGTCTCGTTATAATGCAGATCAACAATAATCCAAAGTATGTCTGCGAAAACATGAGCGACCCTATTCACTTTGGGTAATGAATCGTAAAAAGCCTTTTGAATTACAATCACTTGCTTCTTATTCCAAGACCTAAATATTTCTCCTTTGAGGCGAATCTGGGCAATTAATCGTTTCTGTGAACTACGATAATCTGGCTTAGGATAATTTTTTTCATTCCACTCAAAATCTGATCTTGGCTTTTTAAGAAAGCTAATAAACGGTTTAGATACATTACCCGTGATGTATACCCCTTGTATTTCGATGCTTGCAAAATTAACAATCTCATTTTGATCATTTAGCCGGACAGCTACAAAATCAACGTTTCCTGCTATTTTTCCATCAGCATCGTGAATAGACACTTCCGGAATCACTCTACAATTAACGTTTGTTCCGAAAGCAAATTTACTTGCTTCCTCAAAAATTATTCCTTTATCAATAAACCTATAAGGACAAGTTATCACACAAGCCCCCTTACTTAATACTGAACATACGCCAATTTTGATTCCACCATTAACCTTGGTGCAAGGTTGTTGATGTCCTTTAAAGGGGCAGTATTCTTTACTTCTCGACTCCTGCGCAATGTCAGAATGATTTTGTATTGGAAACCCGAACACTTCCCCTAGAGGGTTTTTTACTTGCTTCATTTCGTAAAGATATATAGTAAGCATCTTTCTCCCCCCTCTCGTCGAGAATATCGTACGTCCCGTCGATCCAATGCAAAACCATCGCCATTGCCCCCGCAACTTAGCAGCCTCACTCAAAATACTACGGGCCATGCGCTACTTTAACCTTTTTATTCTGGCTGCGCTTGCGGTCGTCATCACGGCTTGCTTTGGCGGCAGTACCTACTACCTTTCTACCGATGATGCTCGTGGCATCGAGGCGGGCGACAAAGTCTACCGGCAGGGGATCAGCATCGGCGAGGTGGAGGACGTCAGTTTTGACGGCGACAAGGTGAAGATCGAAATTTCCGTCGAAGAGCCGCTGTACGAAAACCAGGGCTTTGACATTCGCAGCGGAGTGGATGGCCTGCAGTTGGAGCTCGACCGTCCTGACCGGGACGCCAATGCACTGGCTGGTGGTGCCACCATCAATGACCGGGGCTTCGGTGAAAGTTTCCTGCAGGGACTGGAAGGGCTGGGAAGAGGTCTGGAAGGCGTAGGGCTGGCGCTGGAAAGAACCTTCACTACGGAAGGTCGTAACCTCGAAGAATCCCTGGATCGAATAGCTAACCGCTGGGAGGCCGCCGGGGAAGAGTTTGAAGAGGCGGCCGAAGAATGGGCTGGAGAACACGAGCAGGACTTCAAAGATCTGGAGCGAAAGCTCGAAAGATGGGAAGCTGAAAACGAGGATGACTTTGAAGCCTTCGGCGAGGAAGTGAAAACCTGGGCGGAAAGCTTTGAGGGGGACATCGAAGACTTCGTGGAAATGATGGAAAAAGTCTCCGAAGACCATGAAGTGGGCTCCCGGGCGTGGAAGCGGGAAGTGCGGCGGACTTTTAAAAAACTGTAGTGTGGTAGTACGGTAGCCGGTAGCAACTACCGACTACCATACTACATCAGTCTTCCGAGTAGCTCCTTCATCAGTTTCGCAGCCAGGAAAGCAGTCATTCCGTTCACGTCGCGGTCGGGGTTATACTCTACGATATCGGCACCAACCAGATCGGCGTCGAGGTTTTGGATAATGTTGATGACTTCGCGGGAGGTAAGTCCGCCCGGCTCATGGTGAGAGACCCCCGGTGCGAAAGCCGGATCGATGCCATCCAGATCAAGTGTCAGGTAAAGCGGGTTCTCGAAGCGGGGGAGCGCACTTAGGTCCAGCGTCGCCATCTGATGGATTTCTACACCGAAGCGCTCGGCTTGTTCGGCCTGGTGGGGGTTGAGCGTCCGGATGCCTATTTGCACAAGCCGTGCGGCCAGCCCGTTTTCCATGATGCGGGCGAAGGGGCAGGCGTGGGAATGCGGGTCCCCTTCATAGTGATCGTATAAATCGCTGTGGGCATCAATCTGTAGGATGTCCAGTTTTGGGTAATGAGCAGCGTGTGCCTTGATGATGGGATAAGTGATGGAATGATCTCCGCCAAGGGTGAAGGTTTTGTTGCCACCAGTGAGATGCTTTGCGGTGATCTTCTCAATCTCAAAATATTCCGTGATGGTAAAATCTCCCGCATCCGTAAGGATGTCTTGCTCTATGCTTACTCCTGCTTCCGTACAGAGATTCATGGAGCCCGCGTGGAGGGCTTCCCGGATCAGGGCGGGAGCTTTGGCGGGGCCTTGCTGGTAGCTGGATTTTTCGTCCCAGTTGATTCCCTGGATGATGATGGAAGACATAGGTTTTGATTTTGGGGTAATGTAGTGGGTTTTAGGAGGAGGCTGCTGCGCAACGGTTTTTTAACCACAGATTTTCGCAGATTAGGGCACAGATTAACACGGATTTTGGAAGGCTGCTGCGTAGCTAAGGGTTATTCGCGCGGAGCCCGCAGAGGACAGGAGAAGCGCAGAGAGTGGTTTCGTAACATCCAAAAAACCTACCTTTTAAAGGAGCTCCTTATATATCCGATAATTCTCCTCATCAAAGCAGATAAAGCGAGCTTCTTCGAGGGACTCACCCTGAAATCTTTTGGCAACACCAATTGCAATAGCGGCAGCAGCGTACTTTGGGAATCGGTAAATGCCCGTGCTGACGTTAGGGAAACAGATAGAAGTCGCTTGCTTCTCTTCCGCCAAAAGCAGACTGTTTTGATAGCAGCATGCCAGCTTTTCCTTTTCATTGCTATTACCTTCATTCCAGGTTGGTCCTACTGTATGAATCACGTATTTACATGGTAGTTTACCAGCAGAAGTGATAACAGCCTCTCCGACGGCACAGCCTCCCTGCCGATTACGAATTTTGATGCACTCTTCCAGTATTTCAGGTCCGCCAGCACGATGAATAGCTCCATCAACGCCACCTCCACCCAGCAGTGATGTGTTTGCAGCATTTACGATGACGTCGACTTTCTGCAGGGTGATATCTCCTTTCAAGAGTGTAATTTTCATGAGTCCGGTTTTACTACTAACTGTTATCACCCCCTCACAAGTTCCAGCAGCCCCTCCACCTCCCGAACCTCCCCCGCTCCCAGGTTCCTCAGCTGTACACCACCAATACGAACGCGAATGAGACGGACGGTCGGGAAGCCTGCCGCCGCCGTCATTTTACGGACCTGGCGGTATTTACCTTCCGTGATGGTGACGGAGATCCAGCTGGTGGGGCCATGACCGGGATGACGGTAGCGGCGGGGAGGGAAGGAAAATTCAGGAATGGGCTCCAGCCGGATGACGCGGCAGGGCCGCGTCCGGTAACGCTTACCATCAAAGCCAATTTCTACTCCCGCGCATAACTGTTGGATGGCGGCATCAGTGATGTTACCATTGAGCTCTACATAATATTCCTTTTCGACCTTATTACCGTTGATGGCGGCGCTTACTTTCCCGTCAGTTGTTAGCAGCAGGAGGCCTTCGGAGTTTTCGTCGAGACGACCGATAGACATGGTGCCCGGCGCGAATTCATGGAGCTCTCCCAGCATCCGCTTATTCCTGCGGGTAGTGTGTTGGTTCGTGAACTGAGACAGCACAGAGTGAGGTTTGTTAAGCAGGTAATGATGATGATTTTCCATTAGTTTGCGGCTTTCGTACGAACAAAGCTCCGCTTTTTTTGGCATGAAGTGCCTTCTCCCCTATCTTTTGGGCATGCAACAGACGCCCAATACTGCTCCACAGCTTACGGAACTGGCCAAACAGGCACAACGGTTTATGTTGATGCGGTATGAAAGGCAGCCGGGTACCAACGTGTTACACAACGACAGCTGGGCCCTGGCCCTGGCGGCTCATGCACGTGAAATTGCCCTGCGCAGGCCGGGTGCCAGCCCGGATATTCCCCCGCTGGCGCAGTCTGCTGCCTTACTTCACGCCTGCCGCCACTGGCGGCTAAGCGGTGACCTGCGTACCTGGGAAGACATCATCCAGGAATTCCGGGAGTGGACGGGGCCGGACTACCTCAACGCCAACCTCGCGCTGCGCGCCAGCCTGCCGGGTGGTAATGGCCCGTTCCGACAAGACGTGGTGGAAATTCTTCACGATGCGCGCATGGCACAACGGCTGCTGGCGGGCACCGAAGGAGCTGAGCTCACCTGGCTGGAAAACCGCTATGCCGGCAGCCCGCATTCCCGCGCAGCGGCGCTGGGCAATTACCTGGCGGAGCTGCAGCAGACGCAGTTTAAAAGCGGCGAGCTTCGCCGCCAATACCAACACACGCACAGTGCCGTATTACTTGATCTGCAACGGCTGGTAGACAAGCTGGAGGCGAAGATGCCCACTGCTCCTGCTACCTCCCCTGCTCCTGCGTCCGCGCCCACTGAAAACGCCCTGGTTCCCACCAAACTTAAAGAGCTCGAAAGCGGCCCCACCCGCCAGGCTACCCAAACCTACTTCCGCACCGTTTTCCGGAACCACATCAACCTGATGTCAATTGCCGACCAGAAGGCCGCCATCATGATCAGCGTAAACACGCTGTTGATCGGCGTACTGGTTACCTTCACGAGCTACCGCAACTGGGCCGAAACCCGGCCGGAAATTCTTCTGCCGATCGCTCTCTTTACCGTCTTCGGACTGGTAAGCCTCGTATATTCCGTCCTGGCCGCCCGCCCTTCGGGCAGGCATCAGGAAAAGGAAAATCTGGCCTTCTTCGGTTATTTCAGCCAACTCTCCCAGCAGGAGTTTGTGACCCGTATGGAACAGCAATTGCAAGACCCCAACGCACTCTACGGCACCCTGATTCGTGACCTGCACAGCCTGGGCAGCTCTTTACAACGCAAATACCAATTACTCCGGCTGGCCTACACCATTTTTCTGGTGGGGCTGCTGGTAAGTGCGGTCATACTCGCCTTCGTTATTCTCTGGTAAAAGCCGCTCTTACTCCTCTTCAGCGGCAGCTGGTGGCGCCTTTTTCTTTTTGGCTTTCGCTTTCGTAGCTTTCGTAGCTTTCGCCGGCGGTTCCTCTTCAGGGGCCTCCTCTGCTACTACTTCTTCTTCGGGCTCTTCGGGGGCCTCTGCGGCCAGTCGTGCTTTCTCTTCGTCCTTCTTCTTCTGGATCTTGTTCAGCAAAATGGCTGCTTTGATCATGAAGTCGTCGTGCATCATCGTGTATTCGTTGAATACCATGAGCAGGCGGGCGGCGTCGAACGCTGCCGTGCCGGGCACGATCTGACGGGCGGCAATCGGGTGCAGCCAGTATTCGAGGTTGTTGGAGCGCAGGTAAGACCGGTCGGTGTGAAAATCAATCACCTTAGACAGCTTGTTGAGGCTGAAGAGGTAGTCGGTTTCCCGGTTCAGGTCTTTCTGAATATCGATGATGTTGGTGTAGCCAAAATTAACGCCCGAGCGCTCACAGAGGAAAATGTCCCGACGTCCATCAAAGACAATCATGTCTTCAAAGCGGTACTTGCGCAGGTTTTTCAGCAGAAAATTTTTCACGGCGGACTTCGTAGAGCGCAGGTTGCGGAAAGCATACTGCAGGTCGTCGTCGTTGAGCCGAAACTCTTCGTTGTAAGCAAAGCGGCGGTTGGTCCGCATGTTCAGTACTTCGCGGACGCGGCGGGTGGTATGGCCCAGCTCATCCGTTTCGGCGTAGACATCAACGATGTCTACGTTTGCCTGATTGATCCAACTCTCCAGAAAAATTTTGTTCGAGCCTCGTTCAAAGACTAAGAGCGCGATCTCACTGATCGCGTAGAAGTTAGGGTATCCTCCGTAGATATTACCATACTTCAGTTCAAGGAATGCTATGTTCTCGTTCACGGTTTGAGGTTAATTTCAGTTTTCGTTCCCAATATAAAAATCAATAGGATATAGGCAGAATACATGCAAGGTAGGTAATCAGGGGGACACTTACACTGCCAGATTGGTAAAGGTATGTGCAACCAAATGTACCAGCAGGTGCTGAATTAAGCTTCATCGGCAAAAAATTCAGCATTCAGCGGTCAGCATTCAGTGCAATACGGACTGAATGCTGACCGCTGAATGCTTGTTTGAGAGTTTTTGAGACAGGTAGCATCAGCTCGTCTGTTTATATTGGTTATACGCACATGGTAAAAGGTTTCACTACGTCCATAGTTCAGCGATGAAACGACCGTCGCGGTAAATTTCTTTACCGTCGGCATAAATCCGGCCACCCTGCTTCATATCGGCGATCATATCCCAGTGTACGGTGCTTTCGTTTTTACCGCCCGCCTGGGCGTAGCTCTGGCCGATGGCCATGTGAACGGTTCCGCCGATCTTCTCGTCAAAGAGGATGTTTTTACTGAAACGATCAATGGTGTAATTGGTGCCTACGGCCGCTTCCCCGAAGCGGCGGGTGCCGGGAATTTCAAAAGTTTCGTCCAGTACGTCCTGCCCGCTGTCAGCGTGCCATTCATAAATTTCTCCATTTTTCACCTTCAGGGTAACCCCCTGTACGGTTTTTCCGTCGCGGATGGCCGGATAATCGAAGAAAATGTGGCCGTTGGCCGATGTTTCCTCCGGGCTGGTGTAGACCTCTCCGCTGGGCATATTCGTTTGTCCGTCGGAGTTGATCCACGTTCGCCCGTTGGTGGTAAAGCTGATGTCGCTGCGCTCGTTGACGTAGCGAAAAGTGGTGCAGGAGTTGAGGTGATCCACCACGGCTTGTTGCCGGCGGCGGACTTCCAGCCAGGCCGCTTTCGGGTCGGGCTGGTCCACTTTGGTGGCCTGCATCACGAAGGCAGTGTATTCCTCCAGTGTCATGTCCGCTTCTGCGGCCAGAGCAGGGCAGGGATAGACGCAGAGGCTACGTTTGAGGCGGCGGTCAGAAGTCCGGTCAAAGTAGGTTTTCATGATCGGTTTCATCGCTTCCCGCTGGGCGGCCCGCAGGTGATCAGCGGCCGGAGGTTGCCGCAGGTCGAAGGGTGCGCGGACGTTGATGTAGGCCTCGAAGTTTTCAATCGCTTCGCGGTAGAGCGTTGGCACGTAGCCGAATTGTTCTTCCGCTCCGTGCTCCCGCATGCTTGCCCCGTAGCTTTCCATCCCCAGATGATATTCCAGGTGGCCGCCGGCTTTCAGTACCTCGCGCTGAATTTCACGCAGCAGTGGCTCTGCCTGGGTGGTAGTATTGACGAAGAGGCGCTCTCCCGGTTGCAGACTGACGCAGTAATTGACGAGAAGATGGGCATAAGCGTTGAGTTGGGTGTTGGTCATTTGGTGTGTTGGTATTTTGGTTTGTTGGTATTTTGGTGCTACCGCATGTCGGAGGCGGGATAGTAGGGCGCGGACACTTCGGCAGGCTCAGCGGGGTCCGCAGGTGCAATGAGGTGTTTGAAAGAGCAAGAAAAGGTCCCAGACGCTCGAAGGGCCCCTTCCAGGACGCTTCGAGGTCTGGTTTTATCCGGACAGGGCTTAGGACCTCGAAGCGTCGCGGAGCGACCTTTGAGCGTCCTGGCCTTTACCCTTTTACCAGTGCTTCGCCACGTAAGGATAAGTCATCTGGTATTCCTCTTTTACCATATCCACCAGGCGGCGGCGGAGTTGTTCCATATTTTCCCGGGTTTGGGCGGAGATGAGCATGGCTTCGTGGCCAAATTCACCTTCCAGGCTTTTGCGCAGGCCTTCTTCCACCTCTTCGCGGCCTTCTTCGTCGAGGTAAAGGTCAAAGTGTCGTTTGCGGAAGAGGTCAATCTTATTGAAAACCAGTACCGTGGGCTTTTCTTCCACCCCAAGCTCTTTGAGCAAGACCTGCACCGTACGAATCTGGTCAGCGTGGGCCGGGTGGGCCACGTCTACCACGTGCAGCAGGATGTCGCTTTCGCGCACCTCATCGAGCGTGGACTTAAAGCTTTCCACCAGGTGATGGGGCAGCTTGCGGATAAAACCAACCGTATCGGTGAGCAAAAACGGTACACCCTCGAAAGCGACCTTGCGCACGGTCGTATCCAGCGTAGCGAAGAGTTTGTTTTCGGCGAAGACGTCGCTTTTCGTCAGCAGGTTCATCAGGGTGGATTTGCCGACGTTGGTGTAGCCCACCAGGGCGACACGGACCATCGTGTCGCGGCCTTTGCGCCGCGTAGCGGCCTGCCGGTCGAGCTTCTCGAGGTCTTTTTTGAGCTTGGAGATCTTGTCGCGGATGATCCGGCGATCCGTCTCAATCTCCGTCTCACCGGGGCCACGCATACCAATACCACCGCGCTGCCGCTCAAGGTGCGTCCAAAGCCCCCGAAGCCGTGGCAGCATGTACTGCATTTGAGCGAGTTCGACCTGGGTTTTGGCCTGGGCGGTTTGCGCCCGGTTGGCGAAGATGTCAAGGATGAGCGATGAGCGATCGATGATCTTTACTTTCATCCGTTCTTCCAGTACGCCGGTTTGCTTGCCGCTCAGGTCATCATCAAAGATGACCATCGTCACTTCCTCGTGTTCCTTTACGTAGTCGGCAATCTCTGCTGCCTTACCACTCCCGACGAAGGTCTTATTGTCCGGGCTATCGAGCTTTTGCACAAAGCGTTTGACGGTCACTGCACCTGCGGTGAGCGCCAGAAACTCCAACTCGTCCAGGTATTCTGTCACCAGTTCTTCGGTCTGTTTGCGGGTAATTACCCCCACGATGACGGCGTATTCCGTCTCCTTCCTCAGGCCGGACACTTTTTTGCCGACGTTCCATTCGTTTGCCATATGGATGTAAACGTACGGGAAGATGGAGAGGTTTTAATGAAAGGTAAACCGTGGAAAAGTATTTGCTTTGGTTGGTTCTTAGAGAGTGAGGCCCTGGGGTTTCAATCCAACTATTTTTGGAAGCAGCCCGAAGGCGCTAACGACCACGCTGGTTTAGTTGATGTTTGGCACAAAACCTAAACCCTTGCCACAAAACTCAAGTATCCTGACGGCTGGGTCATTCTATGCTCCATCCCGAAGCAACCAGCTTCAAGGTTTCACTAAAGATTCTGGTAGTCACATAGAATGACCCAACCGACTATTCCTCACCCATCCTTCTTCCCAAACAAAGTCTTCGACCAAAACTCCTTTCGTTCCTCTCGCCGCTCATCCTTTCTGGCGTCTCGCTCCAGCTGCCGGGCGATGCGTTCGGCGTATTGGGTCGGGCTTTCGTTGTTGCGGCGGCGCTTGCGGGCCATCATCCGCTCGATGTCTTCGGCGGGGAAACGCTGCAGGCGGGTAGCGATGTCGTCTACCGGCATGAACTCTTCGGGGTCGCGGTAGACGGGCAGTTCGTCGAGGTAATCCGGGCATTCCAGCAGGGCGGTCGTCATCTCATCCAAAGCGGAAAAGGCGCCGCCTTTGTAGTAGTTAATGCCGCCGGTGCGCTGCACTTTCCGCATGAAAGTTCCCCAGACCGGCAGGGCGGTTTTCGTGGCGGAGCCCCGGCTCAGGGTCCGGAAATGTACGGCCGGGTATTCCGCTCCCACCCAGGTGCTCACCACCAGCTTTGGGGTGTAGCCGACGAACCAGCCGTCGGACTGGTCCTGCGTCGTGCCCGTCTTCCCGGCCAGCGGGCCACTGATGCCGTAGGTGCTGCGCAGCCGCGCGCCGGTACCGCCGCTGGATACCACCCCACTCATCAGGTGAGTGGCGATGGCTGCCGTGGTGTCACTCATCACCGTCTTGGTCTCCTTCGGCCGGGCGAAGCTGACGATGAGTTCGCCGTCTGCCGTTTCAATCTTATCCAGGAAATGAATCCCCAATGGCCGCCGGCCCCGGTTGGCAAAGCCGCTGTACACCAGGTTCATCTCCGGCAGCGTAGCCTCTACCGTGCCCAGCGCTACGCTGGGGATGGCCTCCACCTTGCCGGTGATGCCCATTTCGTGGATTTCATTAACTACCCGGGGCAGTCCGCTCCTGACGGCCAGGTTGACGGCTACGGTATTGACGGATTTGGCCAGGCCTCCCCGCATGGAATAAGCGCCTTCATAATCGCCGTTGGGGTTACGGGGGTTGTAGTCCTGAAAGTCTTCAATCGTAAACTGCTGCGCCGGCGTATACTCACAGGGGCGCATCCCTTCCTGCAGGGCCGTGGCGTAGATGACGGGCTTGATCGTGGAGCCCACCTGCCGGCGGGCCGTTACGTGATCGTACTGCACGAAGCGATAGTCAACACCGCCCACCCAGGCACGGACCGTTCCGTTGCGCGGGTCAGTCGCCAGCAGGCCGGCGTTCAGCAGCGTAAAGTAATGCCGCAAGCTATCGATGGGCCGCATCAGGGTGTCTATCGGGCCGGAGGTTTTCCAGTCGTAGATCGTCATCTGTCGGGGCTGCTTCATCAGCTCCATGATCTGCTCTTTGGTTTTCCCGGCAGCGGCGTAGGCCCGGTAGCGGGGTGATCTTTTCACGGTGTTCCAAAAGGCATCCTCCCAGGGTGCGCGGGCGCGGCCGCTCCAGTCGCGGGCCAGTGCCGCCTGCAGTTTCGGCATATTTTCCAGCACGGCCTCTTCGGCCAACCGCTGCAGGGTGCTGTTGATGCTCACATGAATCTTCAGCCCGTCGCGGTCGATGTCGTAGGGCCGCCGGTCCGGGTGGGTTTTGCCGGCCAGGGCATGCTCCACTTCCTGCCGCAACATCCGACGGAAGTGAGGTGCACTGCCCACCTTATTATTTTCGCGCCGGTAACGAAGTTGCAGGGGTAGTGCGGAGAGGCTGTCGCCTTTTTCGGGGCTG
>ENA-ORXT01003412-ORXT01003412.1-marine-metagenome-genome-assembly--contig:-NODE-3412-length-17555-cov-3.250429_pt1 | contig 17555 bp, 18 predicted proteins | sample MGYA00237868_ERZ511482 | MGnify/ENA metagenome assembly ERZ511482 | reverse complement strand
CTTTATTTGTGCGGGACACTGACGAACCAACACCTGTTTTGATTGAAATCGCGGTGATATTTGCACGGCTTCTTAGTAATGTCGAAAATGGCATCGCCTTGTCGGGTTATGTGCAGTCACAAACAATTCTACGGCTGGATAATACAGTCTGGGAACTGTCGACAAGCCGCGTCACCAGCTTGCGTCTGTTGTTGGAAGCAAATGACTATGATCCTCAAAAGATCTTGCGTCTCACAGGACTGGGTGACCGAAAGCCTGCTGTCGCGGATACAACGAACGTGCGTAACAACCGGATCGAAGTTATTGTGCTGCGTTCTCATCAAAATTGAAGTTGTTAGCGGCTCATTAATCGAGAGCGTTTATTGAAAAAGGGAACCAAACATTTTCCTTATCGATAGGTCTCTTATATGACGATTTCTTCATCATTGAACGCAAGTGTTGCTGGTCTTGCTGCAAATGCTTCGCGCCTTGCAACAATTTCGGACAATATCGCAAATTCGTCGACCTTTGGGTACAAGCGTGCCGAGACAGACTTTCATTCCATGGTAATTGATAATAGTCGGGGTTCCTACTCGGCTGGTGGCGTGCGGACCACTGTCCAGCGCTTGATTGATGAACGCGGGTCACTGGTTGCAACGTCGAACCCCACGGATCTTGCCGTGCGTGGCCGCGGTTTGTTGCCTGTTACAAACCAACCATCAGTACAGGTAGACAATGGGGAAAACCCGCTATTGCTTGCCACGACCGGGTCCTTTCGAACGGATTCGCAGGGGTATTTAACAAGCCAAAGTGGTATGGTCTTGATGGGTTGGCCCGCCGAACCGGACGGAACGGTTCCAACTTATCCCCGTGACGCGATTGATGGTCTAGAACCGATCCGCATCAATGCAAATCAATTCGCAGGTGAGGCGACGACCCGAATGGAGGTTGGTGTAAACCTTCCAGCCACAGCTACAGAAGCAGGTGCGTCAGGTGACACCGAACAATTGTCAATCGAGTACTTTGACAACTTGGGTAAGTCCGCAAATTTTGGGATTACGTTCACACCATCTGTGCCTGCAACAGGCGCGTCAAACACATGGCGGATGAGTATCGTCGATAGTGAAACAGGTGTCGCGCCAATTGGCGAATACGACTTGGTCTTTGACGATTCCCGCACCGGCGGCGGTACCCTTTTATCTGTAACGCCGGTGTCTGGCACCGGCACATATGACGCTGCAACTGGTGCGATTGACCTTTCTGTTGCCGGCGGCCCGATGGAGTTCAATATTGGGGCTTTGGGAAGTGCGTTAGGATTGACGCAACTTTCCGACGCGTTTGCGCCGGTATCAATTTCCAAGAATGGCACACCTGTGGGTAGCATGACTTCGATCGAGGTTGACGCGAACGGCTTTTTGCGGGCGTCGTTTGATATTGGAATTAACCGTGTGCTTTATCAAGTCCCCCTCGTTGACGTTCCAAACGTCAATGGGTTGGAAGCATTAGATTCACAATCTTACCGTGTCACGCCTGACAGCGGATCATTCTTTCTTTGGGATGCTGGCGACGGTCCAACCGGTGATGTTGTCAGCTTTGCGCGCGAAGAATCAGGAACTGACGTCGCTGGCGAACTGACGGAATTGATCCAGACGCAACGCGCATATTCATCAAACGCAAAGGTCATCCAGACTGTTGATGAAATGCTGCAAGAAACAACAAATATTAAGCGATAATCGCGCCTCGTCTAAAGGATAACTGATATGAGCATTTCAAGTGCGCTTAATAATGCGGTAACTGGCCTCAATGCGTCTTCGCGTATGGCAGAGGTTGTGTCGTCCAATATCGCAAACGCAATGACTGATGGTTATGGACGGCGCTCGGTTGATCTGTCCTCGGTGAACTTGTCTGGACAAGGCGGCGGGGTGCGTGTTGACGGTATCCAGCGCCATGTAAACGGCGTCGCATTGGCGGACCGCAGAGCTGCAAATGCTGAAATGGGAAATCGTGAGCGTACAGTTGCGACCTTTAACAAACTCGAATCGGCGATCGGACTTCCCAATGATCCAAATAGCTTGTCGGGACGTCTCGCCGCCTTAGAAACGGCGTTCATTTCTGCTGCGAGTGATCCTGCATCGGACCAGCGTCTTGGCGTCATTGCGACACGGTTGGATCATTTGACAGGTGGTTTACATGCGGCATCAACGACCATTCAAAGTATGCGGCAAGATGCCGACATGGCTATCTCTCATGATATTGAGACGCTTAACCGCTCGCTAAAGCATGTCGAACGATTGAATGCTGATATCGTCCGAACGGGGCTGAACGGTGACGACCCGTCGGCACTTTACGATGCGCGGCAAGTCGCGATTGACGAAATTTCAACAATTGTTCCCATCCGGTTGATGAGCCGCGACAACGGTGCCATTGCAATTATGACAACCGGTGGCGAGGTCATGTTGGATGGACCTGCAGCCGAATATGGCTTTGCGCGAACACCTACGATCGTTGCTGACATGACGTTTTCTGGCGGGGTGCTAAATGGGATTACCCGAAACGGACAAGCAATGAGCAACGATAATGGGTTTGGCAAACTTGGAGGAGGTGCCTTAGAGGCATCATTCGAAGCGCGTGATCAAACACTAGCGTCAGCACAAAACACGTTGGATGTATTCGCGGCTGATCTTATCTCGCGGTTTCAAAATACGGCCACTGACCCCACAATAGCTGCGGGTGATGCTGGGTTGTTGACTGATGCTGGCACACCATATTCTGCAATTAATGTTGTTGGGCTATCGGCGCGCATCGCCGTCAACGCGCAAATTGATCCAGCGTCGGGTGGTTCACTTTCGCATCTAAGAGATGGAATTGGTGCGACAACTATGGGCCCTATTGGAAATGGGGAACAACTTGCCCGATGGACGTTGGCGCTTTCAAATCCTGCTACAGCAGATCCAAGCATACCTAGTCTTTCTGCGTCTGGCCAAATGGGGCGGATAAGCTCTGAAATTTCAGGCTTAAATTTGATTGCCGATCAAGAGCTTAGCTTTGCATCGGCACGGTGGGACACTTTGAATGCGGCGATACTCTCTGATGGGGTCGATACAGACTACGAAATGCAAATGTTGTTACGTATTGAACAATCATATTCCGCGAATGCTAAGCTGATTCAAACCGCTGATCGCATGCTGCAAACCATAATGGAGATTTAAAATGCCCATTTCAACGATTGGCGATATGTCGCAACACTTTCAATCACTCCGAAATACAGGATCTATTAAGGTTCAACTTGCCCGACTTTCACAGGAAATGTCGTCCGGTCAGGTCGCTGACCTTGGTACTCACCTTAAAGGCAATACGACTGCATTAACTGGCCTAAACCATGAAATTACAATGCTGGACGAATACTCTTCGACAAACTCGGACACCTCAAGAATACTCGATATGATGCAGATCACGTTGCAGCGCATGGATACCCAACGGGAAAATGCTGCAAGCAGCTTTTTATCTGTAACTGCAGAAACGAACAGTCATCAGGTTGAAAACGCCGCGGCTGCTGCAAAAAGCGCATTTTCCGAAATTATTAATGGCTTGAATAGTACAATTGGCGGTCGAAGCCTCTTTGCTGGTACAGCTGTCGATGTTGCGCCTCTTGCAGAACCGGACTCTATCTTGGTTGATCTTGTCGCTTCGATTTCAGGAGCGACGTCCAAAGCTGATATCGTCTCTGCGATCGACAGCTGGTTCGATACCGGCGGTGGTGGTTTTGATACCATTGCCTATAGGGGAAATCAGGATAATCAAGCCCGCGCCACTGATGGCCAGAATAATGTAAGTCTTGATGTTCGAGGCGATGATCCAAGCGTTCGCGAGCTCTTAAAGGGATTTGCTTATGCCGCAGTTGTCAGTGATATTTCTATGAGCGTAACAGATCGCGTTGCTGCTGAACTTGTTAATGAAGCGGGCGTTAAGTTGATCGAAGCAGCTGAAGGTTTTAGTTATTTACAAGGTCGTTTAGGGGGCGCGCAAGAAGCAGTCACTTTAGCCGAAGCATCAAATTCTACGCAACGAGCGTCTTTTGAAATTGCGCGCAGTGATATGGTTCGCGCTGACCCATTTGAAACAGCGACCAAATTGCAAGATATTCAAACGCAACTAGAAACCCATTTTGCTGTGACTGCGCGACTGTCGCGTCTCAACTTGGTGGATTTTTTAAGATGATGTATTTGACCCGCTTGGCAATTCTATTCAGTCTATTCTTTCTTTCTGACGCATCTGCCGCTCCAATCCGATTGAAAGATCTTGTCGAAGTCGACGGCGTTCGCACAAATGACCTTTTAGGTTACGGTTTAGTTGTCGGTCTTGATGGAACAGGAGATGGGTTAAGAAACTCGCCATTTACAGAAGAAATTATGGTAAATATTCTCGAAAGGTTGGGCGTAAACGTGACTGGAGAGCAGTTCCGGCCCAAAAATGTTGCCGCTGTGCTTGTAACTGCAAAGCTGCCTCCTTTTGCAAGGGCGGGTACGCCTATCGATGTTACAGTTTCGGCAATTGGTGATACGAGCAGTTTGCTTGGTGGAACGCTGATTATGACACCTTTGAACGCCGCTGACGGCGAAATTTATGCAGTTGCGCAAGGTACGATCATTGCAGGTGGTGCAAAAGCAGAAGGGCAAGCTGCGACAGTTACACAAGGCGTTCCAACATCAGGAACTATTCCATCAGGTGCGACAGTAGAGCGGGAGATTGCATTTGATTTTAGTGATTTGACATCAGTTCGACTGGCTCTGCGGACACCTGACTTTACAACAGCCGCGCGGATTGAACAGGCTATTAATCAGAACTTTGGGCATCGCGTCGCGGTAATGTCAGATTCTGGGACAATTCATTTGGATCTCGTAAGTATGCATATGCCTTCACCGGCGCATGCAATTGGCCGCATCGAAAATATAACCGTAGAGCCAGAGCGCAAAGCGCGTGTTGTCGTTGACCAGCGATCCGGCACAATTGTTATGGGTGATGATGTTCGTATTAGTCGAGTAGCAGTAAGCCAAGGCAATCTGACTTTACAAATTGAGGAAGCACCAGTGGTAATTCAACCTAATCCGTTTTCGCCCGGTGAAACTGTCGTTGTTCCAAGAACTGGTGTTGGCATCAGGGATGAACCTGGAACTGGTCTTGCAATCGTTAAAGAAGGAACTTCGTTAAGTGAGGTTATTGCTGGCCTGAACGCTTTGGGGGTCGCACCCCGTGATATGATTGATATTCTAAAAAGCATAAAGGCAAGTGGCGCATTACATGCTGAATTTATTGTTCAGTAGATTTTTCAGTGTAAAAAATATCTGATCTGTATCTAGGATCGACGCAAGGTATCACCAAAAGATAGCTCAGGTTTAAGTCCGACGGTCTTTTCATCATTTGCTATTTCCGCGCCACGACCTCTGATAATTAATCTAGCAGCCATTTCACCAATTTCTGTTCGGCACGCATCCATTGTTGCAAGTTGGCGTGGTAAGCCATCTAGTAACTCAACTCCATTAAATCCTGCAAGGCCGATATGTTCAGGAATGTCTATACCTTGTTCTAGTAAGTACATCATTCCGCCAGCACCAATCATATCATTTGAATAATACAGGAAATCTAAATCTGGGGACCGATTTAGCATCGCCGCAGTCATTTCGCGACCCTTTACCAAAGCAGATCCACCTGAATAAAACTCTTGATCAGAAATTTCTATCCCAGCTTTTGCAAGCGTTCGTGTAAAGCCTTCGAACCGTTTACGCGCCCGGTGGTCCAGCGGCATTTTCGTTCCCATAAAACCGATCTTTTTATAGCCGGCTGAGATTATTGCTTCGGCCATTTTTCGTCCAGCTCTACGGTGCGAAATACCAACGCATGCATCGATTGGTTCGCCGTCTATATCCATAATTTCAACAACAGGAACACCTGCCTGAGCGAGCATTGCGCGTGAAGATTCAGAATGCTCAAGGCCCGCAATGATCACACCTGCGGGGCGCCAAGATAACATTTCAAATAGAACCTTCTCTTCTTTTTCGGGTAGATAGTCGGTCACTCCAACCACAGGCTGTAATTCGGTTTCTTCGAGTACTTTAGAAATACCGGCAAGTACTTCGGGGAACACCATATTGCCCAGTGAAGGGATAATGACAGCAACGAGATTGACAGAACTTGACGCAAGCGCCCCGGCAATTTTGTTAGGAACATAACCGAGCATTTTGGCAGCTTGTTGGACTTTGAGTCGAGTCCCTTCGCTGACATCTCCTTTGTTGCGCAACACTCGGCTGACCGTCATTTCGCTGACGCCAGATGCTTCGGAGACATCGCGCAACGTCAATGGGCGTCTGGGTGGCTGAGTCACGAACAATATCCTGTTCTGCTGGGATTTGAGACACACTATCCATCTGCCCGACAGTTGTCCAAGCCGAACCGTTGACTGCTAGCGCAAACACGGTCACTAAATGTAGGCTAGGTCCCGTGGCTCAACTGGATAGAGCAGCCCCCTCCTAAGGGGCAGGTTATTGGTTCGAATCCAATCGGGGTCACCAAATCTGCCTATAAATACAGGGCATTGCGATGTTGACAACAAGCCGCTTTGCAAATTCATACAGGATTTTGCAGCTTGTGTACGGGAACATGTAAAGAACACCGATACAAAACCCGAACAGTCCGATTCAGCTTGTGAAGAATCCCTTCGACATTATGAACAGAAAAATCTTGGCTCGGCGGCAACCGAAACCGAGATCAATTCTTTAACAAAAGCGTCCAGCTCTTTTGTCGTTCATATCATCGAGAGCAACCCTTCGTACAGTGGCGAGGTGCATTCATGACCCAGCATTTTACTCATTGCGGTTTGCCTGTGGGTGTAACTCGCTGGCAGTTCCTCGGACTGATCCAAACCGCTCGCAGGCGATTGGGATTTACCAAGGGTGCAGTTGCCTATCTGAAAGTCGCCATAAGCTGCACACAAGATGAGGGCTTCAAGGCAGGCCGCATCTGTGCATTTTGGACGTAAGTGACAAAAATCGCTGGTCGGGCAAAGCTCGATCGGCGTCAGGTTGCGCGGATCAAGGCCGACCTAATCGAGCATGGCTTTCTAGGCAAACCCGCTTCAGATCACAGTGGCAGAGGCGGATCGCGAAAAGACGGAGCAATCGGGCACGAGTTCGGAATCAACCCCGCCCCCCTCATTAACTGGGCTGGCTACATTTGGAAGCTTCGAGTGGATGGCGCGTGTGAGGCAGCAAGCAATGTACTTCCCAACAGCCGCCCGTCGACCATCCAGAGCTTTAATCGCCTAAAGCAAGTAGCCGAGGCTCTAGAGGCGGTCAGGAAAAACCTCTCGGCAGAAGCCATTAGGGGCGAAAAGTCCCACCATTGCGACATTTCACCCTCACTCAATACAGTTAAGGAAAAGAAATCTAAAACCTGTAGCGGCGCGAAAACTATTGACCAGCGGCCGCTTGCAACAAGACCTTCGCAAGCGGCGCTGCTGGCAGGCAGAGAGAGCCTTCTGGTTCAACAACCACAGTACGCCCGCGAAAATCTACCAATTCTATACCGACCCTGTCCCGCAGTTCAATGAACCGCTCAAGCTCTAACCTTACGGCATCCCTACCGGCTGCTGTTCGCATGTGTCCACCCTTTGTCCCGCGACCCGGTCGTCTGCAGAACGCGCCACCGATGTCCGCTGTTGGCCTAGTCCAGTTTCTTGAAGATTGGTGACCAACTTCATGAACGTCGCCAGTATTCTGATTGGTGACATGAGCAAAGCCATCCTTATACGTTCTGAGCATCCTTTTTCCATGATTAGATTGGGGCTGTTCGCCTGATCAAATATGGGCATTTCTTGATGATAATGGAGGCTTTTCACTTCCTCATGATTAGTGGCCGGACCTTGGCATCGATCCACTGTTTGCCGTCCTTGAGCGACCGCCGTCATGTTGCACGGATCGAGGCCAATCTGATCGAACGCGCGTTTCTGGAGAAATCGGCGTCGGGTCACAGCCGCAGAGGCGGATGCGGAAGAACGGAGCAAAAGCCCCGTCGCTTTCGAGAGAAAGGTGGCTTAATTGAGCAGTTGGAGCGGCACTAAAGCGCAAAATTCAGATGTGCCTTAGCTGTTAGATAGGAAATAAGTATTTACGAGTGACCGTCAAATCAAAAATCTTAATTGCATTTGGGCGAGTAGATAAGACCAGGTGAGGTAATCTAGCGTCCATAAATACTTTCCTTGGACCTTAACAGCGTTTTTGTAAATATATTTGGGAGTTTACGCAGCTACGAGTGCTCCGTCACGCAATATTGTGCCAACATTCTTTGCGCTCATTGGCTTAAAGCAATAATAGCCCTGAAGTTCATCAGTTTCGGCCAAATTTAGTCCGGCAAGTTGGCTTGGGTCTTCTACACCTTCGGCCACGACATCCAGCTTTAGATTGCGCGCCATCGAAATGATCGTATTGCTAATATCGCGTGCAGCGTGGTCATCTGGTAACTGGCTTAAGAAGCTTTTGTCGATTTTGATTTTGGAAATTGGCAATTTGTGTAGGCGACTAAGAGACGAATACCCGATGCCAAAATCATCAATCGCCCATCGGCACCCAAGATCGGATATACATTTCATTTGCGCGATACGTGTTTCAGTGCCGTGGTCAAATGACCCTTCTGTCAATTCAAATTCTACTTGGCTGGGTAATATCCCGAACTCTTGAAGGGTTTTTTCGACAAAGCCCGAAAATGTCGCGTTGTCCAATTGTAATGGTGATACGTTAATCGCAAGGTTTGGTACATAGTATTCTTGTTGTGACCATTCTTTTAGCTGCCAGCAGCAATGTCGAAATACCCATGATCCGATCTCGTTTATTAAGCCGTATTCTTCTGCGATCGGTATAAATACATCTGGTCCAAGAGTTTGACCTGTTCCATTCCAACGTAGTAACGCTTCTAGCCCGGTGATTTTACCAGATTTAAAGTTGACCTTAGGTTGATAAAATAATTCGAGTTCTTTTCGCGAAACAGCCTGCTCTAGATCTTGGACAGTCTTATCAAGGTCAAACTCTGCAAACCTGTCGCTATCGCAACCGTGCGCTTCGGCAAATTTACGGCGGCGTTTGTCTGAATACAGATTACGATCAGCGCGGTGTAACAAGTCGGTGACTGATACATCAGGCTGGCTGCCGTCGATCACGGCCACGCCAATGCTGACACGCGATGTTAATTCTACGTCCAACACATCATACTTTGTCTTGAGGGCTGCGCGCAGCGTTGCGCGGATGTCGCTTGGTGAAACTGGCACCTGTTCGGTTTCCATCAACACGGCAAACTCATCCCCGCCTAACCGCGCGACCAAATCTGTCTTGCGAAAGTGAGATCGCAATTCCGTCGAGAAGTCCTGAAGCAAAGCGTCGCCAGTTAAGTGGCCATAAGTGTCATTCACAAGTTTGAAATCGTCTAAATCTAAAACGACCAGCGAGAGAGATCTTTCGGATGAAAGCGCGCGCGCAAGGGCAGCTTGGCATCGTTCATCAAAGGCTGCACGATTTGCAAGTGTCGTCAGTGGATCTGTATACGCCATTTCGCGCAACCGGCGTTCTTGATCTTTGCGCGTGATGCAGTGACGGGTTAGACGGAAAACAGAACTGATCGACAGATTATCTTTGTGCAGAAAATCACTTGCGCCAGCTTCTAGGGCATTCTGGTCAAGTTCCGGATGAAGGTCGCCTGTCAATAAGATCATCGGGGTTTGCGTCCCCGATTGTGTCATCGCTTGGATTAGTTCTGTGCCTGTTTCAGTTTGCAGCCCGTTATCAATAAAACAGACGTCAAAGTCGTCAACGATTTCCTTCAGGTATGCGCTGCGGGGTTCCTTGATCCATTCAAAGTGGAGTGGTTCCGTACGAAAGGCTCTTTCAAGATTTCTCTTGAGAAACATATAGTCGAACTCGTCATCTTCGATGATCAGTATCTTCATTTGGTCCGTCCATCTGGCTTGCCGAAAGATCAGTGAAAAAAGTTAAATCGCCGCTAAGTTCTGCGCTAACTCTTCACCCTGACTGGTATAATTTTAGACAATCGGTCTTTCACTATGTGGATCGTCCGACAATATTAGTGAAAGGCAAGTTGACCGCTTCGAATGCTTAGCTGTTTGTTAGGGGTTTATCCCGAAGGTAATTCTACCACTCTGGTGAAGGAATCGATCATATTCAGCGCAGTTTCAAAGCTGTCGCCCAGGTCGTCTTTGACAATATAACCTGCGATGTTCTTGTCATAAGCCGCGGCAATGTCGGTTGGTGTATCAGATGTCGATAACACAAAGATGACGGCGCGGTGCAACGTCGGGTCTTTTCGAATTTCTTCCAAAAACTCAAAACCATCCATCCGTGGCATGTTAAGATCAAGTGTTACCAAAAACGGTGGTAGCCCTTGTTCGCGCTTTGCCTCGGTGCGCAGGATATCCAAGGCGTATTGCCCGTCTTTTGCAACAACAACCGGGTTGAGGATTTTTAACTTCTTCAACGCCCGTTTGATCGACATTACGCTGACTTGATCATCATCAACGATCAAGAATTTCACTTGCGCTGTTTTTACGTCATCAATTACGAAGTCCATATTTTCGTCCTCCACAGGTCGGTTATCGTCATGCTGCAACTCTATTTTGATAGTTTTCTATTGTTTCCAGTGGCAGATCGAAATGAAACGCGGTCCCTCTGCCCGCATCGGGGTCAGAGGCGACGTCAATCGTTCCGTTATAATGTTCGATCAACTTCCGTACGATTGCGAGGCCAAGACCGCTGCCCTCGACTTCGTCACGCGGACGGAGCGTTTCAAACAGGCCAAAGATTTTGCCGTGATATTTGGTCTCGATACCGGGGCCGTCGTCTTTGACGGTACAGTGTAGGCGATTGCCATCAATCATTGCACTAAAGTCGATTTGCCCTTTAGGGCGGTCATGATGTTTTATGCTGTTGTTGATCAGGTTCAGAACGATCTGGCGCAGGGGCGTTGCCACGGTCACCACTTTATCGATATCGCTGGTATACGTGATGTCGAATGCTTGGTCCGGATCAAGCATTTCTGACGTTTCTTGGATGATCTGCGACAGCTGAACCTCGTCCAAAGCGCTGTCTTCTGATCCGACGCGCGAATAATCCAATAGGTCGGTTAGCAGATGGTTAAGGCGCTTGATACGGTTCGTCAAAAGCGACATGAATTCCATACTGTCTGGTGATAAGGTGTTGTCCTCGTCCTCTTTGATCCAATCGCTAAGGTCCTGAATCGCGCGCAAAGGTGACCGTAAATCATGTGCCGCGACGTAGGCAAACTTTTCCAGCTCTTGATTGGACCGCATCAGTTCCTGCGCGTTCGATTTGAAAACCTCTAACGATTTCGCCATCTGTCCCAGTTCGTCATGACCGGCGACATCTACTGTATAATTCCGTTCGCCTGCTGCGATCGACAGGACTGCGTTGGTCAATTTTGACATGCGCACACTGATCTGACGCTCGACCACAAAGAATACCGTCGCAGCAATCGCCACCAATGCCATCAGCGTGGCGACTGCAATCGTCAACGTCATCTGCGTGATTTTCCGGCTTACGTCCGCCTTGGCTAAATCAAGCGCTTCGCGTGTTTCAATCGTTAGCTGATTAGACAATGCCGAGATGTCGTTTGATGGTTCGAGTTGGCTTAAGACTTGGCTTTGCAATGCGGCCTGTTGGGTCAGTAACCTGTCCATCACCAGCACGGACCCTTGATCACCAAAGATCTGGTTGCGCATATCTATAATGCTCTTAGCAAGCGTCACCCGTGACGTGTCATCCTCAATTTGTGATAGCAATGTCGTAGCGGACCGCAGCTTAAAGCGCAGGGCATCACCAGCCTGACGAACCTCTGACCGTTTGGCAAAACTGCGTAGGCTCAGCGTTTTATCAACGACGGATTCAATTTCTAGCGCAATAGATGAAATTGCACTGGCACGTAGCAATTCCTGACTATAGCGCCTTTCGATATCGATCAGTGTCGTGGTGATGTCGTTTTGGGTCGCCACAACATCTTGCTCGACAGAAATGGCGCGTTCAAGTGACAGTGCCTCTAACGTTGTGCGGATGGTATTGCGTGACAAACGGATGGCGTTCTCGATAATGCCAAGTCTGGTCTGGCTGCGCAGAACGGCCGCTTTGGTCTGCAATATATTAAATGCACTCTGTTCGATCTTGTCGAGTGACAGCATCATCCCATCGGCAAGTGTGCCGGTTTGTGCAAACGTCCCAAGTTCTGATACATCCACGCGCAAATCTGCAAGCCGCGTGCGCAGTGCATTTTCAAACGGTTGAAGTTCGGATGTTTCGGTCGTCCGGTTGACCTGCTGCAATAGGATCACAAGATTCTTGAGGCTACGTTCGGTTTCTTCAGTCCTGACAAAAACAGTAAATACAGACACTGTCAGATTTCTGACTGCCTCATTTAGGCTTTGGAACTGATAGTAGTTCATGGTCGCTGTCGTGACCAAAATTGCTGCAACAACTGTAAAAGCAAACCGCAATCGTGTTGCCACGCCCGCAGCGATGTTCTGCCAATTTGGAACCCACATCAGGTCAGATTGCTTTTGTGCAAGTCTTTCATAATTAACGCTACAATTCGTTTATTAATGAAAGGTTAACCTTCGTGGCGAATGGTACGTAAAACTGTCTTAGTCGGAGCACCAGCGCGATGCGTTCTCTTCCGTATTCCGGATCTGCCTTTAATCGACGCAAGGTCCTTTCAGCGATGGCGTCGTGCGCTGCTTGTGTGGCGTCCCCAAGCGGTCTTGGCGCACAGGTCGATACAACACTTCATCAGCAGGTCGCAGCGTGGGTTCGTGACCATCTTGCTGGTCAGCCTGCGACACTGCGGCTTTTACTGCCACATGGGTCCGCTGGTAACGTAACACCCATCATTGCGGCGTTCACACAGATGACGGGTGTCAATGTTGTCTCGACTGAAACACAGGTCGACGAAATCAATACCGAACTGACGCTTGATGCGCTTAGCAATTCCCGACGTTACGATGTGGCCTTGCCTGCAACATTCGGCCTGCCGGATTTGGTTGAATCTGGTGCTATCAGACCCATTTCGGACTTTGCGGCACAGTATGAACCAGCAGGATTTCGCGACGGTATTCTGTTTGATACAGGCGACAGCTTTGATGGTGAAACCTACGGATTTCAGACCGATGGTGATGCTTATCTGATGTTCTATAACAAACAAATGCTTGCAGCGTCTGATACGCAAAAGCGGTTCGAAGATACCTATGGTGCGGCTTTGACAATCGCGCAAACGTGGGAAGATCTTGACCGACAAATGGCCTTCTTTAACAGACCCGATCAAGGCGTCTGGGGTGGGTTATTATTTCGAACCGCGGGTTATCTGGCGTGGGAATGGTGGGTCCGGTTCCATGCCAAAGGCGTCTGGCCGTTTACGCCCGACATGCAGCCCCAGATCGCGTCTGACGAAGGCGTCGCAGCACTAGAGGAAATGATCGCCGCGACAGCACATCTTTGCCCTGAAACGGCAACCTTGGGGCTTTTTGAAAACTGGGAACGGTTCAGTCACGGTGACATTTTTTGCAATATCGGGTGGGGTGGTTCGCAAAAGTATCTGATGGGCGAAGGGTCTGCGATGCGGGGCAATATGGTCTACGGGCAAACACCCGGCGGGATGTTGAACGGGTCGTTATTGGAAACGCCCTATTTCAATTGGGGTTGGAATTATGTCGTGTCTCGCACCAGTACGCAGCCCAAACTGTCTTATTTATTCGCGCTGTTTGCATCCACACCAAAGATGTCGACACTTGCGGTGCAACAAACAGACGGGTTTTTTGACCCATACCGTGCGGAGCATTTTGAAGATGCAAAGATTCAAGCCGTCTATTCGCCCGCATTCTTGGATGTGCAACGTGCAAGCTTGGTGTCAGCGATCCCCGATTTGTATTTACGCAACCAAGGCGATTATTTCAGGGTGCTAAGTGAATGGTTGACCAAGGCGCTCAACGGCGAAGTCGCACCGCGCACAGCACTTGAAAGGACGGCGCAGCACTGGTGGCTTATCACCAACGGATCGGACCGTAACCAACAAAGCCTGCGTTGGAACAGGTTACGCAAAAAGTATCCGCCCGATCTTCGGACGCGATTGCGCGATCCTTGAGCCTTATGAAACGAACAAACAAAGGCTATGTATGAAATCACCGATAAGAGATACGACTGACGATCTGCGCGCACTTGTCAGTATGCTTGGGCATGATGTGCGCAATTCCGCGCGTGCATTGGCCGAAGTCCCTATCTGGATCAAAGAAGATCTTGCAGACATGGGGCAGTCGCTACCTGATGGTACCGAAGATCACCTTCGATTGATCGAAATTCATGCTGCGCGACTCAATAAGATGCTCAATGATCTGATCACATTTTCGCGGATCGGCCAAGCAAACGACGTGCAAACGATTGATCTGGATGCGACGTTAACCGCGACGCTTGCTGAACTTCATTTGCCGCCGCGTTTTGTAGTTCACCGCGACTTGCGATGCCCGCAACTACAAATCGGTCAAAAGGATTTCGATGTCTTTTTGAAAGAGCTTTTGCGCAATGCGGTCAAGCATCACCACCTTGAGGCCGGCAATATTTACGTATCTTCTTATCTGAACGACGGTGAATGTATCATCACTGTGTCCGATGATGGCCCCGGTGTGCCTGATATGCACAAGAAAACTGTTCTTGAACCCATGAAAACGTTGCGTCCGCGTGACGAAATCGAAGGCAGTGGCATGGGATTAGCGATCGCAAAGCGTGTCGTCGATTTCTATCGTGGTCGGTTCGTCCTGAAAGACGGACGTGACGGATGCGGATCCGCCCTAGAGGCATCATTTGACGCGTCTTACGCGGCGATTGATAGCTGACGTGTCTCGACTGCGATGTTGCGCGTCACGCGGCGCATCAGCAGGTCAAGATCGACGTTGATCAACCGTTTGGATGTATCCCGCGTACGACGGTCGCTTGTATAATCGCGCTTATCAAACGACCGTTTCTTTCGCTGTGCCATACCGGATGCACCTGGCGTCGTTAGCACGTTCATATCGATCAGCCGCTGCATCAAACTTTCAGCGACAGCAGGTGGTACGTTTAGCGCGCTCATAATCTGAGGGACCGAACACGCGTTGTTCATCTGCGCATAGTAGCTCGCCCAGACATATTGGATCGCACTATGCCCGACGGGGGCGGCTGCGGCAGGCAAAGCGGGCAAAAACGGCACAAGTCCAGCGGCAGAAAGGCTTTGGATAAAGCCACGGCGGTTCAGGGTTGGCATAGACGGTCCTCCTCAGACCATACGGATCACATCCTTGTCGATAGCCAACATATAACCCTTGCGCGCGATGTTTTTAACCAGCAATTCGCTAACCATTTGATTTCCAAGGGTATCTCTTAGGCGTTTGATGCGTGTGGCACCTGCTGCCTCGTCACAATCGACAGAATTGCGGCCAGAAATGACACCTTCGATTTCGGCACCGGATAGCACTTCGTCATCCATCCGCGCCTCTGCCAGAACGGATAGCGTTTCCATTGCAGCACTCGTCAGCTTGAATTCAAAGTTGTTCAGATAAACCGACTTCTGATCGCGGCTGATCATCAGTGAATTGACCTCGATCCCCTTGCGTTCAATCTGGCCCATCCGGCGGGTCAGCGCGATCAGCATCACAAGGAATGCGACAGCCGCAACAAGCAACGCCGCAGAAAACACCAGCAGCACAAAGATCACAAAGCGGTACGATGACAGCGTGTCTGAAAACGCGGTCCCAGACCCTGCCAGAATTTCCAGCAGCTTGATCTCTGCGTTGCTGGTCAGATCGTCATTGTTCACAAACAGCCATTCGACCCGCGCGTTAAACGCATTGGCGTCGGGCAGGTTGATAAACAACAGCACGGCGGCCACGGCCAAGATCACGACAATCGCAGCAATCCCGCCCACAACAATCCGGTTACCGATTTCGCGCGATTCAATAGCGGAGGAAGTATTCACCAGCGCTCTCCTTACGATCATCAAGACCTGCGTCGTCAAATGTACCAAGCACATTCAGCAACTGCCAGTTTTCCACAGCAAGCCGTTCGGGAAGTTCCGCTTTGGCAGCGGACACCGAACACTCGTCGCGCAACTCGGCCACACCGTAATGCAGGCGCAGGGGGGCGTCTTGTTTGGCTTTATAGTCAGCATAGCAGGCCGCTTGGGCACTGCTGGCAACTACGCCAATGATCATAGAGAGAAGTAGTCGTTTCATGATCCCCACATACCTGACGGTGCTTTTGTTATTCAATATCGTTCAATGGTATCGCGGCTGACACCGTATAACCATCCCTTGTTATTGAGAGACATGCACGCCCCGACCCATCCTTGTTTCATCAGCGCCCTTCAGTTGTTGGGCAACTCACAATGAAAGGTGAAGATGATGTTCAAGTTTGTAACCGCAGGCGTCACCGCAATTGCCCTGACGTTCAGCAGCGTTCCCGCCCAAGCGCGTGGCCTGAGCGAAGATGACATTGGCAAGATCTTGTTTGGTCTGGTTGCGGCTGGTGTGCTGCACTCTGCTATCAATAACAACAATAGCCGCCGCACGACGCAAGCCGCACCAACCCCGCGTACCGAACAAGTGCGCCCGCATCGTGGTCAGTCAGAACGCCGTGTCGACGCTACCCGTATCTTGCCACGCGCCTGTCTAACCCGTGTCGCGACACGCTACGGTGAACACCGGATGTTCGGGCGTCGTTGCCTGCGCAATCAGAAACGCGGTTTCGGCACCTTTTGGCGCGACCTTGATCCAGCGTTTATGGCCTTGGTCTGTATCTTCCAGCAAATCAAATCCAAGCTGGTCCACGAAAAACGCAAGGCCCGCGTCGTAGGTGGGCACGAGAATGGAGAGGGTTGAGAGGCGTTGCATATATCTATTGCAATTCTGCGGGAAGGGCATTTGGTGACAGCGTTTGGCCTGCACCACCGCGCGTGCCTTGCCCTGTTTGCCGAGCTATAAAATCCCCAAAGGTCAGCAGGGCTGACCCGTCGGGGGTATAGCGCCAATCGACAATGGCATTGCGTGAAAAGACAATCGCTTGATCATTTTCGATAAGGCCATGGGCATCGCCGCCCGGCATAATCCACCCGCGTAAAACGTCGTCGTCAAGTTGTTCAATGCCGTTCACATAGTCAAAAAGTTGGATTGAACACTGTGGCGTGTAAATCTTTGGGATCGCAATGAACACGGATAGGCCAGACAACGCAAAACCGTCCTCATCAAACCCGTGGCGCATCAGGGCAGGGACACTTTGCTGCGCGAGGTTCCGGGTCGTTTCCGGCGTCCAGTTCGTAAACGACGGGCACGACGCCCCCCGCACCGTAATCTTGAACGCAGCAGCGCTTTGCGCTGAAAACCCGACAGGCCATAGCACCACGCTGCACAACGCAAACATCGCGGCGAGCCGGCGCATGTCCTTCATGGGCGTGGCGTAGACGCGCTGCACGGTCGGCTGGTCGGCGGCGAACCC
>ENA-ORXT01003411-ORXT01003411.1-marine-metagenome-genome-assembly--contig:-NODE-3411-length-17563-cov-4.068684_pt1 | contig 17563 bp, 21 predicted proteins | sample MGYA00237868_ERZ511482 | MGnify/ENA metagenome assembly ERZ511482 | reverse complement strand
TCTACAATCAATATCGGAAATTCAGTGTAATGTTTTAAGTAAAAGGGATCATATGAATTATAGATCGATTCGGTATTTCCGCTTCGCTCGGAGCGTTTGTGTGCAAACACTACGCATTTTTAGCTATTCTTTGCTATAAGTTATGCTGTGAGAATTCAAAATTAAAGTAGATAAAAATATGAAATTAAATGAATCATTATCTGAACAATTCTTAGAAAAATACTCTGAAACTGGGCGATTCACCTATGGATCTGTTCGAAACATTCAACCCATATGTCATCCGGATAAAACTCAACTAGTCTTCTTAAGATCAAAAGGGCCTTGTGATCCCACTCTATGTTTATGGCTCTTCGATACTAAATCAAGCAATCAGACACTACTCGTAGACCCAATAAATTTAGCCAACTCAAAAAACCTCACTGACGAGGAGAAAGCTAATAGAGAGCGTCTCCGAGAAAACTCAGCTGGAATCACCTCCTACAACTTAGACAAAAACAAAAAGATTATTTGCTTTCAAATACACGGGTCACTTTACATCTACAAGTTAGAGAACTACGAACTTATTTCTCTACATGAACTATGTGGTTCCAAAAACGTATTTGATCCTAGAATCAGCAGTGACGGCAAAAAAATTTCTTACCTTAGTGAAAATAATCTGGAAGTACTGATATCAGAAACTACTGATTGGGAAATAGTAGAAAGAAAAATACTGCTAGAAAGCAAAACCCCGACAATCAAGTACGGCCAAGCTGAATTCATAGCAGCAGAAGAAATGCGCAGAACCCGTGGTCATTGGTGGTCTCCAAACAGTGATGCAATTATTGCAACAAGAACTGACGAATCTATGGTTGATGATTTATGGATAAGTAATCCAGCTGATCCAAACAAAAAACCACGACCTGTAAAATATCCTGCAGCAGGTACAAACAATGCTGAAATTGAACTCTTATTAACTGACTTAGAGGCCAACACATCGCCTATCAGATGGAAAGATTCTGCAGAAAGCCACAAATTTGAATACCTAACAAATGTTGAATGGGAAAACGTATCTGATCACCCCCGAATCACAAGACAAACAAGAGATCAAAAAGTAATTGAAACTATAAGCATTAATTTAGAAAATAACTCGATCGAAAATATCTTAACTCGATCAGATGAGAACTGGGTTGAGATTATTCCAAGCTCTCCGACCGTTTACAAAAATCATGTTATTTCAATCCAAGAAATAAACTCTCGAGCACTCTACATAGATGCCAGACAGGTAACAACAGATTTATATGTCCGTTCTTTATTAGGGGGAATAAATGACAACTATTTTTTCAGCGCTTCAGAAGACGCTACCGAAACCCATATTTATTCCATAAATATAGAATCTTTTGAAGTTCAGAAGCTGACATCAAAACCCGCTGTCCATAAATGTTCAATTGAAGATGACCTTCTTATTATTTCTTCATATGGAAAAGCCAACACTATGCAGATGTATAGCTATGAACCAAATAAAGGACTAACAGAAGTCACAGACTTGAGCAAACTAAATGCCTCGGAAACACCCGAAATAGAACCAGCCCCAAACTATTTTATCCCTGCTAACAATATCTATACAGCTGTCTTTATCCCAGAAGAACACGATGGTGGGCCGTTACCAGTTCTATTAGATCCCTACGGCGGACCTCATGCGCAACGCGTAACCAAAATCAACAACAGCCACCTGATTTCTCAATGGTTCGCAAATCAAGGCTTTCTGGTTGTTGTTACAGACGGCCGAGGAACCCCTGGCAATTCACCGAGCTGGGAAAAAACAGTTAAAGGGAACCTAGCAACCCCAGCGCTTGAAGATCAGCTAACAGCACTAGATTTTGTATTAAACAAATACACGTATGCAGACAAATCAAAAGTAGCTATCAGAGGCTGGTCTTTCGGAGGATACCTTGCAGCATTAGCTGCTATCGAGGCACCAGAAAAGATACATGCAGCAATTGTTGGTGCACCCGTAACAGACTGGCGCCTTTATGACACGCATTACACCGAAAGATATCTAGGGGACCCAAACATAGAAAAAGAAGCATATGACAGGTGCGATTTACTAACAAAAGCAGCAGGATTAAAAACACCGATGATGATTATTCATGGGATGGCTGACGATAACGTTTTTTATTCCAACAGCATAAAACTTAGTTCAGAACTCGTGAATAATGGCATAAATCATGAAATGTACAGTCTGATAAATGTGACTCATATGACACCTCAAAAAAATCTAACAACAAATCTTCTAAAACTTCAACTAGATTTTCTAAATAAGAATCTCAAGAATACTACTGTGCAAGAGATCTAGGTTCAACTAATAAATCAGAAGCGGCATGATTCAAATGTCTAACTTCTCGATGCGCCACTACCCAAGGAATCTGGGTTCATTATATGTTGGATGTTACCAAACACAGTTGGTGCAAATTCAAGTTTAGGAGAGTTAAACATTTGTTTAAGGTCCACTCCATATTTTATTAAAATTAGTATATAACTTCGCATCATTTCTTTTGTTGCAAGTCTTCCTTCAGCTGCATCTAGAGTTTCAGCATTCTTCAGAATTACCTTTGACCCTTCTAATATCTGAGTGTGATCTTCAAGCTGAACTTCTAGAGCCATTAGTGACATAAATGCACATAATCTAGCGGGTGCAACATTCTCTAATTCATCAGCCAAAATATAGGTGGCTGTACTTCTAATAGGTTCAGTGAGATACTGCACGGCTGATGCATCCCCTTGGTTTGACTGCCCACAATATTCGGCTGAACGACCAGATTTATCTAGCCCTTGGTGGGCTAGTTCTTCACATAGTTCAAGAATATGGATGGCAGCAAAAGTGCACAACCTACTCATTGGCTCGAAGTTGCCTTTGAGAGCCTCTGTTAATGTAAACCTTGGAAACTCAAACTCTTCTTCTTCAAGCTTTTTCAAATTATTATCTAGCTGATCTAATGCACGATCGACAGCTACTTCATTATTCCCACCAAAATCTGTATCAACGCGATTGCTAATAGAGACGATAGTCTTCGCTAATAAATACAACCAGACACTGTTCTTGTTAACAAATTCCGCCACACAGACATGATATTGTTAATAAGATAAATAAGATGAGTAGACTGTTGGTTGTAATCTATTTGGAACTCAACTAATTCATTTAAGAACCTAAACAATTATCGTATCTTTAACTAGAATAAAGTCTGTTACTTTTGAAGGCCCCGTTTATGAAAAAATATTTGTTTATAGCTCCAATAACAATAGCTGGTCTCAGTTTCCTTTCATCTTGCGGAAGAACAGTGCAAGGCCCAATTGCACTAGAACCAGTTGAAAATAATAATGTGAACCAACAACCAGAGTCTTCTGCAACTACCCAACCTCAACAACAAGTTGCCCAACCCAAAGCACCCGGAACATTCAACCCTCCAAATGCAGGAGTAAAAGTTACAAGCGCAAACACAGTCATTCAAGGAGCTAATGCAAACCCTCAAGCAAACCCTCCAATTGAAAATACTCCAGCGAACCAAACTGCAACCTCACCAAATACAACAGTTACAGCTCAGACACAAGATCCTGTAAGCACTCCGAATACTCAAAAATACACAGTTCAAAAAGGCGACACAATATCTGTGATCGCAAATGAAAAATATGGCATCAAGGTCGCCGAGTTATTAGCTTTAAATAATGGAGTTTCTGATAAAGATGAGATTCAACCCGGGCAAGTACTCTTCGTACCAAATAAGTAAATAAATAAGAAAACACAATCACTCAATAGAACCCTATTCCTGCCGAAATACTTATATGGCGTTGTCTTGGTTCACAAAATTTAAAATTCGACTTAGACACTGGCGAATAAGCCAACCTGAAAGAAGAAAACTAAGAATAGATTTCGATCAAATTGTTGAATCTGGGTGGCCGGAAGCTCCATTAACAAAGCAAAAAAAATCAAGCCGATTTAGTTCAACAACACTGAGCAATCGTAATAGAATCAATATTGAACAAGAAGAGTACTACGAATAACGGTACCCTTGTCTGATGAGTTCAGAGGATACCGTGGAAGCAATAAACAATACAGAAATCTGGCGTGAGTTAAAACAGCATTGTGAATCGATCAAACAAACGAACCTTAAAACTCTATTTGAAGAATCAGACCGGAACGAAACCTTCAATCTGAAAGCTGACAATCTAATTTTCGATTACTCAAAAAATTTGGTTAATTCAGAAACAATATCTTTGTTAAAAAAACTTGCTACAAAGGCAGATCTTAAACTACATATACAAAATATGTTTAATGGCGATGTTATTAACACAACAGAAGAAAGATCTGTTCTTCACACTGCTCTAAGAGCACCTAAAGGTCGAGCAATCAAAATAAATGGCAAAGATATCGTACCTGACATTCATGAAGTTCTAGACAGGATGAAAGAGTTCTCTTCAAAGATAAGACAAGGCAAATTACTAGGTTCTACAGGCAAACCTATAAATTCAATTGTCAATATTGGAATTGGGGGTTCTGACTTAGGCCCTGCTATGGCTTACAGAGCTCTCAATCATTTTAAGAGCCCTAATATTGAATGCCGCTTTGTATCAAATGTAGATCCTACAGCAATAATAGAATGCATCGAAAAACTCGATCCTGAAACTACCCTATTTATAATTGCATCAAAGACCTTCACAACAATAGAGACAATTTCAAATGCAAACGCTGCAAAAGCATGGGTTAAAAAAGCTTTGGGAGAACACGCAATAAGTAGTCACTTCGCAGCTATCTCCACAAACGAGAAAAACGTAAATGAATTCGGCATTAAAAGCAAAAACATGTTCGGGTTCTGGGAGTGGGTAGGCGGCAGATACTCGGTCGCTTCTGCCATAGGTTTATCTGTGATGATCGCAATAGGCCCAGAACAGTTCGACAATTTTTTAGCTGGCATGCACAAAATGGATCAACATTTTTTGAATACTCCTGTTGAAGAAAACATCCCAGCCCTCATGGGAATGATCGGAATCTGGAACAGGAACTTCTTAGGTTACTCTTCACACGCCGTTCTGCCATATTCACAGAACTTAGAGTTATTCCCTGTTTATTTACAACAGCTTGACATGGAAAGCAACGGAAAATCTATAACAAAAGAAGATCAGCATGTAAGTTACCAAACAGGCCCAGTTATTTGGGGAGCACCAGGCACAAATGGACAACATGCTTTCTTCCAGCTACTCCATCAAGGAACAGAAACAATCCCTTCTGACTTTATTGGATTTTGTAAACCTCCAAGGAATGCTTCAAATAACCAACACGACCTTCTAATATCAAACCTTTTAGCTCAAACCCATTCACTGGCATTTGGAAAACACAACACAAATAACCACAGAAACTTCGAAGGCAATCGCCCAACTACAACAATTTTATTCAACGAGCTTTCACCATTCACCTTGGGCCAGCTTATTGCAATGTACGAACACAAAGTATTCACTATGGGATGTATTTGGGGAATAAATTCATTCGATCAATTTGGTGTAGAACTAGGAAAAGAAATGGCAACAGATATTATGCCCACATTAGAATCAGATATTAAACCAGATTATGATTCTTCTACAAATAATTTAATTAACTATTATAAAGAGAATAGATAAAACCTATTCTCCCCAACCGACCAATTTCTTAAACCAAGCAAAGACTTCGTCGCCCCAGATGAAACTGGCAACCCCAGATGCAATAAACAAAACTATGCCTAACGCAATTATTTTCTTTGGAACATTACCATCTTCAGGTATTCCTGGAACTTTTCTACGCAGCCATCTAACAACTGCATTATCTGGTTTAATTAAATTTAAACCAACCATGATTACTAATAAGCCCTGGCCAGGCAAAACCAGCATCGCTATTCCAGCAACCACTAACACTACTCCAAGGGTTATTTGAATCATTCGATTCTTACCTTGTCGAACCTCATCGGTCGAGATTCCAGGTTTCAGATCATCATATTCCAAACTTGGATTGATAATTTTTTTATCCGAAATGATTTGATTATTGCTGTCGTTTGTCACCACAACAATTATAGCTCATCAAACACAATTGACCCTAGTCGCTCTGGCAAACCTTCCTCTAAAATCCAATTCGCATACCAATCATCGAGTTCTATATTGGATTGTTTTTCTGCAACTTCAAGGAATCCTTCTGGAGTAGCATTGCTATAAGCGAACCTTTTATGGTAACCCTGTAGGATTTCAAAAAAGTTATCATCACCCACTTCTAGCCTTAAGGCATGCAGAGCAAGTGCGCCTCGAATATAGACATGGGTCGCAAATATTCCTTCTTCAGTTAGTTGAGGCCTCCCAGGAGGTCTATCTAACAGCCTCAGATCCATTTGACGCAAATCTTCAGCCAATTTGTCTTCCATGCTCAAACCTTGACCAAATTCATACCAAAGATACGTTGAATACGTAGCAAACCCTTCATTCAACCACATGTCCTGAAACCCTGTGAGGCTCACGCTATTGCCAAACCATTGGTGAGCTAGCTCATGAGAGATAATGTATTCATTTGCACTTTGTCTACCAAAAACAGAAAGTGTTTGATTCTCCAACGCTCCCCCAATGTTATCGTCAACTAATGCAGCGCCGTAAACATCAAACGGATAATCACCAAATAGCTCACTGTAAACTGCTAACATTTCGTCTTGATCTTCAAAGTATAGTTTTTCTTTTAGGCTTGCGTCTGAAGGAAAAACATTTCTGATGGGGATATCTTTATAACCATCTGCTTGAATCACTTCATAGTCGCCAATGATAATAGTAGTGAGATACGTGGCCATTGGTTGAGCCATCCTATATTTTGCAACTCTTAAACCATTACCGATTTTTTTATCAGACACAAGTACACCATTGGCTATTGCTAACTGGCTATCTGAAGTAGTTATTTCAAAATCAAAAGTTGCTTTATCACTCGGATGGTCATTTGAGGGAAACCAATAAGATGCTCCCCTGGGTTCACCTAAAACATATGCCGAGTCATCCAAACTATGCCAACCGCTTGGAAACACACCAGAGTTTGTGCTTGTAGGTGTACCAGAGTAGAAAACCTCTATCTTTAAATCAGAATCGGGATCGTATTCAGTTTCTAAATCAAGAATGAGTTCTTCGTCTTTTCTAGAGAACTCTGTTTGATTTTCATTAACAAGTACTTGTGACACTTCGAAGCCTACGAAGTCTAGGCTAAGACGATCTAGCTGTTTCTCTGTTACAGCTTCGATCAAGACTTCAGATTCAATTGTTTTTGTTTTCTGATCCCACTGAAAAGATATATCATAATTAGTTACGTTATAACCGCCATTACCAAGACCTTCTACAACAGGGTCATCGACAGACAGTTCTAAACCCGAATGGCGAGTAGTTCTGATATATAGAAATCCAAATACGACAAAAGCTAAAAAAAGTCCAACAATATATAACCGCATTTTATTAGTTTTTAAAAACATATTTCTTATATACCTTACACCGATCTGTCTATACGAGACATCTATCAAATCTAGATATGATTACAAAATTTGTCTTAGAAATTGAGCAATTGTCCCTTGAATTGAACATTTATAGCCCAAAAGACTTATTTTATGAACAATAATGAAGTATCATCATGAAGGAGGGGCTAGCAGTGGGAGCGGCGAACGAACTGGAGTATCTCCTGATTCAATCGACACAGCCATACTTCTAGTATCGAAGTATTAGGAGAGACTTACATGAGTGATAAAAATCCGTTTGATAACCTTAAAGGCCTATCCTTTGAATCTGATCCTACATCTGAGTTTCCTATAGTAAATTTACAAAAAAACTTAACTACCCCTTCCTCAGATGAACCAACAGGAACTTACAAACCAACTGTTGCAAATAGTCCCTTACCATTAGAACAGGATTATAAAAGTCTTCAAGAATTCGATCATAGTATTACCAGCGATCCAATTTTCTCTATCGTAGACGAAGACCCTGTTTCAAATTCCCGATTTCCTTTATACACAATTTTGGGCTGCGCATTTATTTCAATTTTTTTAGTGGGATATATTCTAGTATCATCTCCAGATGATGAAACCGTTAACCAAAAAGCTTCTGAAGTAACCACAGATTTAAAAATTTCTGATGTAAGTGACACTCCAAAAATCTCTTTCATAGATGAAGAATCTGAAACTAAAGCAGAAACTATTGACTACGCTACGAAACCAACTACCACAACTAAAAAATATTATAATCCAACTACAACTGCGCAACCTTCTACAACAGTTGATGATGTTACTACCACAACTGATGAAGAGGAAGAAACAACAACTACAGAAGAAGAAACAACGACTACCACAACTGAGGAAGAAACAACGACTACTACGACAGAAGAGGAAGAAGAAGTTCTTCCAGATGTCTAATCTCTGAAGTTTTGATATTGAAGAGGTAAGTCAAATTCTTCTTTTTTTAACTCTGCAATTACTTCTTGTAAGCTGTCACGCTTTTTCCCGGTAACTCTAACTTCATCACCTTGATTTGAAGATTGAATTCCTTTGAGTTTCATACCTTTTATTTTGAGATTAATTTTTTTAGCCATTTCTTGAGAAACCCCCGATTTTAGGGTTACTGAAAGTTTTGATCTACCACTGGCGGCATCAGCGGGTTCCCCAAATTCTATGCTTCTTAAAGATACTTTACGTTTTACAAGCTTTTCCTCAACAACTTGCTTTAATGCCAGCACCCTATCTTCCGATGAGCTTTCAAGAGTTATTAGCATGTCCTTTTCTACAAGTTCGACTGATGAACTCGTATCTTTAAAGTCATACCTAGTCTTTACTTCTCTAGATGCTTGGTCTACAGCATTTCTTACTTCTGTTAAATCAATTTCTGAAACAATATCAAATGATGGCATAGATGTAATTTACACGATTTTTATGCGAAAAATCTAACAAAGGTACGATCATATATATTTTAAATCTTTGTAGGCAACCAATGCACAGGGAGAATACAGTGAAATAGAGAACTAATGAATAAACAAGTTATAAAACTGCCGAATTGTTAATAAATTCAGCTACTCTTATAGATTCTGGGTCGGTGCCCGAGCGGCCAATGGGATCAGACTGTAAATCTGACGGCTTATGCCTACGTAGGTTCAAATCCTACTCGGCCCACATTTATGTGTTACCTCATGTAGCCATGAGGTAACACATAGTTTAAATGGAAAGGTCTTCATGGAAACACAAACCGTAAAACCTCAAGAATTACTTGATGTCCTTGAACATAATGGCATCAGTTGCAAAACAAGCAGTCACAAGCCTGTGTTCACGGTTAAAGAGTCTAAAGAATTAGACATGTTCCCAATTTCTGCTGGCCACACTAAAAACCTTTATTTGAGAGATAAAAAAAAGAAAAACTACTTATTTACAATCCAAGAAGATAAAGAAGTAGATCTAATTGAACTTTCGGAAAAAGTTAATGCTAAAAGGTTTTCGTTTGGAAGCCCCGACAGGTTAATGCAGTTCCTAGGAGTAATACCTGGAGCGGTTTCACCATTTACTTTAATTAACGATAAAGAACACAACGTAGAGTTTTGGATCGATTCAGATTTGATGAAATCTGAAATCATATATTTACATCCTCTAGACAATTCAATGACCACAGAAATAACTCCAGAAGACTTAAAAAAGTTTCTAGCTATTACTGGACATCAACTTAATTATTTGTAGTATCCGCTTTTGGATTTATACCATACTTACAATTTTTATATTAAAAATAACTGAAAAACTTTTTTAAATCAGTCTGTTATTCAATCTAAATTTTTGATATTAATATGTCCCTAGCATCAGAAAGCTGCTGGATTCTATCGCCTGCACTGTCCTCTTTACCGCCCTGGTCCGGGTGGGCCTCGCGCAAGAGTGCCCTGAACCGTTTTTGTATCACTCGTTTAGACAGGGTTCCATCTTTGTCTTCTAAAGCAAGAATATCAAGAGCCCAACCAAAAGGATTACCCCATGCTTCAAAATCATTTGGGCTGAACTTTCCGAAATTATTCCAATTCAGAATATGGTCAATAAACTCTAGGTCAACATCTTTTTTCCAAACCCAAGCCTGCTCAATTGCTTCAAAGACTAGCTTTGAAGACCGTTTAGGCAAAGCCTGAGCAGCATAAAGCGCACCCAGCACGAGTTGCACGGGATGAGCTAAAGTGTGTTCTATCTGAAACGAAAGCCGTCCTTCATTATTAATTAGAGACTGGGTACTCAAAGAAAGCCCAATCAAATCATCTTGTAATCGATGTCTTACAGCTGGCTGGAAAACTTCTTTTCCGCGAGACAGATCTGTAAACAAGTTAAACAATTCTTCACGGTCTTCTGCATGAACTCCAGATATTGAATTAGCTACAATACCTGCAAGGAGCACCCCACCTAGCCCGGGAGATGGATCTGTAGGGATATTCATGTACCCAATACCGATACGACGGGTAGGGGCTATAGGTCTTGAATGATATATTTCTAGCTCCGCTACAATCACCCTTTAAAACTAACAGCAAAATTAGTTGCATCAATGTGATTTGGGTAAGACTAACCTTCTAGGTTCTAAATATGAGAGATTCAATAACCATAGTTTAGATGAATTATAGGTACGAAATTCTAATTATGGATTGTGATAAACCGAATGTATAAGATCAAGTGGCATACACTAAACAATTCATATCATAGTTTTGAGAAAAGGTAATAATTTTTTATGGTTGATTTCCCTATAAATAAATTTAAAGCTAAAGTCGGCGAATCAGTTGATTTACAAACTATAGACCCAAGTTCAATATCATTTCAAAAAGGTAAACGAAGAAGCGACGTCAAGAAAAGACTAAAAGAGCTGAATGCTAAACTGAGCGTCCTTCAAAGCACTATTTATGCTGAAGAGAAACATAAAGTTCTAGTTGTTCTACAAGCTATGGATGCCGGAGGAAAAGATGGAACAATAAAAAAAATCTTTACTGGCATAAACCCAGCTGGCGTCAGGGTTGAATCATTTAAAAAACCAAGCACCGTAGAACTAGCACACGACTATCTATGGAGAGTACATTCCAAGGTCCCTAAAAAAGGAGAGATCACTGTATTCAATAGAAGCCATTATGAAGACGTTCTCGTAGTAAGAGTTATGGATCTAGTCGATGAATCTGTTTGGAAAAGAAGATACCAACAAATTGTTGATTTTGAAAGACTACTTCATGACGAAGGAACAACCGTAATAAAGATTTTTCTGCACATTTCAAGAGATGAACAACGTAAACGACTTCAAGACCGGTTAGATGTCCCAGAAAAGAACTGGAAATTTAAAGCAAGAGATTTAGAACACCGCGAAATGTGGGATAAATACATGCAAGCTTTTCAAGATGCGGTTTCTCAAACCACAACTGAATTCTCACCTTGGTTTGTAGTACCTGCAAATAAAAAATGGTACAGAGATTTAGTAATTTCAGAAATCATGGTTCAAACCTTAGAAAACCTGAATCCCAAATACCCCATTTCGGATGAAGACCTCACCCAGATAATTATCCCTAAATAGTTTTACCTGATTTTGGCTACAGAACTTTCATTCTTATAAGATAGGGAATCTATTTGAGCAGAGATCACCTCGCAATTCCATGCAATTTCTATGATGCGAGTATTGCTGAGATTTCTCGAGGTCCTATAAACCAAATAATAATGCAAATATAATTACTGCCACAAAAAACCCAGTTAGCGCTACTGCTCCAACTTTCACCATTGGTTGGTTTATTAATGAATCAATGTTCAAGTTACCTTTGACGGTGTTTGGTTCTGGCCGTGGCTCTGGAACAATCATAACTAAAGAAGCAATATCTTTTCTCATATTGTGAGCTTCTGTTTCTGTCTTTTTAATTTCTATATCTGGAAGTTTAAGCGCCTCTAAAGACTTATTTCCTGCGACATCATCACCTTTTAACGCCTTATAGACATCTCCGGCTGAACTGTATCTATCTGTTGGGTCAGGAGATAGCAGCTTTGAGACTATTTCAGATAGCCAATCATCAACATCTAAATCTTCTATTTTTGGTTGTTCCGTAATCGAAATATATCCAGAGTTAGCTACTGCTCCGGTCATAGATCTAGATGGGACTTTACCTAAGATCATTTCGAACAGAACAACACCCAAAGAATATATATCACTACCAGCGTTACCTTTATTCCCTTTAACTTGTTCGGGTGCTAAATATTTTTCCAAATAATAAAGGTTAGAGTCATTTGATGTGTCATTTTGTTGAATTCTGCCGATCCCAAAATCAGAGATTTTAACTTCACCAGAATCAGTAATTAAAATATTTCTTGGATTCAGGTCTCTATGGTAAACCCCTTTTGTATGAGCGTACTCTAGTCCAGAAGCAACTTCACTTGCGATGTGTGTGGCTCTTGCCCCACTAAGTCTTTTTTTCTCTTTAAGAATCTGAGTTAAGGATTTACGTTCAAGATATTCAAGAACTATAAAACTTGTTCCTTCATATAGCCCGAAATCATAAACAGAAACAATATTTTTATGAATAATGTTGGCAGCGAAGCGAGCTTCTTTTTTAAATTGATCGCATAGCTTCTTGTTAGTAGAGTGTTTTTTTAACAGTACTTTCACTACAACATTACGTTCCAGAAGTGTATCTGATGCTAGATACGCTGTAGTCAAAGCTCCAACACCTAGTTTTTGTTCAATTTTATATCTATCTGAAAGCAAACTTCCAGGCTGCACTACATCACCGCTCACATATTCATCTTAGGTGCTGTTACAAGCAAGTACAATTTATGCTGCTCAAACATCACAATTTTTGGCATTTATTGCATAAATAAACGCAATTGAATTATTTTATTCAACTATTTCATCTATTTTTGATTGTTTATGGGTTGCGTTCACAAGCCTTACAGTTCCTGATCTAGATCTCATTACTAACGATTGCGTTGTTAACCCGCCCTTAGTGAATTTAACCCCTTCAAGTAGGTCACCGGAAGTAATTCCAGTAGCAGCAAAAAAACAATTATCTGTTGATATCAAATCGTCGAGTGTAAGGATTCTGTCTAGGTCGTAACCAGCTTCTATTACCAGCCTTTCTTGAACTTTGTCTTTAACCCAAAGCCTGCCTTGTAGATCTCCACCCATGCTTTTTAGAGCAGCCGCAGTTATAACAGCTTCTGGGGTTCCACCTATCCCTAGCAATATGTCTATTCCAGATTCTGGCCATGCTGTAGCTATTGCGCCTGCAACATCTCCATCTTGTATTAGACTGATTCTTGCTCCAGCTGATCGTATTTCTGCAATCAGTTCTTTGTGTCTTGGCCTGTCTAGAACTACTGCAGTTAGTTCGCTGACAGCTTTTCCTTTTGCTTTAGCTAGAGATTTCAGATTTTCATCAATTGATTTACGCAAATCGACAACTCCGACGCCTTCTGGGCCGACAGCTATTTTTTCCATATAGAAACATGGACCTGGGTCAAACATTGAGCCACGGTCTGCTACCGCTATTACTGCAATTGCCCCAGCTTGGCCTTGAGCTGTTAAAGTTGTACCGTCGATTGGATCAACTGCAACATCGGTATGCGGTGGTTCACCATTGCCAATTCTTTCACCATTGAATAACATTGGTGCTTCATCTTTTTCGCCTTCGCCTATTATTACTATGCCATCCATTTCAACAGCGTCTAAGACAGCTCTCATAGCGTCTACGGCTGCTTGATCAGCTGTTATCTTGTCTCCTCTTCCCATGAATCTAGCGGCCGCTATAGCTGCTGCTTCAGTTGTTCGAACTAATTCTAATGCTAGATTTCGGCCAGGTTTTATTAAAGGATCAGACATATCTACAAACTAGCGCAAATATCATTCTAAAGAGCTTTTAATACTTACCGAAGCATTTTATTTTGAGTTGGCATGTTATTTACAAACCCTAACTCAGTGTTTAAATCACCATAACCAGGAATAAATTCTGTTCTTCCTAGCACTTTTATTGGGTCTGACTCAAATGGTTCGCCACAAATCTTTTGTAGATAGAATGGTCCAGCAAGCTTAGATACACCATTTGTGCTTACGATTACAAGACCACGATAATAATCATTTTGATAAAGGCTATTATCTGGAGTGTAGACTGAATTTAGTTCCATTTGATTGAATTCAGGTTTCGAACTCTTATTAGAACCAACTATGTCTGTCAAGCCAATTACTTCAGTATTCTCCCAGGTTACACTAAAGAGGTTTACAAATGATAAGGATGAACTTATTGACTCTCGACCTGAGCCACAGCTACAAACAAATACTTTAGAAAAGTCTGGTTGCCTAAAGCCGAATTTAGTTTTTAAAAGCTCATGCACATCTTTAGACGTATAACCTGAAATTGCCGCTCCTGGAACCTTCTCTCCATGTATATACAAAATTGGTTTTTCATCTTCAGCAGGAACAAATCGAAAGAATTCTAAAGCATTTGCCATTGTTCCTGCTGGACCATAGGAAGACTTGTGATGAGGCAAAATTAAATGAATAGTTCCATTATCCAAAACATATAAACACTTACCCGCCATACAAATAATATAACTCCCTCTTCACGATTCCCAACTACGTAAAGCAAACTTTACGTAAAGTGAGGTTGACTTTTAGGAAAGCCTCCTTTACACTTATGTTTATGGATAAACAAAAAATAAATGTGAACAATATAGAATCGGAAGAACCAACAAAGCTTGAACAGAGCTGGAAATCGAGGTATTTCAGGGAATTCATGCCTGCAATAGCAGGGTATTCACTTTCCATATTTGTTATAACTGCATTCACCGATCTTGAAAATGACACTGCAAAATATGTTGTTCTAATACCAGGGATCTTCCTACTAGGCGCAATAATCGCTTTCTATAGATTCTTCATAAAACTCGACGAGCTCGGCCAGTTAATTCATTTAAAATCATTAGCAATAGGTTTTGCAGCATACACAATTACAACTTTAATATTTGCTCTAGAAAGCCTTGCCTTAGATGTTCCTGGTTGGACTAATTGGATAACTTACAGCATTGGAATGGCAGCATGGGCAATCTCTGGTGTATTTCAAGTAAAGAAATTTGGGTAGGGACAACATGAAAAATCGTTTAAAGGAACTAAGAGCAAAACAAGAATACAGCCAGGCAACATTAGGTGATTTGGCTGGAGTTAGTCGACAGACGATTAACGCCATAGAGAAGGGTCGCTATGACCCCGGGCTACCTCTAGCTTTCAAACTTGCAGGACTCTTTGACACAACAATTGAAGATATCTTTACACCAGAAAATTAAATACAAACGGAGAACCCTTAAGGCAAAATCGCTTTGAGGGTTTCTTTGTAGTTTTTGAATAGTACTTTGCCTTCAGGAGTCATCGCATACCATGTACTACTTTTGCGACCATACCCAGTCTTTCGCATATCGATAATATTTAAATCAATCAGTTTAGATAACTGTTTAGATAGATCACTATCACTAATCCCAAGGCGTTCTTTTAAGTATTTAAACTCAACTTCTTTTGCGACATCAAGGATAGATAAAGCAATAAGTCTTTTAGGTGAGTGAAAAACAGTATCTAAGTCTCCAGGCTTAGGGTCGCTCATAGGGTCCAGTTTAGTTTTTTGAACTTGTTTACTATCCGCCTGTTATAGAGCGGGATAATAATGTTATATACCGTCGCCACAATGACACCCCACAACAGAAACAGCAGGTAAGAAGAATTCCATTCGGCAAGAAATCTGAATCCTCTAAGGACTACCCACGATAGAATAAGCATACAGAGAAACCCGCCTAAGGTATTTGAAGGACTCATTATATTTTTTATCTCTTTTGGGAAAAACCAGGGACCATTGAGCCCTAACAATCTCTTCTTTAACAAATTACTGGCAGCAAAACCTATAATTAAAATAAAAAAACCAATCACATAATCAAGAATTTCATTTTTGATTATGTAAAAAGAAGCGAGGCCACCCATTGTCCCTTGCACGACGATTAACAAGGTCTTGAGGAGTGCAGACTTTGGCGATCTATAGTGATCCCAAAATAATTTCACGTCAACCAACGTCTCCAATTGTGCTTGAGAAATACTATTCAACATTGCTGGTTCACTTATATTTTTCATAGTCTCACTCCAATCCTTTTCTATCTTTATATGCTTTTAGAATTCGCTGGTTAGACATTGGCATGAAAATACTAAATGCAATCAATACGCAAATCCCCCATGCCAGAAATAAGAGATAAGAAGAGTTGGCTTCAGAAAGAATCCGAAATCCGATTTGAACCACCCCTATAGGAATAATCATCCAGAAAAACCCTGAGAATTTTTCTTTCTTCGACAATACTTTGCGGATTTTTTTTGGAACTATAATTGAATGAGGTTGGTAACCAAAAAGATTTTTTGACCACCAGGGAGTAATCAAGTAACCAAAACCCAAGATCCCCAAGCCGATCAAGGTATCAGCTGCATTTGATTTACCTAATTTGTACATCCCAAGCCCTACTACGAACCCACCATACGAAATCAGCAACATTTGCAGAGCAGCACTCTTTGGAGATTTAAAATAACTCCAAAAAGTGCTGACATCGTATACAGTTTCAACTTCTGCTAGTTCAATTTGCTTTAATGTTGATTTATTCCCGCCATAACTTTCCAAAACGTCAACTTATGCTATGCTGCACGTCACTTCTCGAGGTACAATTGAACTATGGCGAGCAGCGCAACCATGATTAAATTGGGAAATGGAACAGACCACTTCTGCGAAGAGAACGTTACCGCTGGAGCATCAGCAGCAAATGCATTAGAGGTCTTACGATTCCAGCCACCAGTTGGATCAAACTATCGAATACTCTACTACCACCGAGATGCAAGTATTCCCGATCTAGAAGATTGGGAAGAGATTAAAGACAAACTTATTCCCTACCTATCTAATTTAGAATATCCACTCGTAATTATGGCTACATGCAACTCTGCATACGAATTTGATTCAGAGAGTGGATCTTTGATCGAATATTTATCAAAACAATTTACCAACATAGGCTTCATAGGTTTTTTTGGAAAAATTGGATCCAAAATTAAAACATCGGTACCTTTACCAGACTCTAATACCATCTACCAACCTGGTGCACCAGAGGTTGCATCATATAGAGCGATGTTTCCGGTGCTAGCCCATAATAGCAAATCAATAGAAATCAAATGGAATAATCCGCTAGGACTTACTGAATTCAACAACGACGCTCAACAAGTTTCACTCTTGCCGTCGCCATTCAATGCTCTCTTAGCACAGCAGAATGTATTCAATGCTAAATCAGCATCATCAATCCCTATCCAAGAAAAAAGACTAATCCTTAGATAAAATATCTATCCACTCTCTTCAAGTTTTTCTGTTGATCATGACAATGCAAAATGGCAAACTATAAGTTCAATTTTTTTGATGCTGTTATGTCCAAAGAAGGAGTTGTTGAAATCTCTGAATTTCGACTTAGCATAATCACACAAAAGATTATTATTAATAATCCAGCTACATCTAATAGTTCTAATTTCTCTG
>ENA-ORXT01003407-ORXT01003407.1-marine-metagenome-genome-assembly--contig:-NODE-3407-length-17575-cov-9.454852_pt1 | contig 17575 bp, 26 predicted proteins | sample MGYA00237868_ERZ511482 | MGnify/ENA metagenome assembly ERZ511482 | reverse complement strand
GTGCGCACGCGGGGGTGGCCGCGTGCAAAAAGGGTGTGGGGAGGTCGCAGTTTGGAGAAACTCGGGAGCGTGGCGTCGGTCGTGGGGGAAGGGAGGGGTGAGGCCACAGGGGTGGGGTTCCGTCTGCTAGGGATCATCTTGGAGACACGCAGGGTTGCGTGGGATCACAACGTTGCGTCGGAGAGAAAATATCACTGTTGAAAGTGTCTGGCCAGGCGCACACGACAGGGGGGGTGCTCTTCGTCGTGGCACTCAAAGTACTGAAAGCATGGATTTCTTGTTGCCTTCATTTGATCTATATTTGCTCTTTCGAAGTGCAACTGGTCGCAAAGGACGGATGCAAAGCACAGAATAGGCCACATTCGATCGCAAATGGCCTGGTTATAGGGAAGGATCTGACACATACCTGTTCTTAGGGGCGGTCCCCACTTTTAGGGAACTACCGCTGAGAACGTGCCCTTACCCTAAAACTGACGTTTGCGATCGATTGCGTCGCAAAATCCGCTCCGCTGGGCTCTTAAAGCACACCCGAAAACGTCGGTTGCGAACCGCTTTTTCGTATTATACATGAAACGTGGCATATTCGCTAGATATGGGCAGAGGTACGGGAAAAAACGTCATCCCACCAATGTCGCGAACCAGATCCGCGCACAGAGCGACTGATGTGCCAGAAATAAGCTCAACCGGATACAGTGCGTTTTTGTTACATTCATTGCTCTCTTGTTCAAGGGGGTGGCGCACTATGTAGCCCTCATGATAATTTACGAAAGATTGAGCAACCTTGTCTGAATCCATAACCATCAGAGGGCGGCAGCACGCTCGATCTTGGACTCGCGTTTCAAATTCTAGAGTCACTCACCCATAGACAAAATATTGCTTTTGGGCCGGTTCTGAAGGGGTCCTGGCGGCGGTACATCGCCAATGTCAAACCTACTTGACACCAAAGATTACTTGATCGCGGATCTTCACCAAATAATCGCGTCAACTGCACTGCAAGTGCGGTGAGTCTCACGCGAGGGCGATCGAGTTGCGCTCATTTTTATAATGGGTATCATTCAAGCGGGTCGTCTATAAGTGCGCAATGACTGTACAAGGGACAGCTGACTCAGCTCAATATGAATAAAAGTGGCCTACAAGGACTGGAATGGATGACTTGTGACCCATGTTTGCTTGCAGTCGATTTTCTTGTATCAAGAACGCGCTGTCATATGGCGCTCGTTCGCAGGAGGTTCGCATTTTTCCATCGGCCGACCATATCACTGGCATTTGGGCACATGTTTGTGCACTTTCGAGCGTTGTGCGAACCGAATGTGTCTGCAGTTGTGTCGAAACGGGGGTCAAACACCCCAATCGGGACGAGCGCAGTCAAACACACGTTGCGTTCACGATCGCACAGGCGTTTCAAGATGTGAAATTCGGGAGCATGCGGTCGCGAGCGGCCGCAGATTCCATTTGAGACGCAGGCGGCGCTCCTTGCCGGGCCCTGTGGAAGGGGGTCGGACGGGACACGGATCTTCTTGGTGGACATCCGCCGCCACGTGCGATTCTGGGTCGGGCCCCCCACGACTGAACGGTTTGATCAGGGGGGGGGAGCCGCCTGGAGACACTGTCGCATGGGTGGGCGCGCGGCGCTATGCGGTCGTGCATCGGAAATCTTTGGCGGGGTGGCCCCCAGTTGACGCGCTGCTGGTGCCAACAGCTTGCCCTGGGAGCCAATCGGGAGGGGGTTCCGCGCAGAGCAAACTTCTGAGGCGGGCATCTGACTGTCCGCGCGCAGCCGCTCCGGCGGGAATGGGCCCTGCATGGGCGTTTTCAGGCAGTGCCGCGCAGCCCAAAATTTTGGTCACGCGGCCGCCACGGAAAATGGCGGCACAATCACGGAATCTGCCAATTGCGCATTGTGTGGGGGGGAAGGCGCGGAGCGACATATCGACGGGGTGCGCCCGCCACAAGCGCCGCGTAGATGACACCGTCGTCGTCGAGGGGAGCGCGATTGCGGCACCGTCGTCGTTGGCGTCGTCCATCCCGTTTTCCCGTTCTGCCCGTCTCCTTCGCCGGCGCAGCCGCCGTGAGCCGCCGTGAGCGGCCGTGTTGACGGCTGCCTTTGCGGCCGCTTTCGCGGCCTCTCTAGCTCTCCTGACGTCGGCTGCACTTGTGGATGGAGATGGACGCGTTTACTGATGATGGGTCTGGGTCGTCGAGCGATACCGGCCGCGGGCAGTCGGAGGGCTCCGCGGACGAGCTGCTTGCGGCCGTCATCGGAGCGCGATATCTGCTCCTGATGCGCCGTCATCGCAGGAATGCGGCGCAGTCGTCGGGTCTGTGGCCGAGCGGCGTGCCAACCGGCCACGTGATTTCGACCAGGGTATGCGCGGCATCATGCCGGATTATTTTGGTGTTGATGATCAGAAGCCTGTGTATGGAGAAGAGACATTTTAGCGTCTCTTTCATGTGCCACGGTCTGTTCGTATGAGCATTTACGAGGCCATCCGCAACCGGCCTTTTTGGCGGCAGAGCATCAATGCGACGGGGCGGCCACAAGCTCATATTTTGCGGATGCTGGTGGCCGCCTTCTGTGTCCTCGCGTGCAGGGAATCGTATGATCGTGCGGATGAGTATGTCCGGCTGTCCAGGTCTACAATTGAGGTGGGCACCCAAGAAGCTGATTGAGTGTATTGTTGAGGAGTGGGAGCCCGTCTACCTGCGGCCTCCTAACGACGAGGAGGTCGAGGGCATGCTGGAGCGCAACGCAGCACGGAATGCATTGGCAGCCTCGATTGCTGTCACTAGGAGTGAGCCGCGTGCCCGAAGGGGCCTTCTGGGCAGTACCAGAAGCGAAAGAAGCGGCGCCCCATTGTCATGGACACGGTTTGTAATGAGGACCTTTAAATCTTGCATTTCTTTATCGGGACGTCGGCGAGCCTCAATGACCTCAACGTGTTGCGCATCTCATTGTTGTATTTTGATGTGTTGGAGGGTGTGTGGCCGCCGAAGTCATTCTCTTTCTGTGCTTATGGTCGTTCACGTCGTTTGTTGTATTATCTTACTGACGGTGTTTTTTCCAAGTACCCATCTTTTGTTTCTCCGTAGCCCAACCCCATCACACCCAGAGAAAACATTTTCAACCGGCTCCAGGAAGCGCTGCGCAAAGATGTCGAGCGGCTGTACGGGGTTTTGACCGCGGGGTTCCACATTCTTCTGCACCTTGGCCGCTTTGACTCAGTTGAGCAGATGATGCTTGCCGGTAAGGCGGCCGCCATTCTGCACAACATGGACGTTGAGAAGAGGCGTGGCAGGTATGTTGCTCATGAGCGTATGGCAGCGGCGGCGGCCGCAAGAGATGGCGAACCTGCGGCCGCCGCCGGTGATGTCCATCAGGGGCTTCGGAAAAATGATTCGGATACAGCACCGTTCTGTAACCAGCGGCATCCTGCTCGCAGCAACATCTTATGTGCATCAGTCGTTCCACACAGAGCCTGACCATGAAGTGAGATTTCGAGCAGTGTCTTCCGTATTGCTCTCACATTAAATGTCGAGAAGATTTTAACGGCTATATCCGGATATATCTGAATAGCTCCCAGATTCTGCTGAAAACCTCGGCCGCCGGCGGTGGCACGCCAGCAGGCGGGAGTGGCAAAGTAGGAGCTGACGATGCGGGCATCACCGCCACGGCAGCCAATTTTGGTAGCTAGGCGGCGGCCGCTGGCGGTAGCTCTCCAGCAGGCGTTGGTGCCGAGGAAGGAGCTGACGCTGCGGGTGCTGCCGCCTCGGCCGCCGACTTTGGTGGCTCGGTGGTGGCCGCCGGTGGTGGCTCGCCAGCAGGCGAGGGTTGCGAAGTAGGAGCTGGCGCTGCGGGCGTCGCCGTCGCGGCCGTCAAGTTTGGTGGCTCAGCGGCGGCCGTCTGCGGTTTCTTGCCAGCATCCGTGAGTGGCGAGGTAGCAGGTGACTGTGCCGATTCCGCCGCCGCGGCCACCAATTTCGGTGGCTCGGCGGCCGCCGCCGGCGGTGGCTCGCCAGCAGGCGCTGGTGGCGAAGGAGCTGCTAACGGTGCGGAAGTCGCCGCCGCGGCCGCCGACTTTGGTGGCTCCGCGGCGGCCGCCGGCGGTGTCTCGCCAGCAGGCGTGGCTGGCGAAGTAGGAGCTGTCGGTCCAGGCGTCGCCTCCGCGGCCGCCCACTTTGGTGGCTCGGCGGAGGCCGCTGACCGGTACGCGCCAGAAAGTGTGGGTAGCAGAGGAGTGGCTGCGGGTACGGGTGCCTCCGCCGCAGCTGACAACTTTCGTTTGCTTGGCTGCGACCACGGGCGGTGGCTCGCCAACAGGCGTGGGTGGCGAAGGATGTTCTGACTGTGCGGGAGTCGCCGCCGCGGCCGCTGGCTTTGGTGGCTCGGCGGCGGCCGCCAGCTGTGGCTCGCGAGAAGATGTGGGTGGCAGAGCAGGAGCCGACGTTGCGGGTGCCGCCGCCCCGGCAACCGACGTTGGTGGTTCGGCGGCGGCCGCTGGCGTTGGCTCGCCAGCAGGCGTGGATAGCAAAAGAGATGCTGGCGGTGCAGGCGTCGCCGCAGCTGCCGCAAACTTTGGTGGCTTGGCGGTGGCCGCTGGCGGGGACGCGCCAGCAAGTGTGGGTGGCGGAGGAGGAACTGACGGTGCGAGTGCCGCGGCCGCGGCCGCCGAATCTGGTGGCGCAGCAGCGGCCGCTGGCGGTGGCTCGCCAGCAGGCGTGGGAAGCGAAAGAAAAGCTGGCGGTGCGGGAGTGGCGGCCGCAGCTGCCAACTTTGGTGGCTCGGCGGCGGCCGCCGGCTGTGGCTCGCGAGCCGCCGTGCGGGGCAAGAAAGGAGCTGACGGTGCGGGTGGCGCCGCCTCGGCCACCGACTGTGGTGGCTCGGCAGCGGCCGCGGACGGTAGTCAGCCAGCACGCGTGGGTGGCGAAGAAGCTGCCCACGGAGCAGGCGCCGCCGCCGCTTCCGCCGCCTTTGGCGGCTTGGCGGCGGCCGCTTGCGGGGGCGCGCCAGCAAGCGTTGATGGAGTAGGAGCTGATGACATTGCGGGAGCCGCTGTCGCGGCCGCCAACTTCGGTGACTTCGCGGCGGCGGCCAGCGGTGGCTCGCTGGCAGTTGTCGGTGGCGCGGGAAGAGCTCACGGTATGTGCGCAGCCGCCGCGGCCACTGACTATGGTGCCTCGGCGGCGGGCGCCGGCGGTGGTTCTCAAGCAGTCGTGAGAGGCGAGGGAGCTGCTTAAGCTGTAGTTGCCGACGCCGCGGCCGCCGGATTTGATGGCTTCGTGGCGGCCGCCAGCGGAAGCCCGCCAGAAGCCCTGTGTGGCGAAGAAGGAGCTCACGGTGCGGGCGCCGCCGCCGCGGCCGCTAACTTTGGTTGCTCCGCGGCTGCCGCCGGCGGTGGCTCGCCATCAGGCGTTGGTTGCGAAGCAGGAGCTGACGGTGCGGGCGTCGCAGCTGCGGCTCCCAGCTTTTATGGCTCGGAGGCGGCCGCCGGTGGTAGCTTGCCAGCAGGCGTGGTTGTCGATTTACCAGCTGACTGTGCGGATGATGCCGCCGCGGCCGCCGACTACGGTGGCTCGGTGGCGGCCGCCGGCGGTGGCACGCCAGCACTCGTGGGTGGAGAAGAAGGAGCTGACGCTGCGGGCGTCGCGGGCGCGGCCACTGACCTTGGTGGCCCCGCGGCGGCCGCCGGCGGTGGCTCGCCAGCAGACCGAGACGGCGAAAGAGGACCTGACGGCGCGGGCGGCGCCGCCTTGACCGCCGACTTTGGTCGCTCGGCGGCGGCCGACGGCGGTGGCTCGCCAGCAGACGTTGGTGTCAAAGGAGAATCTGGCGATGCGGGCGTGGCCATCGACTCCGCCGACTTTGATGGCTCGGCGGCGGCCGCCCGCGGTGGCTCGCCAGCATGCGTGGGTGACCAAGGAGCTGCTGACAGTGCAGGCGCGGCCGCTGCAGCCGCCGACTTTGATGGCTCGGCGGCGGCCGCTGGCGGGGGCGCGCCAGCAGCCGTAGGTTGCCAGGTAGGAGCTGACGGTGCGGGCGCCGCCGCCGCGGCCGCCGACTCCGGTGGCTCGGCGGCGGGCGCCAGCGCTGGATCGCCAGAAGGCGTGGGTTGTGAAAAATAAGCTGAAATTGCGGGCGCCGCCGCTGCGTCCGCGGACTTTGGTGGCACGGCGGCGGCCGCTGCCGGTAGCTCGCCAGCAGGCGTGGGTAGCGCAAGAGGAGCTGGCAGCTCGGGAGTCGCCGCCAGGGCCGCAAACTTTGATTGCTCGGCGGCGGCCACCGGCAGTGGCTCATGAGCAGTCGTTGGAGACGCGACAGAAGCTGACGTTGCGAGTGCCGCCGCCTCGACCGCCGACTTTGGTGGTTCGGCGGCGGCCGCCGGCGGTGGCTCGCTAGCAGGCGTGGATGGCAAAGAAGCTGATTATGGAGCGGGCGCCGCCACCGCGGCCGCCGACTTCGGTGGCTCCGCGGCCGCCGCCGGCGGTGGCTCGCCAGCGGGCGTGGGATGTGGGTGCGGACGGTGCGGGCGCCGCCGCCGCGGCCGCCATATTCCAAGGCTCGGCGGCGGGCGCCCACGGTGCATCGCAAGCAGGCGTAAGTAGCAATTAAGGACGTCGCGGTGCTGTCGTCGCGGCCGCGTCCGCACACATTGGTGGCTCGGCGGTGACCGCCGGCGGTGGCTCGCCAGCAGGCGTTGGTGGCGATGGAGCTGCTGACGGTGCGGGCGCCGCCGCCGCGGCCGCCGACTTTGGTGGCTCCGCGGCGGCCGCCGGCTATGGCTTACCAGCATGCGTGGGTTGCGGAGGGGAAACGTATGATACGGGCGCCGCCGCCGCTGCCGCTGGTCTTGTCGGTTCGACTGCGGCCGCTGGCGGTGGCTTGTCAGCCGCAGGACCGGCCGCTGATGCTGCCGCCGCGGCGATCGCAGCTCCCCGCTTGGCGCCTTTGCCGCATGTTCCCGTAGAGGTGGGCGGCGCGGACCCCCTGCCAGGTTCTTTACTGTTCAAGTTGCGGGCTTGTCAGATCGCCACAAATAGAGCTGAATTATTCTCTCTCCGCGACGACCTGGTGGCCCATATCTTCGTTGATCTCGGATCTCTTCTGAAGCCATATCTGTAGCGTTCAACGGCTTTTTTTGCCATCATGGTTTTATTTTTTTGCCTCACTCATTTGTGCGTCGGCCGCGGCCACTATGCCGACCCGGGATAGCAAAGACCCTTGGACGGCCTCCATTTTGTCTGGGAGGACGGGCGAGGCCGTCGCTCTGTGTGGCGTGGGCAGATCTCCGCGAGTGTCTTAAACTTTCATGCTGCAGTATTACTGGTGTACAAGGTAGGGGATCATGCCGTGCTCGCTTCTTAGACGAAGTGGCAGGGTCGAACAGAGTCAGTGTGTAGGAAAAAAAAAAAACCGGCGAAGGAGAAAAAAGAACCCTGTACGATTGTGGCGCAATAGTCGATGCAATTGTTGAGCACTCCATACGTGCACAGAACCGACTGTCACCAACGTAAAAAGACATCAAACTCAAGCCAAGTCACCATCCGCACAATCGCTGTCACTTGTACCACAGGCAGCGTCCTCCGCGTCGTCGTTCGACTCTCCAGCGGCCGCAGTATGCGGCCGCGGCGTCATAAAAGGGCCCGGACCCGAGACGGCGTTCCTGGCCGCCGTGAAGCGGGCCAGATTGGTCTGCAGCGAGTTCCAGCATCGCTCCTTTTCCCGCTTGACCATGCCGATACCGGCCGAGGCCGCAGCGCGGCGGGAAACGGCCGCGCTTGCGGCCGCGGCTGGTAATGCGCCGCGGCGACGCCTCGACGCCGCCACTGGGAAACGATGCAGACATAGACAATGCGGCCGCACTCATGGCCGCGCAAGGCGCCTTCGAGCCGACCGTGCGGCCTGCGGCCGGCGCCAGAGTGGCCACTTTGCGGCAATTAACAGCCGCGACGCCGTGAGTAGCGGGCGCTTCGCCAGACCCGGGAGACGCGGCTACACCGCCACATGGGGAAACTGCAGATGCTGGCGATGGGGCCCCACTTGGAGCCCGACCTGCGGCCGCACCCGCCGCCGCCTCAGCGGCCGCGGTGGCGGCCGCAGAGCTGCACGACATGGACGGCGCCGTTGATATCGAGCGAGACGCGAGCCGTGACTCCGCTGCCTTGGCCTTGATCAGTCTTGCGTTAAGGAGCAGAAGCGACCGCTTCATCTCGTTCTTGCGCCACTGCTCCGCCTCACCCGTCTCACGTACGTCCTCGGCCTTCCAAAATTCATTGTCAGCGCGGTCGATATCTGTTTCAGACAAGGACTAGTGGGCGGCCGCCGTCGTGGCGGCCTCTCTTCAGATAGCAATGTTAGTCGAGGCCGCGGCTTTGGCGGTCTTCGTACCGATAGGCTGCTCTCGAAAGAGGCCGCGCAGCCTGCTCACCGGGGAGCTCGAGTCGTCGTCCTCAATGTCCTCGAATCCTCCGTCTGGCACAGCACGGCGGCCGCGAGCGGCGGCCGCCGCGGCGGCCGCCCTGGGCCAGCTGAACTTGTTCAACCTGCGCATGACCCTCCAACACTTGACCCAATGGCTCAACTCTTGCCGCCCTTCTTCATTACCAACACAGACGCGTCCTCGTCATTGTCGTCCACCTGCACGAGCTCATAAAAGTTCTCGACGTCCAAGTGCGCGTTGGCCATGCGTAACAGGTCCTCGTCGGTCAAATTGCCCGTCATCAAGCGACGCCCGACGCCCACCATAGAGAATGAAATGCGTTGAACGCTCTTAAAAACTGCATAGCGCAGTTCATGGTCGCGGCGGTGTCTGTGCGCACCCCTCATACAGGGCCCATAGGGCAATGGGACTGACACCCGTTGACAATTGCAGCGGCAAAAGCACCCCGGCAACCGCTGCACCGCGGCCACCTGGAGTGCAGCACCCTCCAAGTGCTCCGCGCCTGCCCGCTTCGCGACCTCGGACTGCATGCCTGGCATCGGCGCCAAGGGTAGCATCTGCGACGCCGCCTCCACCGCAGCAGTTGGCGCCGATTGGTCCGCCGCTTGCACGTCCACGTCCGCGGCCTCGCCCAAGCACTGTTGACTTCCCGCGACGGGGTTCTCACCGCGGCCAGCGACGCTTCTGCTTTGAGGGGCCTCGACATCTCCGTCAGCGCTGCGGTCTGCCGTCGTGGCGGCGGCGTCGGGGGCCGCACGATCGGCGGCCCCGCCGGCCGCGGCCGAGGAGGCGGTACGCGACCTTGTATCACCTGCGGCCGCCTTTTCCGCCGCGGCTCCCACCAAGTGCTCTTCTACAGGGAGTCCGGACTGCCATTCCGCAGCAGCTATTGCACCGTCCGGTCCCCGTTATGCGCTCTGCGGGCAAGCCCCTGCAGCTCCCACAGTTCCCCTGCGGCCACCGGTGGCGGCTGCGCCGGGGGCGGCCGCCAGGAGGACCGAGATGTGCCACGACGAACGGAGCTCCCCGGACCCGAATGTGACGGCCGGAACTGGTGAGGGGTTGCGCTTGCCCGATTTGGGCTCGCCGGTGGCTGCGAGCCTCGTTACGGCTGAAATGTGCGAGTAGGGCTCGGCAGCAACGCGGGCGTCGGCCACCGATGAGGGGGACGCAGTCCTTGACGAATCGGGCTTGGCGGTCTCTGCGGCGGCGGCCGCCAGTCGGAAGAGTGAGGGCCTTGACGGCGCGGGCTCGGCGGCCGACACGGGGCCGGCCGGCAATCGGGGGGACGCAGGCCTTAATAGGGCGGGCTTGGCGGCCGACAAGGTCCTGGCGGCCACTCGGGGGAATGGAGGGCTTGAGGAAGCGGGCACGGGGGCCGCTGCAGCGGCGGCCGCCAGTCGGAAGGGCACTGGCCTTGGCGGGGCAGGCTTGGCGGCCGGCACGGTCCCGGCCTTTTGTCCGGGGGACCCGGGCGTTGACGGGATGGGATGGGCGGCGGTGTCGGCGGGGGCCGTCACGCGGGGGGACGCGCGTACTGAAGAAGCGGGCTTGGCTGTCGTGACGGCAGTGGGGTGGCTTCTTGGCCCCAGACGCTCGTGGTGGAGCCTCTGAGATGGGCCGAGAGCGCGCCGCCCACGGACACGGACAGGAGGGCGCTCACAGAACGTGATCGTCACCGACGCCCAGCGTGCGTCGGCACAACCGGCAGAACTGCTGCAGACCGCACCGGCGCTTCGGTTTTGATATTGGACGCAGCGCGGATAGAACCACGCTGCCGCAACGGACGGTCCTCGCACAGTCCGGCACCTCGTGGGCAGCGAGCGAAAGGCGGCCGCTTGTGCACAGAGCGGCCGCCAAAAAGGTGAGGCAGCCCGCCTTCCGCCGCACCCTCCCTCGAGAACTGTCGTGTACCAGCGGCGGGAACAGAGAAAGACGGCCGTCAAGAGCAGCGCGCACGCGCACACGGTGCCGCTGCGGCCGTCAACGACAGTTGTGGCAGCAAAAAAGCGCACGAAGACACATGTCGTCTCTCCCGTGATACAACGCGGCCTCCAATGAAAAGGGCGACCGCTACAAAGCACGCGCGCACGACGTCTCCTCTCCCGCGCTGCAACGGCGGCCGCTGGCAACGCTTGCGTCTGCACGTACGCACGCGGTTGCACACGGCTCTTTTCTCGGCGCCGAACGGGTCACGGCGCCGGGGCCGGTGCCCCCGGCGCTGCGACCCCGCCCACAAATGGTCCACAAACAGAGTCTTTCCCCAAAGCAGCCGCTCATTCCAGACGATCCCGCGGCGCCACCACCCTACCACTGCGTATACGATCACAAAGCGGCCTGCAAGTTTCCACCAAGAACGTTCTCGACGGTGTTGCAGGTGGCACGACCTCGCAGTACGCTCCCAAAACAGGCGGCCGCCCCCGATCTCCGCCTCGCTTGGGGGGAATCGGGCGGTCGCCTTTTTTGCCTGTCACGTTCGGGGCTAAGCAGGCCACGCCGAGCGAGACGCTGCGCTCTACGCGTGGCCTGCCGGAACTGCGGGCCTCGATCAACCGCCACAGTGCTCCCTGCGCCACATGTGGCGCCCGGTCGACCGTTCACGGTGGACGGCCATTCGGGGGTGTGGCCGGGGAGCTGCACAGGGAGAGCGCGTCTGACTAATGAGCATGCGATTCGCTGACACAAAAATCGGAGGGGACCGCACGATTCTGCCGCTCCGCAAGGGACAAGATCGTACGTGGCCCCTGCCGCGTCTCGGCAAACTCGCAGGCCGGGCCGCCCGACCGCCGCAGGCGGCCACGTGGAAGACCGCCCTGCATCACGGTGACCGGCAGACACCACGCGGTCGCCTCACAGCACGCCTATTTAAGAGCCAATGTACCTGCTCTTCTGGGTATTCAAGAGTATTGTCGGTCCCGGTCGGTCATCGCTTCAAATGCGACAGACCATTGGTCGCCCTCGCCGTTGTCAGCAATCACAGATATCATTCAAAAAAGGCACATTTGTTTCATGCCGACATTCAACGCGTAGAGCCTCCACTGCTCAGGTTGGCAATCAGGAGCCGGTACAGGCGAGGTGCTTCTGATCGTATGATGCAAAACTGGGATGGTATTGAATCCCTCACGGCACACGCAAATAGTCCCTAACGGCATCTTACGCACGCGGGAAGGAAATGGGCGGAGCATTATCCACGACGCTGCGCTTCTATCGACTGGCGATGGGGCATAACTCCGGCTCGATAAACGCGTACCGACTGTTTTTTGACGCATCTGATAGGTCTCGATGAGACCAACTTATGGGTGCTGTCAAGGTAATGCCAAATTGTCTCAAGTGCAGCCGGTCGGTGTTTTTGTGTAAGAGCGGCACACGAAAGCACGTGGCCACCAGAGTGCCGGAGGTGCTAGGATTAGTTTTTTGCCGGTAGAAACAGGCTCAGGGGCCCCTCGGTCCCCTGTCATGCATAGGGGCAGCTTCTGAGTGCGTGACCTGAAGCGTCCGTGCAGATCCAATGTGCGCTTGAAGCTAAACGCTGCCATTCATCGGATGGCAATCGGAAATATCTCCGGCTATATAATTGTGTTCAAACTGTTCTTTGGCGCATCTGATAGGTCACGCTGAGAGGAACGGCGGGGAGTTGTCTAATTTTAATGACCGTTTTTCCTACTCCTTCCCCGCAGTTGGCTTGAGGAGATGGCGCTGGCAGTCAACGCATTGGTACGCCCATATCCTGCCGCGAAACGCCTGCACGATATCTGTTATCGTTGCCCTATGTTTGTCACGAGAAAGTGAACCATACATGGGAACGGTACCGGATAGCCAGTGGAGCCGGGCCGCGAATAGAGGCAGGGTAGGGATGAGGAGGTGAGCCTGTTTATCTCATCATATCTGCAGCGTGCCAATGTGTGTCTCATCTCGGCTCCTTGCCCCCCCGCTCCCCCCTCAATTAGTATCTTCAACAGGCACACATCGACTGAACTAACGTCCGGTCGTCATCGTCATCCACCATGTTGAGCCCCACAACAGGAAGACAGCAACTGCACAGCGACTTCAATGCCACCTGTGAAAGCGCCTGAAAGCGACAGGCGCAGAAAAGCGCGGGCAAGACGGGATCCGCCGTGGATCACGATACGCCGTCCGCGGATCATCCTGGGTTATGAACCAAGTACCAGTCTCACAGAGGCTGTGAAGATCTAGAAACTTGGAACGCGTCCTAGAAATTTGGAACGCGTCCCAATCGCTCTCGACCAGTGGATCTTTAGCACGTTGCAGCTTGGCTTTCAACTGGCCTGTGTAAGGCTCAGGCCGAGAAGAGCAGCCTTAACTAGGCGTGACTGGCGCTTCAGAATGCTGCAGTCTCGGTCGAGGTGAAAGCGCCACCAGATTACACGCACGATGTACGCCTGCCCGCTGGAATGAACCAATAAGAGACCTACATGTCACTGCAGTCGGTCGCGAGATGCAACCGTGCGGCGAGATGATGTCAGATACGGCCAACGTGTCTCCGACATTTGTGCGTTTGACGTCTTCGTGTCTACTCGATCGCAAAAGTTTGCGGCCTATTTCGCTGCGTGTCTCACTTGACCGTGTTATTTTCTGACGATTGGGGCCCAGATGAACGTGATCGCGAGGTCGATCGATAGTATGTTTTGCATGAATTCTAGCATTGGACTGTCAAAATGTGGACATCTTACGGGGAAGCCGTTCGCAGCCTCCATTTCGCAGGTCATCAATGAAGCAACGTCACCTCCTCCGTTTCATAAACACTGCGATCTGCCGACATAAAAAAACAATTACTCTGGATCCGAGCGGAGCAGGCTCTCAGAGCCTGCGCATATCGCTGCCCAAACAATTTTGGCCACTCACAGGCGCACACGATTCGCCCATTAACAGTTGGCAGATGGTTCGCATTCGACGTTTCGGGCATGCTCTTACTGACGCCACATTAGGCAGCGAAGATGCCGTTACGATGCCCCGAGTAGCACCCTCAGTATTCGCAAGGTGGCTCAAGTGGCACCCACACAATGCTCTTTTATGTCATTTTCTGTGTCAAGACTGGGTTCCTGTCCCCAACAAAGATGCACAGCTGCAACCTGCTGAATGAAGTAGACCTCCGTAAAAACGTTCTCTTGGCGACGTGTTGCTGACGCCGTTTTGAGTAGGGCCGATACGGGCGCGCGACGTCCAAATGACGTCCTGGTGACGCCCTAAACGACTCCCTTAATGACGCCCCGGGCGTTCTGACCAACCCTCACGAGACACCTGTCACCCTACCCTGCCATTGGCACACGATTTTAGCGAAGAGGGCATCTTTGGTCATCGTTCTTGCTATCCTGTGCAGATGTGGCGAAGGCGATGGCTCGATATCGCTATATACGGCGAAATGGCTCACCAAAAGAATGCCTTTCGCCATCCGCCGTCGCAGAATTGCAAAATGGCGCACCGATAGACTTGGTCTGAAGGGGATAGGAGCACAATGCCGCTTTTGCCTCCCGACACTTGTGGAGCAGCTTCGTGGGACGAGCACACATTTCTGTGGCTGCACCCACAAGAGCACCCACAGTCAGGCATGGCACCAATGAAATGCATGCACTGAATTGAATCGGTTTAATACATGTTCAATCGACATTTATATGACAGATTGCAGTGTGTTTTCGTCCTAAGAGATTCCTTTACAAGAGAATTTAGGTCTCGAGTCTTCCGTTCCGGACCATGTAGGCCAATTTCTATTTCTTTTGAGCTGAATGAGATGTCTCTTACAACGAGAACGCACAGTCATCAGTTGCCGTTTTTTTGATATTTATGTGTTTCTATTCTGAATGCTAGTGTCCATTCTACTGACCGCCTCATTTGAGCCTCTCAGGCTCATTTGAGCCTATTTTTGATGCCTCTCTGTGACCAGGCTCCGGCCTCGGCTGCTCTTTCTGAGAATAGATCTGGACTCAGCGCAGTCCACTTGCCTATGGGCCAATTCGGCGGCTGTGTACGATGAAAACTCGAAGAGGGTGCCCCAGACACCCCAAAAGGGCCGCGTTTCCAGGCAATATGAGAGGCAGCCTCATTTGAGCCTCATCTGAGGCTCATTTGAGCCACGGGAGCAGTAGAACGGACACTAGAGGGCTTTTGCCTCGGGTCTCGGCCGCTGTCTGTGGTGCGACACGCGTATGGGTGGCTGACGGTGCGGAGGTGGGGTGGTCACAACGGTGGAGAGTGGCAGCGGAGGGCGGCGTCAGCTACAGTAGCGGCTCCCTCTCACCCTCACCTCGCACTGGAAGCCCCGCCCCCGACCAAATCCGATCTACCCGAGATCTGGACAGATCATTTCCTTGTTGGCCCGGATCGGGATATTTTGGGACGGCCCCCGGGGGTGTGCTGTCCCTAGCGGAGGGGCCACGCCCCTTCCAAGTGGAGGACCCCCGACCGCCACAAACACAAAGCAAGGGGGGGGAGACGACCCAAAACGATTGAAGCATCACCGGAAGGGAGTACATGGGGGGGGAAGGGGTGTTAGCAGAAAACGCAGAGAGACACACAGAGTGCGAAAGCGGTGTGTGGAGGTAAAGCTACGGTAAGAATGCGACCCAGCTAGAAAACTGGTATCTATTACCAACAAATTGGAAGATAGAGCCAACATAATGAGCAGAGTGTGTCCGGGGCGGTGGCGGTGGGGGGGCGGGGGTGGGGGGGATGCAAAACAGGGGGCCATGAGGCTGGAAAAGAGAACACGGAGTTCTGTAAAGTAGCGTTGTGCAACACGTATCTCTTTTGAAAGCGTGCGGTCGTGACACGTTAAGACACGCCCGAGACACGCCCTCAATCACGAAGCAGGCCCAACACGCCCAAAAGTAACACCCGTAAAGACTCCAAGTAACACGTACCAATGTTTTGCCGAAACTGCTCCATACGATACACAATCTTACCACGTCGTTTCAAACGCATCCTTGAGCAGCACGTTGATCCGACGGAAACCGCGGCCGACGCCTGCCGCGCGCGACGCTTCACCCACCGCAGTTGCGACACCCTCCGTGCCGACGCTCCGCGCCACGTAGGCATCGCAAATGCTCACAGGATCAGGCTCTCGGAATCGAGGCGGCTGGGTGGCGCCGTTGACCTCCGACGCTTCTTCGTTCGCTGTCGCCCCTCCCCGCTCACCATTTGCGTGGAATACCTCTTCCAATTCTTGCGGTAAGCTTATGGCGTGCGATGCCTCATGTCCTGATGTGGCGCGTCGAGGCCCTTCTCAGAAAAGATGACGGACAAAAGAAGGCTGCCTGCGGCACGGCTGGCGAGGAGGATGGGACGTGAGAGGAGGATGCGCAGGGCCATGAGGAAGGGGAGCAAGACAAGGACAGCTTGAAAAAGGACCCTTGGACAAAGCTGAGCGCGGGGCGGGCGGCGACACGGCGGCGGGCAAGAACAAAGAGTGGGAAAGCGACGCGAAGGACGACCACGTGGCGCTCGCCGCCGACGTCGCTGTGGTGTTTTGAGAAGAAAACACCCCGGCCGAGACACTGAACCCCGTTCAGTGTACGTGGGACGCCAACGCACCATTGCGCATTCACGCCGACGTCCTCGTCGAGCCGGCACTGCTGGAAACGGGCGGCGCGCGAGCAGCCGCCCGCCTCTGCGACCTCATGCTCTCAACAGAACTCCACATTCCCTCGTCGGCAGCTTCCAACGTCAAGCTTGCTGTCTTCGTGCGGGCACTGGTCGTCGACTTGTCCACCGTGTGGGCACCCGGCGACCAGTTGGGCGCAGTAAAGGGGCACATTAAGACGCTGTCTGCCGAGAACATTTCGTTGCTTGACGTGGCGGGCACCCTCAGCCGAGCTGACGTGACGAAGCAGCGATTGCTTTGTGGCGCCGTTGCCTGTCTCGGGCCCGCCTTTTGCCTCTCTCCGCGCGTGCCGGAGCTGTTCGTCGGCGTTCTCACTGCCAAAAAGGAACCAGCAAGGCTTACGACAGGCACGTCGCCAACGCGAAAAACTACGCCGACGACGAACCCAATGCGGCGGGTGATCGCGGCGCGCGCGACGAGAGCGGCGACGGCACTGACAACGAAATGGGCGTTGACGGCGCCAGACCCAATAACGACAGCAACGGTGGCACCGACGACAGGGGCGTAGGCGGCACCAAGGGCGACAAGCGCCGCGGCGGGGGCAGGCCCAGCTCCTTCATGAAGATGTCATTGGCCCACCTGAGCCACACCTTCACGCCGCAGAAGTAAACGGAGACGTTGCTGATGGGGGAGGCCACCAAGGCCGGGTACCGCGCCGTGTACAACGAGCTGGGGGACCAAGGCAACGATTACCTGAGAGCGAGCGTCTGGGCGCCGGGCCTGCCGTGCCATTGTGTCATGCCGTGATATGTGGAGGCAGCGAGCGCACAGGCAGACGCGCCCGACTGCCAATACGATATGGGCAAGAAAAACAGACGAACGGCGGGCACGGTTGGCGTGAACTGCAACTGTGCTCCCTTCACGTTCGTTGAGGTGGTCGTGCTAGAAGGCGTGGAGGGGCAGCGCATGCCGATTGAGTTCATCGTGTATCGGGTTGCGTCACTACGTGATGACATCGTGTCTGCTTCGTGCAGGGGCAAGCCTCAAGACGGCCTCGATGCGGCTGCCGTACGTCGCAAAGCGGGAGGCCATGCGCGTCCACCGGTTTCACTCGCGCAAGAACTATAAAGACAGCACCAAGGAAATGTGCCCTGACTCGTACGTGGCAATTGACTGGGCCAACAGCTCCTCGTCCGAGGAGAAAAACGCGCTGGCGCGGCGGCAGCAGCACCATCTCTGGCAGATCAACCAGAAACACTTCCTCCTCTTCAGCGTTTACCAGCTGGCGCTCTGGAACGTCAACGCACTGAACCGAGACAACTTGGACGAGCGCACGATGCGCAAGTGGCCACCAGGGCCTTTCAGAATCCGGGGTTTTCAGCAGAATCTGGGATATATCCAGATATACAGTCTTTCACCAGAAAATCCCGCAGTCCCAGAAGCTAACATGTGCAGGCAACACTTCTCACTCGAACAAAGTGGCCAATTTTCGACCGGAACCTGGTGACAATCTGCCCATTTTCCTGAGGACTTCCAAAACAGGAGTGGACCACCACGCTTCATGAGCTGCCAGAGGCTGTCTCAG
>ENA-ORXT01003406-ORXT01003406.1-marine-metagenome-genome-assembly--contig:-NODE-3406-length-17575-cov-17.755972_pt1 | contig 17575 bp, 9 predicted proteins | sample MGYA00237868_ERZ511482 | MGnify/ENA metagenome assembly ERZ511482 | reverse complement strand
GCGTCCGTCGTGGTCGTGGCGATTAACACATCGTTGTTGTCAAACAAATTGACCGTTACGCCTTCGATACCATTTTCACCCGCATCCTGAATTCCGTCTTCGTTTATATCTTCGAATACAAAATCTCCAATTGAATTGGTTGGAACGGCTGGCTGGAAGAATCCGGCATCTATATCATTATTTGGTCCGCTTGGATCGAACGTAAAAACTGCCGTATTTCCTGCAGCATTTATATCACTATCTAAATCATTGGTACCGATGCCCGTTGGCGAAGCAACAAATGTATTGCCCGCTGTATTGGTGGTCGCATCAAAATTTACGTAGTAGTCTCCCGCTGGAATATCGTCAAACGTATACGCACCCGTCGCATCCGTGGTCGTCGTGGCAATTAACGAATCACTCGAATTAAACAGATTGACCGTTACCCCTTCAATTCCATTCTCACCCGCATCCTGAATTCCGTCTTCGTTTATATCTTCGAATACAAAATCTCCAATTGAATTGGTTGGAACATTAGGAATTAACCCTGCATCCAGATCAAAATTATTTGCATTGGTGATAGAAAAATCAGCGGTTCGCCCGCCAGCATCAGCATCACTATCCAGGTCATCCGTAGTAGCAGTGGTATCTTGTGGACTAAAATCAAACGCAGGATAACTTGAGCTTTTATCAAAGAAAATATAATAATTCCCTGCGGGAATATTATCAATTTGATAAGCACCGGAAGCATCTGTCGTAGCAAGGTTAGTTGCACCATTTGTGGCAGCATTCACTAAAAATACATCTACACCACTTAATCCCGGTTCACCAGGATCCTGAATTCCATTCCCATTATTATCTTGCCAGACAAAATTCCCAACACTAAAAAAAGATAATTGGTAAAATCCGGCGTCGATATCGTTATTTGGTGCTAGCGCATCAAAGGTAAAACTGTTCGTGTTACCCGTCGCAGGGTCGGCATCACTATCTGAGTCATCTGACCCAATATCAATCGGTGAAGTTGTAAAGGTGTTGCCCGCCGTATTGGTCGTTGCATCAAAGTTTATATAATAATCTCCTGCTGGAATGTTATCAAAAGTATACGCGCCGTTTGCGTCCGTCGTGGTCGTGGCGATTAACACATCGTTGTTGTCAAACAAATTGACCGTTACGCCTTCGATACCATTTTCTCCCGCTTCCTGAATTCCGTTTTCATTCAAATCTTCAAAAACAAAATCTCCAATTGAATTAGTGGGAGCGGCTGGCTGGTAAAATCCGGCATCTACATCATTATTTGGTCCGCTTGGATCAAAAGTAAAGATCGCTGTGTTACCCGTTACCGGATTTATATCACTATCCAAGTCTTCCGTACCAACACCCGGAGGCGAAGCCGTAAAAGTTGCACCTGCCGTATTGGTCGTCGCATCAAAATTAATATAATAATCTCCCGCTGGAATGTTATCAAATGTATACGCACCATTCGCGTCCGTTGTGGTCGTGGCGATTAGCACATCGTTGTTGTCAAACAAATTGACCGTTACGCCTTCGATACCATTTTCTCCCGCTTCCTGAATTCCGTTCTCATTCAAATCTTCAAAAACAAAATCTCCAATTGAATTGGTGACAACAGCAGGAATTAATCCTGCGTCCAGATCAAAATTATTTGCATTGGTGATAGAAAAATTAGCGGTTTGCCCTCCAGCATCAGCATCACTATCTAAATCATCCACCCCAATATCCATTGGACTAAAATTATAGGTAGGATAATTTGAATTATCAAATAAAATATAGTAATTACCCGCTGGTACGTTATCAATTTGGTAAGCACCAGAAGCATCCGTTGTAGCACTTCCAATCAGCGCATCGGTAGCTGCATCGGCTAAAAAGACATCTACGTTATTTAAGCCTGGTTCTCCAGCATCTTGAATACCGTTTCCATTGTTATCCTGCCAGACAAAATTTCCAACACTAAAAATAGTTAACTGGTAAAAACCAGCATCGAAATCCAGGTTGTCTCCTGTGAGTGGATCAACGATAAAGGAATTGGTCAAATTTGTGATGGGATCGATATCACTATCTAAATCGTCCGTCGTAGCCGTAGTATCTTGTGGAGATGCAGTTAAACTAAGTCCGCTTGTGTTTGTTGACTCGTCAAATCCCAGGTAATAATTACCGGATGGTGTATTTGGGAAACTATAAAGTCCCATTGCGTCGGTAGTAACGGTACTGATCACCGCATCGTCCGCTGCGTTGTATAAAGTCACGGTAACACCTTCAATTCCTCCTTCGCCTGCGTCCTGAATACCGTCTTCATTAAGATCTTCAAAAACAAAATCTCCTAAAGTCATAACCGGAATAAATCCAGCATCTGTATCTATATCATCACCAGCAGTTGGGTCAAAAGTAAATACGGCTGTACGAGCTGCAACTGGATCAATATCACTATCGAGATCATCCGTTGTTGCGTTGATTGGCGTACCCAGAAAGGTATTACCGTCCGTGTTGGTCGTATTGTCAAAGCTGACAAAATAATCTCCAGCTGTCACTCCATCAATAGTATAATTTCCGTTAACATCTGTGAAGACGGTATCTAAAGGTGTTCCAATCGCGTCGTTTAGAATAACCATTACTCCAGCAATTCCCGGATCTCCCGGATCTTGAATTCCATCGCCGTTATAATCTGCAAAGACAAAATCCCCGATAGAACCAGCCTGGATAAATCCAGCGTCGATATCGGTGTCATCACCGGCAGTTGGATCAAAAGTAAAAGGTGGCGTAAATCCGGTAGACGGATCTATATCACTATCCAAATCATCCGTCGTTGCATTCTGAGGTGCAAAAACAAAACTGTCACCATCTACATTGGTGGTCGGATCGTATTCGATGTAATAATCACCGGAAGGAATTCGATCAAAAACATAATTTCCATTAATATCTGTTGTTGTTGTTTGATTGACTGCCACGCCCATCGCTGTCGTTCCCGAAAGGGTAACAGTGATGCTTTCGATACCGGCTTCATCAGATTCATAAACGCCATTTTCATTATCATCTTCCCAGACGAGGTCACCAATTTTGGAAGGATTGTTCAATTCAATATCAGAAACACAGCTACAACCATTGGCATCTGTCACCGTAAAAGAATAATCCCCTGCTGATAAACCTGATGCATTATAACTATTGTTAGTTACATACTGTGTACCAGTAGATGGGCCTGTCCAGCTAACTGTATAAGTTGGAGAACCACCAATTATTTGAACAGCAACTGAACCAGGTGAGCCACAGGTCCCCTTCGTTGCTTGTAAACCAATGGAAACAGAACTGCCACCATTTCCAATAGTCACTGATTTATGACTTGTACAGCCATTAAGCCCTGCTACTGTTATTGTATAAGTACCTGCTGCTAAATTTGGAATATTGTAATTACGACGATTAGTATTTGCCGTTCCTGTAGAAGGACCTGACCAGCTTATTGTAAAACCAGCTTTTCCACCTGTTACTCTTACATCAACCGAACCCGCAGTTCCGCAAGCGCCATTATTACCTGTTAATCTAACAGCAATATTACTAGCCCCACCAGCTATAGTGAAATTACGACTAGCAGTACAACCATAGGCATCTATTACATTAACAGTGTATGCTCCTGGCAATAAATCTGGAAGACTATATTGTCCATTATCAAGAGTAGCATGCCCAACCACTGGACCAGTCAACCTAAAATCGTAAGGCGCATTGCCTCCTGACATAGTAAACCAAGCCTTTCCTCCAACACCACAACTTGCATTAGTCTTTTCAAAGCCAATAGTTAAATTGTTAGTCCCACCAACAATAGTAACTGTTTTAAAAGCAGAACAACCACTACCGTCCGAGACAGTAACAGTATAAGTACCTGCGCTTAAATCAAGAATACTATAATAAGGGTTACTAGTTGAAGTAGAACCAGTAGCAGCACCAGACCAAGAAATAGTGTAAGGACCTGTACTACCACTCATATTTGTCTTAAGCGAACCATAAGCTCCACAGGTAGCATTTATTACCTCTATAGCCATGCCTAAGTTTTTGCTTGCATTACCTACAGCAATAGTTCTACTAACAGAACAGCCTTTTGAATCAGTTGCAGAAACAGTATATGTTCCAGAAGAAAGACCATCAAAATTAAAGCTATTACCACTAGATGTACGAGAACCTGTTGTAGGACCAGACCAAGATACGGTGTAAGGAGCGATTCCTCCACCACCAACTGTTGCCCATATAGAACCACTAGCCGTACAAGATACCGCAGTAGCCTCCATTGATAAAGTCAAAGTACTACCTGTAGTACCAATAACAAAGTTTTGTGTAGAAGAACAGCTATTAGCATCCGTAATTTTACATGTGTAATTACCAGGTACTAAAGTATCTACTACGAAATTGTTATTATTGATCTGAAACCAATCAGAAGAATTATTGGGTCCCCATAGCTCCACGGTATATGGTGATTTACCAGAAGAAATAGTAAATCGTGCAGAACCTTTACCACCACAAACAGCATCTGTAACTGCAACACTATAAGAAAGGTCACTACCTGAAGTACCAATCGTAAATGTTCTCAATTTATCACAACCTTTAGAATCTACTATCTTAACAGAATAGTTTCCTGCTGGTATATCTGTTAATTGAAAACTGTTTGAACCTACTTGGTAACTCTCATCTATGCCATTATCACCCCAAATATGTACTGTATGGGTTGGCGTACCACCTGTCACGGTCACCCACGCTGAACCTTTACCACCACAAGAGGCTGCGGTAATTTCTAATTTAAAATCTAAATTACTTCCGCCTCCGCCAATCGTAAATGTTTTCAATTTCTCACAGCCTTTAGAATCTACTATCTTAACAGAATAGTTTCCTGCTGGTATATCCGTTAATTGGAAGCTATTTGAACCTACTTGGTAACTCTCATCTATGCCATTGTCTCCCCATACATGTACCGTATGAGTTGGCGTACCACCTGTCACGGTAACCCACGCTGAACCTTTACTACCACAAGAGGCTGCCGTTATTTCTAAGTCAAAATCCATATTACTTCCGCCTCCACCAATCGCAAATGTTCTCAATTTCTCACAGCCTTTAGAATCTACTATTTTGATAGAGTAATTTCCGGCTGGTATGTCTTTTAATTCAAAACTATTTGAACCTACTTGATAACTCTCGTCTATGCCATTATCGCCCCAGATGTGGACCGTATGAGTAGGACTGCCACCTGATACCGTCACCCATGCGGAACCTTTACCGCCACAAGAAGCTGCTGTAATATCTAAGTCAAAATTTAAATTACCGCCACCATTACCACCAACAGTTGCCCAGAAAGTCTCTGTACAATTATCTTTTTCCACCATTATCTCATAATTACCTGCTGGTAAATTAGGAATATGGATAGAAGAACTATTAGCAGTTGCAGTTCCCGAAATAGGACCACTTATCGTCAACCAATAAGGAGCAGAATTATTGAACACGTCAATGTCTATTGCTCCTAATCCACCGCATCCTGCATCTGTCACGGTATAATCTAAAGAAAGGCCACCTCCATTATTTCTGAGAATGACCTGTTTCATTGTCACACAGTTGTACTTGTCTGTTACTTTACAAGTATAAGTACCTGCTGGCAAATCTGGAATAACACTAGTACGGCTATTGGTAACCGCCTGATTCCAGATACTATTGTCGGCATTGTCCCACTCTACCAAAAAAGGCGGACTACCGACAGAAACGTATATGTCTATAAATCCTAAGCTCCCACATGTTAAATGCTTAGGTGTAAGGGAAAAAGTCGTCGTACAATCTTCATCAGATTCTTTTGACAGAAAGGCATCATAAATAGTAGCCTTCTCCATATCTGGGCTATCAGAGATAGCACTTAAACTATCTACGCTTAAGCCATCTGTCCAATCGCTAGTCGTAGCGAAAGAGTTGGTGGCGGGCATAGCAGAAAAGAAAAATGCTAATAAAGCCAGAAACAGTAAGGGTCGCTTCATCTTTTTAAAGTGTTTGATTGATAAATTATCGTTAGGGATTTAGAAAATAGTTTGTGTATTTTTTAAATCCCTTACTTGAAAGTGTTTTGTCGCTTAATAGCGTAACCTTCTTTTTTCTTAAATAAAACTTAAAATTTTGGAACAATTTTCATTAAAGGCTCTTTTATGCCGCATAGCAATACTATTTTTGGACTTACCAAAAGACGAAAATGAAAGATTTATGGATGGTAACTGACGATCTAGTCTAAAAAAGTATTTAATAAGATATTCTCTATAGTTACTTCAACTAATAAGCCTCCTTATCGAAAGATTATTTGTGAAACAATTTGCTCACCCTCTTTGACTGTATTTAGGGCTATTTTATTTATGTAGACTGTTTATGCTATCTATTTGACTCAAAGTCTAAGATTTATATACAGTAAAACAATTAAACTAACCTACTAAGCAATAATAGTGAGCCTAACTAAGAGTAAGATAAATTTTGCAGCTTTGGATTTGAGCTTCTTTTATAATAGACACGTAATGGTACGTAGAAGACTTGATCGGTTTAAAGGATGGGAAAATAAATCGTTGAATTGTGAAAACTCTATCTACAAGTGTTAGGTACAATTTAAATGTACCCATGAAATAGAAAAAATATTTACAAATAATATTAAAGCCATTAAATTCATTTGAGCATTACGTTTATAGCACTACCGACTTTTAGTCGACTAACTATTAGTTAGACAGTGTGGCTAAAATATTATAATTTTTTTTTGTAAAATATATGGTAGGTAATGAATCTTATGCTAGTAATTTATACGCACTGATAACTATGGTGTTGGAATCTTGGCTAATAGCTTATTTATTAAATAATTTATTACTTATCTGCTGCCACCAATACCTTAATTCCCTCAAAAAATCCTTGCCCAAGAATAGGAAAGACACAATAACACAATCCGTGTAAATTACTAAAACAAAAATAAGAGAAAGTTAGCTAAGATAAAAATTTTATACCCTTTTTTAGGTAATATTTAGAAAACCTAAAGCTCCCTATTAAAAATAACAATTAATCACTACTTATAATATCTTGATTACAAGATTTTTACAAAAAAAGGAAATAAAACAACTTCCTTCTTTAAAAATTGTTAAAATTTTCTAATATTACAGCATGCTTCGATTTTTTAAAAATAAGACTGAAAATCTTTCTGATCTAGCTTTGGTGAAAGCTTACAGCAGGAATCAAGATATGCTATATCTAGGGCAATTGTTTGAACGATACAATGCTTTAATATATGGTGTTTGTCTTAAATATTTAAAAAATGAGCAGGAAGCAGAAGATGCTTTTATGCAAGTTTTTGAAAAATTAAGTAAAAAATTACCCCAACAAGAAATTAAAAACTTTAAAAGTTGGTTATATATGCTTGTTAAAAATCACTGCTTGGAGTTACTTCGACAGAAAAAAAAGCATTTAACAGTTTCTTATGAGTCTTCTCTTATGCAAAATGAACCTTTTTTGCATCCTTTTGAAGAACAAGAAACAGAAACACAATTTCAACAATTGGATAGCTGTTTGCAGCAATTAGATAGTTTACAGCAAGAATGCATTCAGTTATTTTATTATGAAAAAAAATCTTATAAAGAAATTGCTGCTTTCAAACAGCTACCCTTAGGAAAAATTCGCTCTTTTATTCAGAATGGAAGGCGTAACTTAAAGATTTGTATGGAAGGAGAGTAACTGTTCAGAATAGAGAGCAGAGAAGCGAGAATAGAGATAAAATCGTGCTAAATTCAATGGAATAAGCTATTCTCTAAGAACAAATCTGTTATCTAGTCTCTAATCTCACTTCTCTGTTCTCTATTCTGAACAGTTACGGCTAATGTATATTAAGTGCTTACGATAATTTAAACACAATGATTGATTTATTAAAAAAATGGCTTGGCGGCGCTGTTAATTGGAAGGAAGAAAAACAACTTAGGAAACAGGCAGAGACCGATACTTTTCTAGCAGATGCGATGGAAGGCTATGATCAACTGCCAATAGTCAATCATTCTGAAAAATTAGTAGTCTTACAAGAGCGACTTCAGAAAAAACAAGGTCGACAACAAACTAAAAAGATTCCTTATATAGGAAGAGCTATTGCTGCATCCATCGCTTTACTCCTTTCTGTTGGTCTGTTCTTTTTGGTTCAAGAGCGTATTCAACATAGCCCTGCTCTTTCCGAACAGAGTCTACAAAAATCAATAAGTGCTTCAGATATAGCGATGGAAAATATGGCTATGGAAGATATGGCTATGGAAAAGCAGTCTGCCCCATTAGTTGCAAAAAAACGACCAAGCCCTACTCTATCGGAACCAATTACTAGCCTTCAAAATGAAACAGACAATAATAAAAGAAATAGACAGATAAGCCCCCCCTCTACGCCTAAGCCATCTCAAACAAAACCTATTGAGCTAGCAACTAATCAAGAAGCAACTACAATTAGTGCTATATCGGCAGCTCCTGAAGAAAGAAAAATCTCAGACCAAAAACCACCTGTGAGAACAACAGTTGAGCAAGGAAAATTAGCTGCGGCGGATAAACCAGCTATCTCTGCAGCGAGGAAAGCAATGAAGCGAGAAGCAGTGCAAACAGAATCAGAAGCACTCTCCGAAGCTGATGGAGTAATAATGATAGAAGAAGAACAAGCAGAATCAGCTGCTGTTAGAGCACAGAGTCTTCCTATAACAAAAACTATTGACCCTGAAGTACAAGCCGAGGATGAGACGCCTTCGATTCTGAGCCGTAGCGATGTTTCTGCACCAGCCGCTCCCGAAATGGATAGCAAAGTAGAGGAATTAATGGCTACTCCTGTAGGAGGTCTAAAAAAGTTTAATCGCTATATTAGAAAAAGTATAAAATATCCTACTGCTAGGGAGCTGCTTCCTGTAAAGGGTGCTGTTGTTTTAAACTTTTCAATTGATAAAAATGGACAGCCTATAGATATTAAAGTAGTACAAGGGCTGGCACCTGCGTATAATCAGGAAGCCATTCGTTTACTTAAAGAAGGGCCTAAGTGGAATAGTAATGGCGCTCTAAAAGGCGTTTATGAAGTTATTTTTGAAGAAAAATGACTAAATGAGTGAATGAAAAAGTGAGTAAATAAGGCGCTGCGCTTTGAATTAAGGTCAGTCTCCTTATTTAAGTAAGTAAATGGCCAAAATTGCTATATTGTTTTATGGCTTTATTGTTTTCTAATTAGACGCTGGCAATCAGCGATATAGCCATAAAACAATATAGCCATCATTGTGAAATTATTTTTGTCCTAGTACTTACCTAACCATTTTTTCATTCATTCCAATTCCTAAAACCACCAAATACCAGAAAATCGAATTCGACCTTCCAAGGGACTATATTGTATATTCTTACTTGGTAAATTATTTTCTTCTTGGAGTAGTGCTTTCCGCTTCTGAAATAAGCCCGCTTCGTATTGCAATTGTAAGGTCACTTTTGAAGACACTTTGTACGCTCCACCAATAGCAGCACTTATATCCCACCTTCGCAATCTAAGCCCATCCGTTCCAAATGAACCATAAGAATCTTTAAAGGCATAAGAAAAATTAGCTCCTCCATTAATATTAAAATCAGGACCTAACTGATAAGCTAATAAAACAGGTACATTTAAATAATGAACTCGTCCTTTTCCTTTTATTTTTTCAACGATTGAAATTTGGAAGACGCCGTCTAAAGAACCGACCCACGTCCCATTAGCAGACTGGTCTGAAAGAAGAGAAGCATCAGCTGTATTTAGCGAGTTCAAACGCAAGTATTCATAGGCAATGCCTGTCTGAAGTCTCCACTTAGGCGATAATTGTCTGCTTGCTAGAATACCAATGGAATATTCATTAAAACGGTTAAATTTAAAAGTTCCTAAAGTAGCTTGCAGCCCCCACTGCCAGTTGGTTGAATCTCGGATAGGCAATATAATTGGGGAAGTAGTATTTAATGCTACAATAGGAATTAGTAAAGGCGAAATTCCCTTTTTTGTTAAAATGGGCAATTCTTTCAATGGTAGCGGTGCCCTATTTACTGTAAAATTATCATCAAGAGTAGAAGAAAAAGGAGCTGCTACCTGTTCAGCATGGGTGATTGTTACAAGAGTCGGTGGATTTGTTATGGGATTAGCAAAATGATCAGTATGCTGCTTTACAGGAGAATTATTAAAAGTAACGATAGGCAGCAGGCTCTTTTTCTCTATTTTTCTGCTCTTTTTTTGGTTATCCTTAGGGCTTTGCTTAATTAGTTTTTTATTGGACTCTTTCGATATTTCTGTATTCTTTAAAATAGCTTGTTGATTAGACGTTTCTTGAGTTGGTCTAGTCTTTAGAATCGCTTGTTGCTGTTCAAAGATTTTACTATTAATTACCTCTTTATTAGGGGGCGCAACTTGTTCCTTACTACTTTCCTTATAGGAATACATAAAAATCATGCTCGCTGACAAAATAAATACAGCAACTGCACTTCCTAGCCACCACCAGAAAATAAAACGGCGTTTCTTTTTAGGTACAGGCATTTCTTCATCCAACTGCCTGCGCATATCTTGCCATGCCTTATCCTCAAAGGCCCCTCCTAGGTCTGGATGAAATTTATTATCCTGCATGATGTCTGTTTATAGTAGATTTATTAATCAATCGTTTCAGTGTTTTTCTAGCAGCAGATAAATGCCATTTAGAGGTGCCCTCGCTAATGCCTAATCTAGCAGCAATCTCCTTGTGCGCATATCCTTCAATGGCAAATAATTGGAAAACTTGTTTGGTAGCAGGGGGTAATTCATTGACCATCGACAATATATCTTCTGCATACATATTACTCAATGCGGTATCAGGGATAGCCTTTTCTTGTTCTTCGAACACTAAAAACTGTACATACTTCGCATGTTTCTTATAATAATCGGATAAACTATGGTATACTATTTTTCGAATCCAACCTTCTAAAGAACCTTTGAAAGCATAGCTATCTATTTTTTTAAACGCTCTTAAAAATCCATTATTCACTATTTGCATAGCAATATCCCTATCTTCGGTATACCGCAGACACATATACATCATGGAGGAGAAGTATTTTCGATACAACAACTCTTGAAATTTTCGATCATTTTTGGCACATCCCTGTGCTAATTCTTGATCGTTATATGTTTTTTTGGGCCACATTTAATTGATTAAGGAGAACTTTAAGCTCAAGTTCAAGTTCAAGCTCAAGTTCAAGTTCAACTTATGACGTTAATTAGACGTTGTATCACGTTTAGTTAACGTCATAAGTTGAACTTGAGCTTGAACTTGAACTTGAATTAAAATTCATTTAAAACAGCATCCCCATACGAATAGCAATTCGTTGATAATACATTTTATACTCTTTTGTACCACCCCAATTAAAATCAGGTCTAGTAAACCTAGCTTTTTGTAGTTGCATACCTATGTCAATCGTAAAATTCGCATTGGCAGACCCACCCAATCGTAAACCAATAGCAGGATGGAACAAAAAGCCTCCCTTTGCGTCACTAATATCAGCTTCTTCATTTGCAATGGCAAAAGAATAACCTCCAGCAAGCGTATAATAAAAGGAGTTATTAGATTGATTAAAGTACCCTCGAAGTTCTGCGAAAACAGGATATAGCATTTCCCCCTGAGTAGGATTATAAGTCTCTACACCAAGCCCAAGTCCAGCACCTAACATACGATTCCATTGATACCCGACCACACCCTTTAGCCCTATCCCTTTTGCAATATCATCATTCCAAGCAGCTGTACCACCTGTGAAACTTGCAAAAACAGCTTTGTAGATGCCCTGTTCTTTAAATTCATACGATTTTCTAAGCTTTTTTTGTGGTCCAATTGGTTCTTGCACTACCTTTTTAATATTATTTCTATCTAATACAAGTTCATGCCCACCTCGTATTTTAATTTTAATATATTCAGGGTCGAAAGCAATTACTTCCCCTCTATATTCACTTCCATCTTTTAAATATATTACATCATAATAATCTGCTGTTTCTTGGGCTTGTAGCCAAAATCCAGTTATTAAATATAGACTTAATAAGATTATTTTTTTCATATTGTTGGTTTATTAAGTGTAGTGTAAACTATCGTATAGGTAAAAGTCTTGTAAAAACACAGTTACCTTACACTAAATACAGCAAATCTATTTTTATTATTATGTTTAAGTAATGTCAGGAATTCATTATCAGACATCCAGTTTGAATGGAACCAGTTAGATGAAGGATAATAGGTATTACTACTAGTAATCTGCTTAAATTGATTGGTAAGCAAGTTATAACGCCATATCTCATCTTCTCCTGTACTGTTAGATGTGTACAATAGATTTTCGCCAAGAGGGTCTATACTTAGTTGTCCTATGCTTCTATCTAGTTGATGGACTGGTGACAGCATTTTTTCTGGCGTATTGTAATAATAAATTGATACTTTTTGGTTGGCAGAAGAATAGCCAGTTAAATAGAAATTGCCTTTTTGTTTAGGGTCTTCTGTAAAAGCATGGAGTTTAATGTCCAATGGTAACAAATCAGATAAAGGTTCTATCTCTTTTGTTTGTAGGTCTAATTTCCAAATGTTATTATAGGAAGACTTCTCTTGTAAATTTATAGCACCGTTATCTTTGTTAGAGACAAAATAGATGGCATCGCCATCTACTGAGTAGTGAAATTCATGAATCCAATAAAGTTCAGTATTTAAGCTATCGTGACCATAATCCCAATGATTGGTAATTTCATGCAGTATCGTGCGAGCGGCGGTATTAACGTCAATTGCTACCAGTCTTTTAGAGGTTATTCCACGCACAGAAGTTCCACTTAAAGAATCTATGTAAATATTTTCTACTACTGCAATTTCTGCTGCCTTCTGTGGATTCCATTGTGCATAATAAGCATTTTCGGCAACCTTCTTTTCTATATTGGAATCATCAAGTGAAGTAACAAACCAATCATTAGCATTGTTACGAATAATAAGTTGTCTCCCGGATGGTGATAGTCGAAAAGCTTCAAAATAATCATCAGTAATCCAGGAGGGAGAATCCATAAACTTTGGTAGGGGAATGTCTCCAACAAAAGCACTCTGTATAATTGTTACTGGATCCAATTCACTATGGAAATTAACCATTTTGACATAATACTCTTTACAATCCTCCAGATTATCGATCAATAGACTTCCTTCCTTAGCCGCTACTGTAGCAATCTTCCGATAATCTGAACCATTATCAGAAATAGAAAACTCTAGCTTTTCAGGGTAACAAGTCCTTCCTATGCCATCTACAATAGATCTGATGTCATAAGTGACATTTATTCCACCTTTAGAAGGATAAGACGAAAAAGAGAAAGGGTTGAGAATACTACAGTCATCATTTGGAAACTCTTCTTTGCCGCAGGCAATTAAAAGAATAAGAAAAAAGAATAAGAAAACTCGAAGATGATTCATTTAATTTTTTTCTTTGATAGAGAACGTAAAAAATAACCGCTCATTTTTTACCACATAAAAACATAGATTTTTCACATAGCACACTTAAGTTAGGACTCTGTTTCTATGTAATAATTGAATGTTCAAAATTGAATAGCTTTTTTAGAGGGAGGGGATTTGATTTATTTTTTATAAAAAACAAATCAAATTCTCTCCCTCTGAACGACTATATTAAACATAAACTATACCTACCATTTTAATATATATTTTCTTAATGTCTAAATGTAGAATTAATCTCGTTCCACAGGAATCACACTTAGTTCTTTCAAACTTTTCAAATTAGAGGTCTCGAATTGGTAGAAACCATCTGCTCCAATTACCATAACCACGTCTTTATTAGGCAAGGCAATCACATCATAGGCTTTAAAATCTTTTTTATGATGAATTAAATTGTCTTTCACCCTCGCCAAATCAGCCACATCAAATATTTTAAAGCCAAAATCCCCTTCACAAAGGAATAAAGTATTGCCTTTTACGGATAAGCCATGTGGGTTATCCATCGAATAGGTATGTAATAAACGAGGAGCTTCCAAATCGGAAACATCAATAATATCTAATTGATTGACGAAGCCTTGACAAGTACTTCCATCTCTTAAAGTAACAAAGGCAATATCATCTTTTACATATACTGGATCACAAGCTCTTGCATGTTCAAACTGAGATAATTGTGTAGGCACTAGAGGATCACGCACATCATAAATAAACATACCATTATTAGACCCAATAAATAATTTGTCTTTTAGCGGAAAAATAGTTTCTATACCCCAACCTACTCTTACATTATTCCGAAAATTAGGACAAGCGTCGGCATTAATTTCAAATACTCTTAAATTCGTATTATCCACGGTATAAAGATAATCTTCATAGAGGGTAAATCTGGCAAAAGAGCCACCAATTCCTGTAGCAGGAGCAGTAGTTGCTGCGCCGCCTCCAGCTCCGCTAGGAGAAGCAGTAGGAAATGCTACATCAGCAGCTTGATTAGAAAGAAAGCTATCCTCCAGCCAGAACCAATCTTGTCCAGAGCGAGGATCATTACAATTTATTTCTACCGTCACTTCTTCTTCTATATAATCTACTATTAGTCCAAGTTCTGGATGAATGCCTTGTGCTACAAACACGTCTTCTGTTCTTTTTACTAAAGTCGGTGCTTTAGGGTTTTGTATATTAATGGTCAACAAATCTATATAGTTATCCGCATATAAAAATCCGTCTTTTACCGCCATATCCACATTTCCAGGAATAGCTAAAAAACTAATATTTTGCGGATTCGTTACATCTCTATTGTCTATAATATGTACCCCTTCATTACGCTCATTAATCAATACATAATCTCCATAGAAGTACAATTTACCAGGATTTTTCAAAGTTCTAGGAGCTTCAATTTTAATATCTGCTCTTATTTCTGCCAGTGTTTTATACACAGGTGTCCATTGAATAAAAGTGGAGGTGCCTTCGCATTGGTCTTTCAAACAACTGGATAAACAAAGACTGAATAAAAGACAACAAGCAAAGGTTAATTTAGATAATTTCATTAGTCAGGATTTAGATTAAGGAACGGAAATAAAATAATTTTACATTTTAGAAGACTCAAACCCTTGCAGGAATTGGTTTTTTAAAAACAAAATATTCATTTTATTTTTCCTTCGTTCCTAAGTGATAAAACGTTCATTTTCTAAGATACTTTAGGCTGTTATTAGGGTAGACCGAGAATAAATAGAAAAGGTTGGGTAAGGGAGAGAAAATAAATTGATTAATTGCTAGATACTTAACAAAAATGAAATACGTTCGTTTTAAATAGCGTGCTTAACACCTCATTAACCCAAATTAGATACTTAATTTCTAATTTGGTCGTATTATTGCAAATAATACTAGACGATTACCTAATAGAAAATCCTTTGTCTTGTCCAAAAATTTAGTAATTATACCAACCTACAACGAAAAAGAAAATATCGCTAAAATAATAAGTGCGGTATTTGCTTTAGCTACTCCCTTTCACGTCCTCATTGTGGACGATGGCTCTCCTGATGGTACTGCTAGTATTGTCAAGACTATGATGCAAAAACATCCAGATAGTCTACACATTATAGAACGTTCCGGAAAATTAGGGCTTGGAACTGCTTATATTAGAGGGTTCAGATGGGGCATCCAGCATAAATACGACTATATATGCGAAATGGATGCAGATTTCTCTCACCCTCCTAAAGACTTAGAAAATTTACGCTTAGCTTGCATAGAACGAAATAAAGACGTTGCAGTCGGTTCTAGGTATATTAAAGGCGGTAAATGTGTGAATTGGCCCATGGATAGATTAATTCTTTCGTATGGTGCCTCTTGGTATGTAAAACTGATTACATGGATGCCTGTAAATGATCCCACAGCAGGATTTGTCTGCTATAAGAGGGAAGTTTTAGAAACAATTGATTTAGATAAAATACGCTTTATAGGTTATGCTTTTCAAATAGAAATGAAATTTAAAGCACATTTAAAACGGTTTAAAATTGTAGAAGTTCCTGTTATTTTTACAGACAGAATAAAAGGGCAATCCAAATTAAGTTCAAGTATTATTTCTGAGGCTATTTTTGGAGTAATCTCAATGAAATTTAATAGTTTATTTAATAAATAAGATTATGAGCGAAAGAGTTACACTTATTAAAAATGCTAAAATTGTAAATGAAGGCACTATTTTTAATGGCGACGTTTTAATTGAAGGCGAATTTATTACTCAAATTGATACCTCTATAAGCGCAAAATCTGCAGATGTAAATGTGTTTGATGCCGAAGGTAAATTTGTTATTCCTGGAATGATAGACGACCAAGTGCACTTTAGAGAGCCAGGTTTAACGCATAAAGCTAATATTGAAACCGAATCTCGTGCAGCAATTGCTGGTGGTATTACATCGTTTATAGAAATGCCAAATACCAACCCACAAACTACAACCATAGAAAAGTTAAACGATAAGTTTGCAATAGCAAAAGAAACGTCTTATGCAAACTACTCTTTTATGTTTGGTGGAACTAACGATAATTTAGATGAAATTTTAAAAGTCGACCCAAAGCAAGTGGCTGGTTTAAAACTTTTTCTAGGCTCTTCAACAGGAAATATGTTGGTTGATGATCCAGAAGTTATTGAGAAAATTTTTTCTAGTACAAACTTATTAATTTCTGTGCATTGCGAAGATGAAGCTACAATAAGAGCTAATACCAAAATTTATAAAGAACGTTATGGAGACGATATTCCTTTAAATTTTCATCCTATAATTAGAAGTGAAGAGGCTTGTTATTTATCTTCTTCTAAAGCTATAGAATTGGCCAAGAAAACAGGAGCGCGATTACATGTGTTTCATTTGTCTACAGGAAAAGAAACAGCTTTATTTAGTAATAAGATTCCGTTAAAAGATAAGAAAATTACAGCCGAAGTTTGCATCCATCATCTATGGTTTAGCGATAAAGATTACGATGAAAAAGGCACATTAATAAAATGGAATCCCGCGGTTAAAACAGAAAAAGATAGAAACCAACTATTAAAAGCATTACTAGACGATAGAATAGATGTTATAGCAACAGACCACGCACCTCATACTATAGAAGAAAAAAATAATGTCTATACTAAAGCGCCTTCTGGTGGACCATTGGTACAACACGCACTACCAGCATTGTTAGAAATGTACCATCGTGGACAAATTTCTATCGAAAAAATTGTTGAAAAAACGGCACATAATCCTGCAATTTTATTTAATGTCGAAAAACGCGGTTACGTTAAAGAAGGCTACTATGCAGATTTGGTAGTTGTAGATTTAAATAATCCTTGGACAGTAAAAAAAGACAATATTTTATATAAATGTGGTTGGTCTCCTTTTAAAGGCACAACCTTTAAATCTCGAATTTCTCACACGTTTGTAAATGGTGGTTTGGCTTATAAAAACTTTAAGTTTTACGATACCAAATATGCAAAACAATTAACGTTCGACAGATGAAGATAAAACAAGTTTCATTCTTATTAGTACTTTTAATATTAAGTTCTTGCTACAATGTTAAAAAACCTAATAAGCCAAAGCATTTAATTTCTGAAGATAATATGGTTAATATTTTGGTAGATATGGCTA
>ENA-ORXT01003405-ORXT01003405.1-marine-metagenome-genome-assembly--contig:-NODE-3405-length-17577-cov-10.177029_pt1 | contig 17577 bp, 16 predicted proteins | sample MGYA00237868_ERZ511482 | MGnify/ENA metagenome assembly ERZ511482 | reverse complement strand
GCAGTCGTACTTCGTAATTTGTACATCTTGCTTCAAATCTCCTTTTGCATCTTCACTAAGTTCGCTCTAATACTCTGCAATTTGCGTAACATCAAATGCTTTTTTTTCTTTTGAGCGCGAACGTTTTTGATTTCATTAGCTGCACCGTCGAGTGTAAAACCTCTTTCTTTGACCAGACTATGAATCATACCAAAATCTTCGATATTTTTGGGCGTAAAACGGCGTTCACCATTGCGTTTGTGTGGTTTGAAGAAGGTAAATTCGGCTTCATAATAACGAATTAGAGAGCTTTTTACGTCAAACATCGTGGCAACTTCGCTGATACTGTAGTAACTCTTAGTGAGATTTTTTGTAATATCCATTTTATGTATAGCAAAACCTAATTCGACATAGGCGTTGCTTATTTTATTGATACCATCGAACCCAATTGGATTAAATAGTAAAAAATTTTCACTTCGTTTAAGGTAAAAAAGATCATTCTTGAGTGAGAGTAAAAATTTATGTCTTTCAGTTTTCTTATAGATTTCTTCCTCTGTAGTGACATTCACAATTTGAGTTCTTTGCCATTTAGTTACACTTAAAATAATCTCGATTAATTTTAAAGAAAAAACGGTGGAGACGATTCTTGCTCATTTTTTAGAGGGAACGGCTATAAAATATGAATTGGAAGAATCTAGGATTGTTTTATACCGAATTAAGCAGGGAAAATGGCATACCATTAGTGGATACATTAAAGATGCAGAGACTGGCGAACGCTTGATTGCTGCGAATGTTTTTGACCCTAAATCTCAAAAGGGGATTGCATCTAATGAATATGGTTTTTTTAGTATTACTTTGTATATGCCTTCTTCTGGCCTTTGAGCAGTTTTGCGGTCTTGAAATGTTAGTAGATTGTTTGTATAACAGGGACTAGCTACTGTTATCATTTTGGCTTCTCCGCCGTCAAAGTAGGTACCAGAAATTCTTTCTTTATTATTAAAAGTGAAGGTCCAATCTACACTACCCTCAATTGCATTTCCGTAAGGTGCCTCTTGTCCTGCATCATGATATAGATCAATTCCAAAACATTCCGCAGAGGTAAAGAATATCCACCCAAAAGAGGAACATATGTTTAAGGAATAATTGCCAATGATACCTTGATCGCCATTAAAAAGTACTAATTCAGTAGAACATCTATCATCTGAACTGTGATTAGCTATAGTAACTCGGACTCTGTTTTCTGAAAATAGTTCGGGAGACATCCCTTGGAGGGTGGCAAGACTAGGATTTTTATATTGATTGCCTTGTTGGTCGACTAAAATAATATCTTTGTGGTTTCGATAGTTCTCTTGTAGTTCTTCTTGTAGAGATTGTACGATTGTGCTTTTCTGATTAGTTTTTGTTGTTGTTGTAGGTGCATAGGTAAATAGGCTCAATAGCAAAGCTATTGACGCTCCGAGTAAGTTGAAGTGCATGGTTAAGTGATTTGTGTACTACTTACTTGGAAGTATTCGCTTTTTGACGAAAGGGCGTTTAGTTTGGTTAAGACATTGTACTAAACTAAACTAATCCAAGAGTAGTTATAGTTTTAATTAAAATTAAAAAGTATATGCTATTGGTAAGATATACTATAAAGGTTTTGTAATTTTTAACTGGGAAGAGCTCTTTAAAAAGGAAAGATAAATAGTAGCATTTTTACTATTTAATTTATCCTACCCTTTATACATATCTGTATTCCAATAACTGTACCAAATATTATAAATTTTTATAATATGTTATTTTAAATTTTAATTGTTGCCTTTTTAAGAGAAGTCAGAAGTCAGACCGAAAAATAAATTTTTCTGTCAGAAGTCAGATATATGACGTGTTCTCAGACGCAAATTAGATGTGTATCGTGGACCACGTCATATATCTGACCTCTGACAATAAAATGGTCTGACTTCTGTTGATTCGTTTCAAAGTCAATAATAGGAATCTTTAATTTATTACTAGCGGTAAATGGAACAAGAAAGGAAGTTCTGTCAAAATATGGCATTTTGCTTTTGGGCTTGTATAAATCTAAATTAGGCTAATGAAGCACACATCAATAATTTATTTGAGCTTGGGCACCAATTTGGGAAATCGATCCCTTAATCTTAAAAATAGTATTGCTTCGATTGAAAAGAAAGTAGGTATCATTAAGAGACAATCTTGCATCTATCAAACGAAAGCTTGGGGGGTGATAAATCAGCCAGATTTCTTAAATATGGTTCTTGAAGTACAAACAAGCTTGACCCCTCAAGTTGTTTTAGAAACGGTGCTTTCTATAGAAACGGAAATGGGTAGGGTGCGAGAACGGAAGTGGTATACTCGTTTGATTGATATTGATTTACTTTTTTATGAGGATTTGATTATTGAGGAGTCTAATTTAATAGTGCCACATCCTTATCTGCATCTACGAAATTTCGTGCTTCAACCTTTATTAGATCTTGTGCCTTTATTGGTGCATCCTATAATGAAAAAAACGGTTCTACAATTGGTAGTGGAATGTGGGGATGAATTACCTGTGAAAAAAAGGAATAGTATGTAGATTCCCTGTTCTAAAAAATGTACGGTATAAAATTAGGGATAACTTAAAGTTCTATTGATACCCCACATCTTTTGAAGTGGGTCAAAAAATCATAAATCATACATCTTAAATCATACATCATAAATCCATTTAGCTTGAATCGTATGATTGACGCTTCTAAACTAGGCAAAATAGAATGGATTTATGATGTATGATTTAAGATGTATGATTTATGATTTATGATTTTTTTGCCCACTTCAAAAGATGTGGGGTATCAATAGAACTTTAAGTTATCCCCTAATTCTTGAGCTTCTTCAAGAACTAAAAAAAGCCTAGTGAAAATTCACTAGGCTTTTTTATAAAGAACCTTTAGTAACTACTAAGAAAGATTAGAAGCACCAGGGTTTGCATCGTTGAATCTTTTAGAAACAACAGACCAGTCAATTACATTAAAAAATGCTTGTACATAATCTGGTCTTTTGTTCTGATAATGTAGGTAATAAGCATGTTCCCAAACATCTAAACCTAGAATTGGTTGACCATCTTCTGGAACGACATCCATTAATGGGTTATCTTGATTTGGTGTAGAACAGATAAATAATTTATCCTTGCTGTCTACGCATAACCATGCCCAACCCGATCCAAAACGAGTACCTGCTGCTGCTGCAAATTCCTTTTTAAAATTATCGAAAGAACCAAAGTCTTTATCAATGGCTTTCTTAATGTTCATTCTGTCAGAAGGTTCTCCTCCTCCTGTTGGAGACATACTTGTCCAAAATAAACCGTGGTTGTAAAAACCACCTCCATTATTTCTCACACCACCTGCATACTGAGACACATTCGCTAGAATGTCTTCAATGCTTTTACCTTCCAAATCAGTTCCTGCGATAGCAGCATTTAATTTATTGGTATATCCATTGTGGTGTTTTCCATGGTGGATTTCCATTGTCCGTGCATCAATATGAGGCTCCAAAGCATCTTTTGCGTAGGGTAGTGCTGGAAGTTCAAATGCCATAATTTTTATAAATTTTACGGGTTTATGTTAATTAAATTAAATTTCCTTGTACTCTTATTAAAACAAGCGTAAATATAAGAAGTTTAAAGAAAAGGGATCGGAGTTAATGAATAATGAATAATGAAGAAGGAAGAATTGCATACCTAAGCTCGACTTTAGCTATTGGTCTTTAGGCTTTAGTACGCTTATCGACTGGATAAATTGCTTGTAATATAGAAGAATATTTCTATACAGTTGTTGGTATTTGCTAAAACCATTTACTTTTGCGAACAATTTTATTTCAAATTTAACTTTGGTTGATATTATTAATTATTAATTAGAGGTGTAAAGAGATATTTTCAAACATTATTTTTTGCCAAATTTTGGCATCAGGTAAATAGTAAATTAGATAGATTTTTTAGAGGGAGTGAATTTGATTTGTTTTTTATAAAAAAGCAAATCAAATTCACTCCCTCTGATGAAGTTTTCTGACAAATATACTTTTTACCCGCTAATTTAGATGAAGAAAAAGGGTTTACATATTTCTCTTTAGACTACTAATTACTGATTAATAATCAAAAAAATAATATGGATTATAGAAAAGAAAAAGATAGTATTGGTTATGTAAAGGTGCCAGCAGACAAATATTGGGGCGCACAAACCCAACGGTCTATACAAAACTTTAAAATTGGTGGTCAAACAATGCCGACGGAAGTAATCGAGGCATTTGCTATTCTAAAAAAAGCCGCTGCTACTACGAATGCGGAACTGGGGGTGCTGCCAAAAAAGACAGCCAAGTTAATAGGAAAAGTGTGTGATGAAATTCTGAAAGGAGATTTAGCAGATCAATTTCCATTAGTAGTTTGGCAAACTGGTTCTGGCACGCAATCCAACATGAATGTCAATGAGGTGATAGCCAATAGAGGTCATGTAATAAATAAAGGTGCCTTGACAGATGAAAAGAAGACTTTACATCCGAATGATGATGTAAATAAGTCTCAATCTTCCAATGATACTTTTCCTACGGCTATGCACATAGCTGCGTATAAAAAAATAATGGAGGTAACGCTTCCGGGAATAGAAGCTTTGCGAGATACGTTGGCGGCTAAGTCTAAGGAGTTCAGTAAGGTCGTAAAAATTGGCCGGACTCATTTTATGGATGCAACACCTGTAACAGTTGGTCAAGAGTTATCGGGTTATGTTTCTCAATTGGATCACGGCATGGCGGCTATTAAATTTAGTTTGAAACATTTATCGGAATTGGCATTAGGTGGAACGGCGGTAGGAACGGGCCTAAATACACCAAAAGGGTATGATAAATTGGTTGCTAAGCATATCGCTAATTTGACGGGCTTACCTTTCAAAACAGCTAAAAATAAGTTTGAAGCATTGGCAGCACATGATGCTATTGTCGCAGGACATGGGGCTTTAAAGACGGTTGCCGTTTCTTTAATGAAAATAGGAAATGATATTAGAATGTTGGCTTCTGGTCCTCGTTCTGGTATCGGAGAATTGATTATTCCTGCTAATGAGCCAGGTTCTTCTATTATGCCGGGCAAAGTAAATCCGACTCAAGCGGAGGCTTTAACGATGGCAATGGCGCAAGTAATGGGGAATGATGTGGCCATTAATATAGGTGGGGCGACTGGGCATTTTGAATTAAATGTCTTCAAACCCATGATGATCTATAATTTTCTGATGTCTGCTCAACTCATCGGAGATGCCTGTGCTAGTTTTAACGAAAATTGTGCAACAGGTATCAAACCTAATCAAAAGCGTATCACAGAAAATTTAAATAATTCTCTAATGTTGGTCACTGCGCTTAATACGAAGATAGGTTACGATAAAGCCGCTACGATTGCTAAAAAAGCATACAAGGAAGATACTACCTTAAAGCAAGCAGCTATTAAATTAGGGTATTTGACGGAGAAGGAATTTGACGCTTGGGTGCGACCTGAAAAAATGATCTAGTTGGAAAAGAAGTCAGAAGTCAGATCGAAAAATAAATTTTTCTGTCAGAAGTCAGATTTATGACGTGTTCCTAGACGTAATTAGACGTTTTTTTGAAACACAAAAGGAACAAAAGACACAAAAGGGTTTTCACAAAAGTTTGCTGTATGTTTTACGTTTTACAAGTATCTTGCTTTTCGGTTAAAATTTTTAGAGAAACACAAATCCTAAATAATTGATTATCAATTTTTTACAAAAAATAAAAAATCAAGTAAATTTATTTTTTAATAACTTATTTGAACTTTTTAACATTTTTTTAACTTAATTATCACTTTTACGATTATATAAGTTAAAATATTTAACCGTAAAAGCATTGTTTGTTAAAATTTTAACCGAAAGCTAGGTGTATGCTTCAAAATAAAAACTTTTGTGAAAACCCTTTTGTGTCTTTTGTTCCTTTTGTGTTTCAAAAAAACGTCTAATTACGTCTAAGAACACGTCATAAATCTGACTTCTGACAGAAAAATTTATTTTTCGATCTGACTTCTGACTTCTTTTCTCAGGCTTCCTTCATCGACAACAAAATCCGATTCCTCGCCTTATCAATTTCAATAACTTTGACCCTAACCTGTTGTTGTAATTTGACCTCGTCTGCTGGGTTTTTCACAAACTTATTGGCTATTTGAGAGATGTGCACTAAGCCATCTTGTTTGACACCCACATCCACAAATGCGCCGAAATTGGTAATATTGGTAATAATACCCGGTAGGACCATGCCGATATTTAAATCGTCTATTGTTTTTACATTTTTAGCAAACTCAAAGGCTTTTACATGTCCTCTAGGATCTAAACCGGGTTTATCTAATTCCTTTACAATATCTTTTAGAGTAGGTAGACCAATGGTTTCCGTTACGTATTGGGAAAGTTGTATTTCTTTTTGCAGGGACTTGTTTCCAATTAATTCTTTAACGGAACATTTTAAGTCTTTTGCTATTTGTTCTACAATCGCATAGCTTTCTGGATGAACGGCTGTATTATCTAGTGGGTTTTTTGCTTCCTTAATGCGTAAAAAGCCAGCACATTGTTCAAAGGCTTTTGCGCCCATTCGAGGCACTTTTTTAAGTTGCTTTCGATTATTAAAAGCCCCATTTTCTTTTCTGTAGGTGACAATATTTCCAGCTAGTGTAGGACCTAAACCCGATACATAGGTCAGTAAATGTTTACTCGCAGTGTTTAAATTTATTCCGACCGCATTCACACAACTTTCTACCACTCTGTCCAGACTTTCCTTTAACATGCCTTGATGCACATCATGCTGGTATTGACCTACGCCAATAGATTTCGCATCAATTTTAACCAATTCTGCTAAAGGGTCCATTAATCGTCTTCCAATGGAAACAGCCCCTCTAACTGTAATGTCCTGATCTGGGAATTCTTCTCTAGCAATAGGAGAGGCAGAATAAATAGAGGCACCGCTTTCATTCACCATAAAAACCTGTACGGGTCGCCCTGCATCCATTTCACTCACCAAACTCAAAGTCTCTCTCCCAGCTGTACCGTTGCCAATTGCAACAGCATCAATTTCAAATTGACGAATTAAATTTTTTATACTATTAACTGCGCCAAACTTATCTGATTGCGGAGGATGGGGGTAAATGGTTGTATATTTCAAAAAATCACCATTTTCGTCTAGACAAACCACTTTACAACCCGTTCGAAAACCGGGGTCAATCGCTAACGTTCTTTTTTGTCCTAAAGGGGCGGCTAATAAGAGTTGTTTTAAATTTTCCGCAAATACCATTATGGCTTCTTTATCTGCGAGTTCTTTTGAGCTATTTCTAAATTCTGTTTCTATGGAAGGCTGCATTAATCGTTTATAGCCATCCTTCACGGCTAATTTGATTTGTTGAGAAGCGGGACCATTGCCTGTAACAAACAGTTTGTCTAAGCGATAGTGTGCTTCCTCTTCATCAGGAGAAATTCCTACCCGTAAAAAGCCTTCTTCCTCTCCTCTCCGAATCGCTAATAATCTGTGAGAAGGGCAACGGCTCAAAGGTTCTTCAAATTTAAAATAATCTTTATACTTACTACCTGCCTCTTCTTTACCTCTGGCTACTTTTGCTTTGATAGCAGCACTTTTTTTAAAGACATAACGGATTTTTGTTCTAGCTTCTTCATTTTCATTGACCCATTCGGCGATTATATCCCTAGCGCCCTCTAAGGCTGCTTCTATATTCGGTACTGCTTCATTGAGATATTTGGCTGCTTCTTTATCTATAGCTTGCGCACCTTGATTCGTTAGTAAAGTGGCTAAAGGTTCTAAGCCATTCTCCTTTGCAACAGAGCCTCTAGTTTTTCGCTTTTTCTTATAGGGTAAATACAAATCCTCCAGTGCAATACTATCCCAAGTATCTACTATTCTTTTTTCTAGTTCAGGCGTTAACTTACCTTGTTCTTTGATTGCCTTTAAGATGGTGTCTTTCCTCTTTTCTAATTCCCTTATTTTTTTTAATTGACTGCTGATGTCTGCAATAGCTACTTCGTCTAAAGAGCCTGTTAATTCTTTTCTGTATCGAGCAATAAAAGGAATAGTTGCGCCTTCATCTAGTAGTTTAATGGTATTTTCTACGCTTTTTCTAGATAGGTTAAGGGTTTTGCTAATAATAGCAAGGTGTGTAGTGTTCATCATTTTTTAGTATGAAAAGTAAACAAGGTTGTTTATTTGTTTAGCCTGTTTATTTGTTCATTAGAGCGTCAGCTAATAAACAAATAAACAGGCTAAACATTCTAAACAAATAAATAATATACTGCTGGGGGCAAAGCTAAAATTATTTATTGATTTGTGGCGTTTCTTCAGGGTCGCTATTTGTTTTTTGATTTGTATCGGCTTGATTTTTCTGCATTTGCTCAAATACACATACCGCTAATTTAGCAAAAGCAGGGAGTTTTCGGTTAATAGAAGCTTTGACGGATGCACCATTACTAGCTCCAATGTACCTTGCCATCTCCTCATAAGACCAACCCAATGTCTTTTTCATAGCCTTGAAGCGATTTTGCCATTCCTTTTCAGAGCGTTCTTTCATTTTTTGTTGAATAAAAGCGAAAGTTTCAGGGAGGTACTTTTCTTTTTGGGTGTGCTGAATAAATAATAATTTTATATCTGATTCATTAACGAATGGGTTTTCTTTTTTGGTGTCGTAAGACACTTTATCCATTGGAAACTGATAAAAATCACATATCATTTTTGCCTTCCGCTCAATGGGTAATTGTTCGTACCATTTCGCATAAGCTAATTCTGCTTCTTTTGGGGAATTTAATGTGTCAAAATAATCCATGAGTTTTAATATATAATTTGATAGTCCAAAGTTTTAAATATTCTTTGTTTAATCCATCTAATTGAATTAGAAATTTCAAATCTCCCCATTGTTTTTCACTTTTAGAGATATTATACCAAATTAGTTTAGAAATGATTAAATCTTCAGGGGAGGCAATGTAGCAGTCTATACCTATAAAGTCCACTTTTACTCTACGTTCAAAAGCTGTCCAATTGTAATCACTGTCTTGGTAAAGCATAAAATCGTACTTTATACCTGTATCAAAATCCGTTAAATTGAATACTATTCCTCTTTCAGCATTTTCTTTAAATGCTTCTAAAAAGGGCATCCAATCTGGAAAGTGTTGAACCACTTTTTCAATATGGTGAGGGTATATTTGAAGTACTAAATCTATATCCGCTGTTGTTCTAACTCGGTTATAATAACTCACTGCAAACCCGCCAACTATCATATAACCGATTTCCTCCTTTTCTAAGATTTTAGCTATTTTGGATAAGGCTTCTAATAAAATCATGCTTCAAAGATAACATAAGTTTTCTTTTTAAATAATAATCTTGTGACATTTAACTATTTTGTTTGTTCTTGAACTTAACAAAAGCCTTTCAGTACTTTTCCATCTACCTGAATCAATCTATCTAGACGAATAGGGTCGTTATTTTTTAAAATCACATATTCCGCCTTGTCTATGATTTTAAAAGTAAGAATGGTATCTGTTATTTCTTGCTGCTGGTCATTGGCATCTAAATATAGGATACTACACTTTTTTTGTCGCATAGCCAGTAATTCTAGTTCGTCGTAGAAGTGGCAACTAATGGGTTGATATTTAGGTTTCATTATTTTCCTATTTGTGTTTTTATACCTTGTTTTAGGCGGGCATTTATAGGTAATTAAACTAAATCCGCCTAATTTGCGTTTTTGACTAAAAACATATTCGTGAAGCAAACAGTTTATAATTTTTATGCTTTCTTATTCTTTTTTTTCCTTCTTTTGTCCTTAGCTTGTTCTGAAGGGCGCTTAGATGATACTTGGACGCTTAGTTCAGAAGTGATTCAAGAAGGAGAAGATGAAAATGATATTCCTGCCATTAATGAACCTCGATTTGCAGCTGCCAATACGATTGATTTTTTGTCAGACTCTAGTTTAGTTATAGGTTTAAACATTGGAGGTGTGCTAAGAGCTTATCCACTAAATATATTACACTGGCATGAAATTGTCAATGATGAGATAGCCGATACTTTAGTAGCCATTACTTATTCCACCTTGACAGGTAGTGGTATTGCTTTCCATCGGCGACTTAATAATAATTTCTCCTTTAGACTAAAAGTTTCTGGTTTACTTTACAATAACAATTTGATTGTTCTAGATGATTTTTATGAAAGACATTGGGTACAATTCCAAAGGTTAAGAGTGAGTGGGCTTGATAGTGGGGCACAACAGGCACCCAATAGATTGTTCGAATTTCCTGTAATTGAAATAAATTGGAAAACTTGGCAATTACTTTTTCCCAATAGTGAAGTCTTAACTACAAGAACGGGATTTAATCGACCCTATCAGGCGTATCCTTATGGAGATTACCAAACAAGTGACAGTACTTTTCTATTTGGCGATACTTCGATATTTAATTTAACAAAACCTTTAGACTCTTTTGCTGATACTATTTCGTTTAAAGAGAGAGTACTAGGTATTATAGTTGGAGAAGATGCAAAAGTGTATCGTTTCTCTGCATTCCCAGAAAAGGGCATCGGTATTATAGAAGATGAATTTAGAGGAGAACCAATTGTCGTAATAGGAAGTCAAGAACATGATTTATTAGTCGCTTATCGTAGCACAAGAGTGGATGGTTCTATTGCTGCTTTTGAGATAGCCGATTCCGATAAACTTTTAATTAAAGATGAACGAGGGCTCGTATTTGATGTCTTTGGGAAGACCAACAATGGTAATTCTGAGGAACATTTAGATACAATTCGTTCAAATATGGGTTATTGGTTTGCGTGGCTAGCGTTTTATCCAAATGTGGAAGTGCAGGAGTAAAAGGAAAATTTAATCTCAAATTAAATGAGTGTATAATAAAACAGTGGTCGTTATTGGGGAATTATCTCCCAACAACGAACCAAAAAATAATCATCTATCTGTTACACACTCAAATCATAGGCAATCACAAATAATAATAAAAGACAATCATCATCTCATTTAATTTAATAAATATGCAATCACAAATGGCATTTTCAGTAAGTAGAATATTAAAACTAGGAACTTTTTTACTGATTTTTCTAGTTGGATTTAGTTATACAGCAGACGCTCAAAATCGAACTAAAAAGAAAAGCGATGTAGACGAATATTTTGACGAAGATGGTTTTGGACCGCATCGTTTTTGGTATGGAGGGGGTGTTGGTTTAGGTTTTAATGGAGGTGGTGGACAAAGCCAATTCCAATTTTCAGTTTCTCCAATGGTGGGGTATAAAATAACTCCAAATTTTTCTATAGGACCTCGTGCGGAATTAGAGTATGCACAATTGCGTAGACAAGTGGGTGGACAAACGGTAGCCGATAAGTTTAATTTTTGGAATTATGGAATTGGGGGTTTTGCTAGGCATAAAGTTTTACAACAATTTTTTGTTCATGCAGAATACCAAATTGAAAGTAGAACCGTCGCTTTTGAGGCTAATGGCGATCCAGTAAGAGGAAGCAGAGACAATTTTTATGTAGGGGCAGGTTATAGTAGTGGTAGTGGTAGTTTGTTGGGGTATGAGATTTCTATTCTTTGGAATATTTTTGATGATGGTTCTGTAGATTTGCCAATAGACTATCGAGTTGCTTTTACTTATAATTTCTAAGTTTTTGAGTACTTAATTTTCGACTTTTGTATGGCAGTATTAAATTTGTCCAGCAATGGAAATTTGCTGGACAAAAGAACCTTTTGCTGGACAATTTTCGATTGTCCAGCAAATTTTATTCAAAAAAAGTATTTTCCGAATAAAATTCTCTAAACTCTTCAAATACTCAGGACTACTTTATTGAGTACCTACCAAGTTTATTATACAAAGACTTGATACTATGGATAGTACAGCTATTTTTTTTTAAAATAATGAGAAAAACAGTGGCAATTATTAAAAAAAAAAAATAACTTGCGAAGGATTCTGTTTAATCTTATGTTTTAGCACATTGATTGATTGATTGTTTAAATCGTCAAATTTACCGTTCAACTCTTATTTGCTTAACATCTGGTTTTACACTTATTTTTTATGTTTTTTAATTTGTAGCTATCTTTTTTTTAATAATCAATCTTTTCTCTCCTACCAGTAAAGTTTTCTTTCTTTATAAGTTTGGAGCCATCACACTTGATAATAGAGTATGTCTTCCTGTCATTAGGAGGAAGGGTTCTTTATTACAAATAGGTCTATAGCTACCCTTAATTTTTTTTAAATGAATATTTTTGTAGCAAAATTAAACTACGACACACAAGAAGAAGACTTAAGAGAAGTCTTTGAAGCTTTTGGAGCAGTGGACTCTGTGAAAATTATTAACGACAAATTCACGGGTCGTTCTAAAGGTTTTGGATTTGTTGAAATGCCAAATGATGACGAAGGACAAGCAGCTATTGACGATTTAAACGATACTGATCTAGATGGAAGAACAATTGTCGTAAAGAAAGCGGAACCAAGAGAGGATAGAGGCGGTAGAGGAGGTAGAGGTGGTGGTGGTAGAGGTCGAGGCGGCTACGGTGGTGGTGGCGGCGGCTACGGTGGTGGCGGTGGCTATGGTGGTGGCGGCGGTTACGGTGGTGGTGGCGGTGGACGAGGTGGCTTCGGTGGTGATAGATACTAAAATAATTTCTAGTAATAGAAATATTTGAAAGTCTAAATTGCGTTGGAATTACCTAGGTTAATTCCAACGCTTTTTTTTTGCCTAAAAACGACAAGTTTATCCAAAGACCAAAAGTAGTTGACACTTTTTAAGTTCAAGCGCAAGTTCAAATTCAAGTTCAACCCGTGATGTTGACCACGAAACGCTGTCAACGTCTCGTTTTTGAGTTTGAACTTGCGCTTGAACTTAAAAAAAAATCAACTGTCAACCGAGTGGATAAACTTGTCAGTTTATCCAAGTAAGAAAAATTTGTCAAACAATCAAAAAAATATACCTCTCCTAACTGGTTACAAATTCACAAAAATAGTTATTTATAAAATGACAGGAAACAAGCGCATTCCTTTGAATTCTGTATATTTGTATAAACGAGTGTTAACTATATGAAGAAACTACCAATTAGTATACAGACCTTTGAAAATGTCATAGCAGGAGATATGGTATATGTAGACAAAACTAAGTTTATCTATCAACTTGTTAACACAGGAAAATATTATGAATCCTATTTGGATGGTAGCAGACGGGTATTAATACTAGGTATAGGTTTTTTAATTAAACAATTGCACGGGCAAGTAGAAGAATATTTCTTAAAAGGTAGTTAAAAGTCGCTGATTGTTTTTGTCGATAAGCTCGAAATCTTCTTAATTGAGGGGACCATTATTAAAGAATTTCACTAAAAAATATAAGCTTACCAAATCCAACAATCAGCTAGAGTCACTTTTTCAAAAAGAAAAAGTATATATAAGGGGGTAACAGGGGTAAGGTTAAGGTCTTGATGAAAGGTTAAAACATACAGAAAGGGAAGAACATTTAAAATAAATGTAAGTGTGGAATGTAGGACAAATATATAATTTTTTTTGCATAACCCTAGTCTAATTCCTTTTTAATAATATTTTTTTATCAAGTATCATTAAAATGACAAAAAATTATATTAGCTTTCAGCTATCAAATCACTATTCCAAAATCAAGGCCGACTACGTTTCCACCTCCTATGAGACCACAACCAATAAGCAGGTGCTTGTCTAATTTCTTGCTCTAATTGTGTGGCATATAGTTGGGTTAGCCCGTTCCTTTCAAGACTTTCAGAGGTGGCTAATTTTTGAATACTTGCTTTATAATACCCTCTTTTTGTTTTAACAGTTGAAAAATAAAAAACGGGATAGTTAGTCTTATTCGCAATTTTTTCTACTCCATGAATAAATGGGGTATCCCTATTTAAAAAATCTATCCATATAGCATGTTCTGTCGATGCAGGGCTTTGATCTGCAATAAAAACAAATACACTAGGCTTATTCTTTTCCTTTATCAAGGTTCTGCCTACTCCTTGCATTGATACCATTCGCATGCCCCATTTGCTTCTTAACTTATTTACATAAGCATTTAAATAGCTGTTACTTAGTGGCTTGTATACAGTATATACAGGGTATTTCATCTGTAATGGAAAAGCTAAACAAGCGATTTCCCAATTATTATGATGACTACCCAGTAAAATACAGGATTGCCCTTGTTCTAAATAAGGCGTGAAAATTTCGGGATTGGTACAATAAAAATGCTGTAGTAAAGTGGTTTTATTGAGCGTAAATGCTTTAAGGGTTTCAAATACTAAATCACTTAAATGTTTATAATAAGCAAGAATCGTTTGTTGATAAAAGGTAGTTTCTTTATGTAGAAAGGATTGTCTTAGATTCTCCTTGATAACGGAATATCTGTACGAAAATACGGTCCCCAATAAAAAAGAAAAAACCTTTGCCTTTACTTGAATGAGTCTATAAGGAACAATAGAAAAAATGGTAATGGTTACACGTACTACCTGATACACGAACCAATCTAATATTTTCTTTTTGTTCATTCTAGTGGTTTAATTATTGATGAGTCTACGCTAAAAAGTCGGTTTCTTTGAAAAATCAAAACAATTGCTAATAATTATTTTGTGTAAATGATTGATCTTATTAGAGTAACAAAACTGCCAGATTTTTAAAATCTGGCAGTTTTTGCCCACAGCATCCTACTTTGAATTTGAACTTTACAACCTTGCCCCCACGTCTAGTCAACGTCATACAACAATATAACAATATAACCATCAAAAAAATGCAATTACGCTTCCTTCTACTTCTATCAAGTTTATTCTTTATCAACACGGTACTTGCTCAAGTAACCAGAGGAAAAGAATGGGACGCTGGAAAAAAATATTATGAAAAAGTCATGCAAGCGGATAAAGACTTTAATAGTATAGAGGTTCCAGCAGCCTACACAAAAGAACCCGTTGTGATACTTTGCCAAAAATTTTATTTTTCTTTTTTAAAAGGGAAACTACTATCTAATATGGTAGCTGCGGGTTCAGGTGTAAAAGGCATTATTAGAAAAAAGGTAAAAATTCAAGATCAATCCGCTATTGAAGATTTTTCAGAATTTTACTTTCAATCTTCGGAAGTAATGGGTATCACCTTGATTAAAGCAGATGGTGCGGCAACGGTGATAGAGACGAAAGATGCCATTAAAGTGGAAACCGAAGTACCCAGTTTTTATCGTTCTGGTTTTCAAAATTCCGCTTATTATAAGATCGCAATCCCTAACCTAGAAGTAGGAGATATAATAGATTTCTATACCGTTTATCAAGAGGCTAGAGAAGAAAGTATCTCTATTATGACAACGCTGCCTGAAACCTATCCTATTGTACAACAGTCTTTTATTATTGACATTGGGAAAGGCTGGAATTTCTATTATAGATCTTTAAATGGGGCACCTGAATTTGTAAAACAACAGGAGACGGGGCGAGATAATTCTGGTTTAAAGGACAAGAAAACCCTGCGATATGTATTAAATGATACCAACCAAAGTAGCCATAAATATGAAAGATGGGATTATGGATTGCTTACTGAACCAACTATCAAATTTATTGCCTTTCGATCTCCAGCAGAATTTATGACTGGGGATGCGACGATTAAGAATGTAAAGATAGACAAGTTTCGACCGCTACTGGGGAGAGAAGTAAATAGTATGGTGTTGCAAATGCCTGGTGTAAGGACAGCAGAGGCTAAACAAGAGTGGAAATACTTATCTGAAAAGGAGCTACCAGAAATCATTTATAAACAACTGCGCTACCAGATATTGGGAACAGATGATAGAGATATAGAATCTCTAGAAGAAACCTATAATTTGGACTTATATGGCTCCATGAAATCGAGTTATTTTATCAGTATTTTTAAACACTTCTTGGATAAATATAAGGTGCCAAATGAATTAATTTATGCCGTGCCTAAAGCTTATGGAGCTATTGATGTTGCCCTTACAGAATACGAAGCAGAGTTGGGCATACATGTAACCTCTATTGATCAATATTATTTCGCCCCAGATAATTACACTAAGCCGGGAGAAATATGGGCTTATTTGGATCAAGCAGCTATTTTAAAACTACAACTGAATAGATCAAGTAAGTATGGTACTGCTTTAAAAACAGCACGAACAGGTTTTTTGCCAAAACAAACGCCCAAAGACAATTTACAAGAAACTTTTCTAGAAATGACTTTCTCTGAAGATTTAAACGAACAAGAAGTAAGTGCAAAAATAGATTTTCATAATGTCTATCGACATAGACATGCTAGATTGTTTTTGTTTAATACGGACTATAGAGCGGCTGATAGAGAACTTTATAATCTATCTAAATCTAAAAAGATGTATTATATGACTAAGAAGATTGCGAGAGAAGCTGCAAAAACAGCTGCAAAAAAGACGGTAGACAAAAAAACAGAAAAGGAATCAATAAAAATAAAAGCGATCGAACGCTTCTTTAAGGAAGATTATTCGATAAAAAAACTCAATAGCTATGAAGTGCTTAATGACGGTAGAAATGGACCAGACCCCTTACAAGTAGTGATGGATTTTACCTCGGAGGATTTGGTGCAAAAAGCGGGGAAAAATTATATCTTTTCTTTGGGTAGCTTTATAGGGGAACAAGTGGCATTAGAGAAAGAAGAAATTCAAGAACGAACGAAAGATATTCAGTTTGGCTATGCTAAATTGATTAACAATACTATCAAAGTAACTATTCCAGAGGGCTACACGATAGATGGTTTAGATGCTCTTAAATTTAATATTGACAATGATTATATGGCTTTTATTACCACGACTACCCTTACAGGAAATGAGCTGACCCTTACCACTAGCAAAAATTATAAGCAGGCTTTTGTTCCACAAAAAGATTGGGATAAGGTAGTTGCTGCTTTGGAAGCGGCTTATAAGTTTACGCAGACAAAGGTGGTATTGAAGAAAATAAAATGAGTAAATAAGGCAGCCATTTTTAAAGAAGGACAAGTCTATCAAAGATAGCTGCCTTATTTACTCATTTTTTCATTTAATCATTTACTCATTTTTAATTTGTAGCTTTGCTAGGTGCTACTCAGGCAGGATGCCTGAGCTACATAAGTGCTAATTTTAAAGCTACCATGCCTGAAAATCTTACAAAAAAATCTATATTCTTTAGCTCACTTCACTTTGTCGTGTGGCTACTTATTTTATCCCCTACCCTAGTACAAGCCCATGAAATCCGCCCTGCTTATTTGCAAATTCAACAAACGAGTGCCGACACCTATAAGGTGCTTTGGAAAATTCCACTATTAAGCAATAAAGCACCAAAGTTAGACCCTGTTTTACCAGTAGGATTTGAACTAAGCCCGCTCAATGAACAATTCCTATCAGATGCCTATATCCGTAATTATACGGGGAAATATACACAGGCATTAAATGGAAAAACTATTGCCATAAAAGGACAAGCACTAACGCTAGTAGATGTGCTGGTACAAATAAACTTACTAGATGAAAGTTCCTATACGCTACTACTCCAACCAGACAAACCACAAGCCACTATCCCTATAGAACCTAATAAATGGGAAGTTTTTCAGCTATATATTAAA
>ENA-ORXT01003404-ORXT01003404.1-marine-metagenome-genome-assembly--contig:-NODE-3404-length-17586-cov-4.084528_pt1 | contig 17586 bp, 16 predicted proteins | sample MGYA00237868_ERZ511482 | MGnify/ENA metagenome assembly ERZ511482 | reverse complement strand
ACCCGCGATGCTTATATCCAGTTGGTCCTCGACCGGTCCGGCGAAAACACGGAGGCATTTCTGAAGCGCCACCTGAAGGGGGAACGGTATGACCTCAAGACCAAGACACGCGCGCTTCGCCTGCTGGAAATGCAACGCCATTGTATGCTGATGTATACCAGCTGCGCGTGGTTTTTCAACGAGGTGACGGGCATCGAGACGCTGCAGGTGCTGCAGTACGCTAACCGCGCCCTTCACCTTTGCGAAGTGATCACTGGCCAGGATCATCACCCCGAGTTTTACGACCTGCTAACGAAAGTGCCGAGCAACGTGCGCGAAAACGCCGGCGTCAGCTATCGCGAGGCCGTCATGCCCGCCCGCGTCGGTCTGCGCCGCGTAGGTATGCACTTCGCCGCTTCCAGCCTGTTCGAGGACGATATGGAAGAACTGGAACTGTTCAACTACCGGGCGGATATTCACGAGCTACGGCCCGTCCGCGCCGGTGGTTATCGCCTGTCTTTGGGCCGCATAACCATCGTGTCTAACCTGACGCTGGCGCGGAAAGACTTCAGCTTCTGCGTACTCTACCTCGGTCAACAAACCATGATCGGTAGCCTGCGAAACGATATCAGCGAGGCGGCTTTCGGCCACTTCGCCGACGATATGGAGCGGGAGTTCCGCGTCGGCCACGTCGGTGAGGTGATCGCCCTGCTGACGGCGAACTTCGGTTCGGAAACCTTTTCCATCTGGCACCTCTTCCGCGACGAGAAGCGCAAGATCCTGCTCGCCATGACCGACCGGACACTGGAGCTGGCGGAGAAAAACTTCAAGGACCTTTACTACGACAACTACCAGCTGATGAGTACCATGCGGGCCAACGGCATGCCGCTGCCCGACGCTTATAAAGCCGCTACGAAGTATACCCTCCACCGCCGCTTCGAAGACCTGCTGACGGATGGCGAAGGGGGGCTGCTCGACCAGCCGCGCCTCGACCGCCTGGTGGAAGACGTTCGCCATTGGGACCACCGCTGGCGCGACGCCGAGGGGTTGCGTAAGGCCGCCGAGGATCGCCTGCACGCCATCGTGCTCGCCGCCTTCGCCGCGCCGGCGAACTGGTCGCTGGGCCTCTACCTGCTGCGCGCGCTCAAACAACTCCGCCTCGTTCCCAATTTCTACCGCGCCCAAAATGCCTTCCTCGAAGGCTGGACACCCGGCTACGTACGTATGCTCAACGGTACGGAACTGACCGATGGGCTGGCCGTAGCGCGGGAGCTGAACTTCGAGCTGGGGTACGTCGCCGAAACAGTAAGCAGCTAAACGCGTGACCGGTAGGCGTCCGCCCCGCCGGCCGGCCACCATCCGCCATGAAGATCGCCCTCCTCGCCCCGCCCCGTTTTCCCGTTGCCGAGCCGTTTCACGGTGGGCTGGAAATGCATACGCACCTGCTGGCGCGGGAGCTTTTGGCGCGGGGACATGAAGTGACGTTGTTCGCCCACCCCCGTTCCGACAGGCGTTTCACGCTGGAGCCGGTATTTGTCGCGCAAGACGCCGGGATGTGGGCGACGGCAAAAGCCCTGCGCGATGCCGTTCGTAAAATCGCGGCGGGGGACTTTGACGTCGTTCACAACAACAGCATACACTTTCTGCCGCCGCTGCTGGCGCAAACCTTGCCCTTCCCGATGGTGACGACGCTGCACACGCCGCCTTACCGCATCTTCCGGCTGACGGCGGGCCTGACCCGACGGTCGGGGAATCACCATTACGTGAGCATCAGCCACTTCCTGGGGCGACAGTGGGCCAGGTACATCGGTGACTATACGGTGATCCATAACGGCCTCGATCTGAGTGCCTGGCCGTACGCCGCGACGGCGGAGCCGGGTACGGCGGTCTGGTACGGCCGCTTTACGCCCGAGAAGGGCGCGCGCTACGCCATCCTGGCGGCCCGCGCGGCGGGTTACCGGCTGACGCTGGCCGGCCCGGTTTACGATCGGGCTTACTTCGACCGGGAGATCGCGCCACTGCTGGGCGATGACGTGGTTTACGTCGGGCACCGGACGCAGGCGCAGCTGGCCGCGTTGGTGGGGCGGTCGGCGGTGGGCATAGTGACTTCCGTATGGGATGAGCCTTTCGGTTTGGTCTACGCCGAGATGCTGGCCTGCGGAACACCGGTAGTTGGTTTCGACAGCGGTGCGGCGGCCGAGATCGTCTCGCCGGAAGTGGGGCGGTTGGTCCCCAAAAAGGATACGGCGGCGCTGACGCGGGCGCTGGGGGAAGTAGGGGAGAAGGTGTCGCGCGCCGCCTGCCGGTACCAGGTCGCCACGCGCTTTCCCGTAGTGGCAATGGTCGAGGGGTATCTGGCCCTGTATGGAGTGGCGGAGAACAAATAATAGTCGCTTTGCGTCTGAAATTAGCAGCACTCCGTTCAAGGCTACGATTATTCGTACGCCTAGTCCGGATAAAAGGCCTTTCGTTATGTCCGACCACTTCGCCGTCTCTTCGATCAACAGAACCGTTATTGTCGACGGCGAGCCCAAAAGACTATTGACGGTTGAGATCAACGACCTTGCCCGTGCATTTTGTGGGGCACTTTTTCTGGCGTTGCCGTTGCACTTCACGATGGAAATGTGGGCGTTGGCCCGCACCATTCCCGCTTACAAAATGATCATTATCGTTGTGGCGGGATACCTGCTCAACGTTTGCTATCACTATTTCAGCGGGTTCAATAACGACGTACCCAAACAACAGCCGTGGTTTGACGCCTTCACCTCGATGGGGGTTGGCCTGGTGGCCAGCGCGATCACGATGCTGCTCATCGACCAGCTGACTTATCAAATGTCGACCGAAGCGATCATCAACTGCGTGGTGCTGGAGATGGTGCCCACCAGTTTCGGGGCCAGTCTGGCCAAAAGCCAATTGAGTGGTGACCTTAGTAAACGCGAAGACCTGACCAACGGGTGGGGCAACGATAAGAAAAAACTGCTTGGTGCCACCCTTGGCGCGGTCATGTTCGCCTTCAACGTGGCGTCGACGCAGGAACCCGTGGTGATTGCGACCTCCGTCAAGTCGCTTCAACTCATCGGTATTTTGCTGTTTTCGCTATGGGTGAGCTACCTGATGATCAACATCGCTCAGTTCAAGGAGCGGGAAGAAGACGACGGTCGCTCGATCATGGGCCCGATCTGGGCCGAAACCACGATCTGTTACGTCATTTCCCTGCTGGTAAGTGCCGCCCTGCTTTGGATGTTCGGTTACCTGACCACTACTACGCCCGCGAATCTCTGGGTGCCGTGGGTGGTGGTATTGAGCTACGCCACCACCCTGGGAGGAGCCGCCGGCCGCCTCGTCATTTAATCATATTTAGGCTATGTCAAACGATAATAAGAAGAGCAACGACGACCGGGATAAGGACAATGCGGACAAGGCGCCGCCGTCCATCCTGATGTGGGCCGTGCGGGGGGTAAGCGCGCTACTGGTTGTCGGTTTGCTGGGCTACCTGATCTGGTCCGCCGTGCAACCGACGGTGGAGGTACGGTTCGCCTTTGAGGTGAAAACGGAAGACTGCGCCCAGCGGGAAGGCAGGTGGGTCTTACCGGTAGAGGTGACGAACGAAAGCACGATCAGCGCTCATGATGTGACATACGCAATAAGCCTGTCGGACGGTACGGAAAAGATGGTGACGCTTCTGCTCATTGGCCCCAACGAGCAACTTACGCATGAGTTTTGGTTTGACGAAGACCCGCGGGGCAGGGCAGCGAAGTGCCAGGTGACGAGTTATTTGTTGCCTTAGGGCGGGGAACGCGGGTGCAAGGACGTTGGGCATAAGAACATGGTTGCGGGCGCGATCCAGGGTCCTTGAAAACCTCCCGTTTTACCCGCGACCGCGCCCGGGTGAAACTCCGACCTAGTATTTGCGCTCCACTACGTAGTTAACCAGGGCTTCCAGACTCTTACGCGCCTCGCTTTCCGGAAACGTGCGCAGTAGGGCAAAAGCCTCATCACGGTAGCGCAGCATGGCCGCCCCGGCGTAAGCAAGGCCTTCGCTTTCGTGGACGAACCGGATCACCTCGGCCACTTTCTCCGGCTTATCCGAGTATTTTTTGATAAGGCGAATGATGCGCCGCCGCTCCGCCGGTTTCGCCTGGTTGAGGGCGTGAATCAGGGGGAGCGTCATCTTTTTCTCCTTGATGTCGATGCCGCGCGGCTTGCCCACGTCGTCGGTACCGAAGTCAAACAGGTCGTCCTTGATCTGGAAGGCGATACCGATCTTCTCCCCGAATTCATGCATCCGCGCGAGTTCCTCCTCCTCCTTCGTCGTGGAGGCCGCCCCCGCCTGGCAGGAAGCGGCGATCAGACTGGCCGTTTTTTGCCGGATGACGTCGAAATAAATGGCCTCGTCGATGTCCAGCCGCCGCGCCTTTTCGATCTGCAGCAACTCTCCCTCGCTCAAGGCCTGCGCCGCTTCGGAGATGATCTCCAAAATCCGGTATTGCTTGTGGCGCAGGGCGATCAGCAGCCCCTTGGCGAAGAAGAAATCACCCACCAGTACCGCGATCTTGTTTTTCCAAAGCGCGTTGATGCTGAAAAAACCGCGCCGTTCGTAGGATTCATCGACCACGTCATCGTGTACCAGACTGGCGGTATGGATCAGTTCGATCAGAGATGCCGCCACGTAGCTGTTGTCGTTCACCTCCCCGCAAATCTTGGCGGAGAGAAAAACGAACATCGGGCGCATCTGCTTGCCTTTACGCTTGACGATGTAATAGGTGATGCGGTCCATCAGGGCCACCTTGGAGCGCATGGTTTCGCGAAAGCGCTTCTCGAAAGCGTCTAATTCGGCAGCGATCGGGCGCTTTATTTCGTCCAGGGGGTTGCCCATGCGGAGGGGTGGGGTAGTGGTAAGGGGCAAAGGTAGCCCGCGAAGGAGAAACTTTCAGTTAATAATGAAAATTGATTGGTCAATGTTTTGTCCGGCGGGAAATCATTCCCTAAAAACGGAAAGCGGGAATCAATACATAAATAACGTAAATGAGCGAAGCCGGCCAACTGTACACGATTATCTTGTACACGACCGGATACCAGCCGTACGGATCGTTTGGAATAACCAGTGAGTAACCCACGTAAAGTACGGTGAGCAAACCATAGAAAATGAATAATCGCAGCAAGGCATACGCGACGGCGGCACCTCTCGAATGGGGCTCCAGCCCGAAAATGAACGCCGTGCTGATGGTGTAATAAAAGCCGGCAAACAGCAGTAAATGCAGCGCAAAGATGAAAAGCAGCGTACGGGTTGAATCTCTGCCGGGCATGGAAAAAGGCGTTTAAATGGTTAACTGGTTTGCTCGGTATCCGCGGCAATGACGGTCTGCCGGAAAGTACCCGGCGCCGCGCGCGTCTGTGGCAGTTTATCCGCGTGGATTTCCCGTGCCCACTTCAACAGGTGCTCGCGCGTGTTGCAGCGCAGGGTAAAGGTGTTGCCCGCATTGTTGGAACTGACCAGGACGCGCACCACCATTACGCGGTCCGTCGTATCGGTGACGGCAACGCTCTGTACGCGTTCGTCCCACAGTTCATTCGTCGGCAGGTACCGTTCGAGTTCCGCGCGGAGTTCATCGACCGGGAAGGTATAATCGAAATGCAGCATCACGGTGCCCGTCAACTCCGAACTGCTGCGCGTCCAGTTCTGGAAGGTACTGTCGATGAAGTGGTTGAGTGGGACGATGAGCCGCCGCTGGTCCCACAGTTTCATCGTCACGTAGGTCAGGGTGATCTCTTCCACCACGCCGTATTCGCCGTTGACGATCAGCGCGTCGTCGAGCCGGATGGGCTGGGTGAAGGCGATCTGAAAACCGGCCAGCAGGTTAGCGATCGACTTCTGCGCCGCCAGGCCGATGATGATGCCGCTCACGCCCGCCGTAGACAGGATTCCGGTGCCGATCTTGCGCATCCCCTCGAATTGCAGTAGAATAAAAGCGACCACCACCACGAAGATGATGATGGAGACGATGCGCTGGATGTACTGCAACTGCGTCAGGATCTTTCGTTCCCGCAGGTTATTGACGTCGTCCGCGTTGTAACGATGGCGGATGGTATCGGCCGTAACCTGCGTTATTTTGACCAAAAACAAGCCGCCGAAGACGTAGAGCATCGTACGCGGAAGGTGCAGGGCATCGGGCAGGTAGAAGATCTCCTCCCGGCTGGTTTCGGGTAAGGCATTGTAAATCACGTCCCAAAACCAGTAGGTAAAGAGCATGACCAATAACCAGAAAACGGAGTTGCGCGTCCGCTTGCGAAATGCTTCCAGCGTATAACTCTGCGTCCTGCGGGCCGAGGCGGCCAGCACGGAGTAGAGCACCAGAACGATGATGGTGGCCAGCAGCATGGCGGCGCCGAAAGCAATCGCCAGCTGTACGAAAACGGCCAGGTCATTGATAAGATCGAAAAGGGAAGACATAGGCTTGAAAGGGGAGTTTGATGGGAAACCGAAAGTTGATACGGAGGTTCGGCGTGGCTTTCTCAAATCTACCGCGCCCTTGCTATTTTGCCAACAGACCAACAGACCAACAGACCAACAGACCACGTCTACGTCGGCGAAATCTCCCCGTCCTCATCCGTCTCCATCTGCTTTCGCAACCGGATCATTTCTATCCGCGTATTGCTCACCTCCACCATCATGCAGTGGAAGCCGCTCAGCTCCAGTTCTTCGTTCTGCTCGGGGACGCGTTCAGCCTCGGTCACCACGAAACCGGAGAGGGTGTGGTATTCGCCTTCGGGCAGGCCGAGTTCGTATTTGTCGTTGAGGTAGCCGATCTCCAGCCGTCCGCTGAAGAGGTAGTTGCCGTCTTCCTCCGCCGTTTCGATGTAGGCGTCATCGTCGAACTCGTCTTCGATTTCGCCGAAAATCTCTTCCAGCAGGTCTTCCATCGTGACCACGCCCGCGATGTCGCCGAATTCATTGACCACGCAGGCGATGCTGAGTTGTTCCTTGATGGATTTGTTGAGCAGGTCCGTCACCTTTGTAACTTCGGGAATGAAGGTGAGTTCCAGCACCATCTCGCGCAGATCTTCGCCGGGTTGGGTCAGTAACTGCTGGTGGTGGACGTAGCCGAGCACCTCGTCCATATCACCGTCCACCACCAGGATGCGACTGAGGCGGGTTTCCAGGAATTTTTGCTCCAGTTCATCGATCGTGGAGGCAACGTCGACGCTCTGAATTTCCGTTCGCGGCACCATACAGTCGCTGACGCGCACATCGGCCAGGTTGAGCGCGTTGCCGAACAGTTTGGTGTCGATGACCACGGTGTCCTCGTCGGCCAGCGCGCGGCTCTCGTTAACGAAATTTTCCAGATCGAGGCGGGTGAGTACGTTATCCAGCTCTTCGGCCGGTCGTTTAAAAACCAGTTTGAGCAACTGGTTGCTGGTACCCGTCATGATGCGGCTCGGCAGGTAGAGCAGCCACTGCAGGGCCCGCAGCGGAACGGCGAGGAAGTAGAGCGCGTCGTCGGCAAAGAGCCGGAACAGCGTCTTGGGCAGATACTCCCCGAACACCAGTACGATGAGTGTCAGGATGAGGGTTTCCCCCAGCAGGTTGAGCACGCCTTCCTCCGCGCCGACCGAGGTGAGCAGCCAGGCGAAGGAACCCGAGATCAGCGAGGTGAAGGCTACCAGCGCTATGTTATTACCCACCAGCATGGTGCTCATGAAATCCGCCGGCCGGTCGTACCAGCCCGCCAGGATGCGGCTGCGGCGGGTACCCCGTTTCTTCTTCAACTCCACGCGCAGCTTGTTCGCCGAGACGTAGGCGATCTCCGAGCCGCTGAAGACGGCGGAAAGGAACAGGAAGAGGATGATGAGGGCCAAGTAGGTAGTGGGAAGTGGGAAGTGACAAGTCTGAAGTTCAGCGCATCACCGGCCCGGGCTATATATGGATGGTGAAAATAGGGCATTACGGGAGAACCCGCCGCATTCCGCTCCGCTTACCGTTGAGCCCTGGAAACCGGCACCCTTCCCGTCACCTGCATCACCCGCGCGTCCGTAAAGCCCTGGTCCGCTTCCAGGCCGTAGCCCATGATGATGTAATCCGGCTGACGGAGCACAACGAATTTATTGGTGTGGATGCGCTCGGTTTTCTCGTTCCACTTGAGCTCTTCGGTTTCCAGCCGTTGGAGGTCGGTGGATTCCCAGACGACGCTGTCGCGCACGGTGATCTCCCGCGAGCGGCGGTCGAATTCCCCCCATTTGGCGGTAAGCGTGCTGCTCGTGTCGCGGAACTCGTCGAGGAAGTAGACCTTGAGGCCGTCCACGAATTCTTGCCGTTGCCGGCTCTTCTCCAGGTGGTTGAGCATAATGGGCGCGTCGATGATGCCGCGCACGATACCGGAGTCGCTGAACGTAATGCGTACCACTTCCCCCACCTCGATGTTGCCGTCGAGGCGCGCTTCCAGGGCCAGTACGTCTTCGGGGTCGTTCACGCAGGCAAAGGCGAGCGTGAACAGGAGCAAGGCCGGCATCAGCCGGCCCAACCGGTTTATGTCAGGGCGTCGGCCCGTCATCAGGCGTTCAGGCTGCGCACGAACGTGACGGCCAGTTCACTGTACTTGAGCGGTTTCTCGGGCACGAAATTGTTGTTGTACTTGTACAGGTAAACAACGAGGATAACGAAAAGCAGGATGGCGATAACACCGGCCATGAAGGCGTAACCTTTGATACCGGCGGATTTGATTTCAGACATATTAGGTAGATTCTTTTGGAAGGATAAACGTGGCTTTGGCGCAAAGCCGCCTCCGGCGGCAAGCCGAACTACAGCTTTATCTACGGAAGCACAAAAGTACAACGCACGGGGGAGAATGGGGGTTGGTTTTAAGCGCGATCACACCAAATGAAATGAAGCAAGAGGTCCTTACCTTAATGGTGATGATCCAACTACTACCGATAAACACGGGATCTCGGAGTTAGGATGTTCAATATTTTGAGCGGTCGTCTGACGTGCACGAAGTACTGCGAAGCAAATCCTTTTTTGACTCGAAAACGCGCGAAGCAAGGTTTCGAGTTAAAAAAGTTCGTCCGACGACTTTAGTCCTACAAAAAGCCCCCGTTACCGGATAGGTAACGGGGGCTTTTTACTACCTCTCCACCGAGGTAACTATAAAGCGCTTAGCGACATTCCTCACCAGCCCGCTCGTCGGCCACCTCGATGTTGGCGCGCAGGGCGGGGATGAGGGCACCGGCGGCACGGCTGCGCGTAGCGCCGTTGATCTGGCTGCGGGCGGCCGGCAGGTTGCCGGAGTTGGCGGCGGGCGCGTCGTTGAGAGCAACGAGCACGTAAACGCCGCTGGTGCCTACGATCGGCTTGCTGACGCTGCCGGTGGAAGCGGCGGCGGCGGCGGCAACCACCTTCGGCTCGGCACCTACGCGGGGCAGGCTGGTGAGCGTGGGGTTGCTGCTGATGGTATCCACCGTCACGTCGTATTGAGCGGCGATGGCGGAGAGGTCTTTGCCCGCCAGCATGCCGGCGATCTTGCTACCCTTCACGCGGTTGGTTACGTTCGGCAAGGCGATGGCGCGGGCGGCGGCTACGGTCGGCAGACCTTCGGGGATCACGTCCTCCACGCCGTAAATGACGTGCTTGTTGACGTAGAAGAGCTGCGGGTCATCGAAAGAGAATACGGCGGGGCTGACGTCACCCTTACCGTTGGCGAAAGCCCAACACATCATTTCCTTGACGTCCTGACCGCTGCCGAGACCGGCGATGGCGTAGCTGTTAACGGTGAGGGGGCCGGTGGTACCGACCTCCATACCCGCGCCCTCGGCGGCGCTCTTCAGCTCGGCGAGGGTGTTCTTGCCGTTGAGGAAGGTCTGCGCTTCGGCGAGAACGGCCTTTTCGGTGGCGGGGCTGGGGATGATGGGCTCGACCACGTAGGCGACCTTGGCGCGGGGGCTGGTGCTGTTGCTGCGTGACATGACGTCCACCAGGTGAACGCCGTACTGGGTACGGACCTTGTACAGACCACCGACGCGGCCGGTGCGGAAGAGTACGTTGTCGAACGGCCGCACGAACTGGCCGGGGGTTACTTTTTCGTAAACACCGCCGTTGCTGGCGCTGCCGGGGTCCTGGCTGAATTCTTCGGCCAGGTCGCCGAACTTACCGCGGCTGCGTTCCACTACGGTCATCAGGCTGTCGATCACGCGGTCGGCCTCCTCGAATTGAGCGGGCGTTTGGGCGTTGCGCAGGATGTGGCGGGTCTTGGCACTGTCGGCCATGGTGGCGCGGTCGATCAGCTTGAGCAGCTTCATCGCGTTGCCTTCCACGTAGGGGCCGAAAACGGTACCGGGCTCGATCTGATTGAGCACGGCGTCGGCAACGACGGGACTGAGGCGGTCGGCGGCCAGGAAGGCGGCCTGGTAGCTGCCGTTGGCGCCGAGGGCAAAGAGGCTGTCGGCGCTCTCCCCTTCGTTCAGTTCGCGCCAGTCGGCGGCCGTTTCGTTGAGGCGCGTGCGCAGTTCCGCGGAGTCGGCGGCGGTGGCCGTCACGTCGAAGGTGACATAGCTCAGCTGGCGGGTTTCCACCTCATTGTTGAAGATGCCGCGGTTCTCGTCCACATAGGCCTGCACGTCGGCGTCCGTTACGTCCACGTCGGTATCGTCGATCTCGCTGAAGGGAACCTTCACGACGGCTACGCGGCGGCTGCCGGCCTGCTCATTGGCGAAGGCCTGCGCCTGCCAGCTCGGGGCGTACATCGCCTTGCTGACCAGGGCGGTCATCTTTTCCTGGAGGCGGGTGGCCTTGATCTCGCGGCGCTGGTACTTCCAGATGTCGCGGAAGTTGGGGTTCAGGCGGCCTTCATTGATGGCGTCGGTAATGGTGCCGTTGTCGATGTCCTGCTGGATCTGCGTGAGCAGCTGGCGGTTCACCTGCCCCGTCTGCGGGTCGCTGAGGTTACGGCGGATGATGGGGCTGGGGTTGTTACCGAACTCGAGCTCGGCGAGCTCTTCGGTGGTGACGGAGAGGCCCAGTTCCTCGGCTTCCTCGGTCACGATGGCCTCGTTGACGTAGAAGTTCCACAGCTGGTCGCGGTTCTGGAAAGCGTCGCCGCCGGAGAAGGCGGAACTGGCCGTCCGCTCGAATTCGTTGCGGTCGATTTCGCGCTCGCCCACCTGACCCATGCGATTCATCACGGGGCCGATCGGGCCGCTGGCGCTGCTCGTCATCTCGGAGAGGATGAAGAGCGCAACACCGCCGCCGATGAACAGCAGAACGATGAGGGGGTTGTTTCTGATCTTACCAATTAGTGCCATACTGCATTTCGCTTTACGTTGCCCGGCTTGCCGCGCGGGCGCTTTGTTGTGGTAGTATTTTTTGAGTTCCCCGGGCGTAAAAAACGGCCGGACCATGCTTAGTAAGGTCCCGGCCGGTGCTCGTTGGGGACGCGAAGATACAATAATTGAATAACTGCAGCCGCGAATAATTGCCTCCGGGGTTTATCTCGCGCCCAACTTCCCACTTCCTACTTCTCCACTTCCCACTAGGCAGGGGCGGGGCCGCTGGTACAACGGTAGTTTTTCAGGGGCGTGGGGAAGCGATCTTCCGTCCTGGAATTGCAACCGCGAACGTTCGCTCACGTTCCCAGACTGAAAACCAAGTTCAAGCCCCATGCCCACCAACGCCCTGCGCCGCTCCCTACGCCCCGTTCTTTCCTTTGCACCCGCGTCCGCGCCCGAGGAAGCTTTCCAAAACGACACTCTCCGGCCCATCATGAAGCTGCAACACGATCACCTGCTGGCCGTTTTTCGCCTTTTTCTGACCAAGCGTAAGGTGAAGATCGAGCAGCTGCCCGCCGCTAAGCGCTTTGAGAAGATCAAGGAACTGGTGACCCGCGACAATCGCCTGCGCGGCCTGCTGTTCGGTATCGCCATCGGGCAATTTACGGACGACGAAATGGCTTACTACCTCGAAAACGACGGCGCGGTCAACCGCCGGATCACCAACCTGGTGGCGGAACGGCTGACGTCGGTCTTCGTCGTCAGTGAATAATGTTGCTCTCCTTACCTTCCCCCCATGCGCCTTTCTCTGTTTCTCTCTTTTCTGCTTTTCTCCGCTACCCTCGCCGCCCAGCTCCCCACCACCCCGGCCTTCGATTCCCTGGCCGCCGAGCTCGATCTGCGCGTCAACCATCCGTTCGGCGCCGAATACAAGGTGCGCCCCAAGCCTGAAAACGATTACCTGGCCGATGACCTGACCGTGTACAGCAAGACGGAGAAGCTGGAAGTCCGCCTCAAGGTGCTGCCCGAAACGGAACGCGACGTTTACTTCCGCCGCCCGCACCTGCGCGCCTCCATGCTCGTGCTCAACCTCGCCTCCAACGACGAAGACGCCGTGACCACCCTGCACTCCTTCGACGAGGAGGAACTCGCCGTCCTCAACGCCGACTGGGCCCGCATGTGGACCTTTCGGCCTAAACGAAGTTATTCCCCCCGCGCCACCGCCCAGCTCGTCGCCGCCTACAAAACCGGTCGCGGTATGTTCTACACCATCCTGCTGTTCGACAAGCCGCCGGGCGTACTGGAAGGGCGGCAGTTGTTGTTGCGGTTTCGGTAACACCGCTCTCCGAACGGTGCCCGCCGTTCAACTCACGCACGGGTTGCGTTTCGACCCAGGTTCGGAAAAGCTATTCAGACCAACAGCCCAACAGACCAATACGTCCAACAGACCAACAGCCCAACAGACCAATAGACCAACAGACCAACAGACCAATAGACCAATACGTCCACCCATGCTCCTCGCCTTCGACGCCCACTACACCGATACCTCCAGCCGCCTCGTCGCCGCTGAGTTCCACGCCTGGACGGATGCCGCGCCCGCCCGCCTCCACGTCTGGGAATCCGGCGCGGCGGCGGAGTACCAGCCCGGCCGGTTCTACCTGCGCGAGATGCCGCTGATCGTGGGCGCCCTCCAGGATTTCGATCTCACCAGCATCGACGCCATCATCGTCGACAGTTACGTTTACCTCAACGATCAGGGGCGGCTGGGCCTGGGCGGGCACTTGTACCGGGAGCTGGGTGAGCGGATTCCCGTCGTCGGCGTCGCCAAATCCTACTTCCGCGACACGAACGCGGAGGCCGTGCTGCGCGGGGAAAGCAAAAAGCCGTTGTACGTGACCGCCTACGGAATGACGCAGGCGGAAGCGGCCGATCACGTGCGGGCGATGGCCGGTCCGTACCGGATGCCGGAGGTGCTGGCGGCGGTGGATCGGGGGACGAAAGCGTGAGGCGAGCGTGCTTCGCACGTATTTCCACGGAGCGGAGGAGTGGAGGAGAAGGAGGAGAAATGGTGGTGCCGGCCTCAGCTTATGCTCGTTTTTATTTTCCGGGCAAACGCTTAGGATAAGAGATACACCTAATGGCCGCTGAACACTCGCTCTTCCATCTCCTCCTCTCCTCCACTCCTTGGAAATGAAGAATGCGCGCAGCGCATCAGCCGCGAAAGCGGCCCGACCGAAAGCCGTTAAGAGACGGCGAAAACCTCCCCTTCCCCCAAAACAAACACCTTATCCCCCGCCCGCGCCTTCACCTCCGCGCAGCCCGTGAACGCCCCGAAGGCCGGTAAAATCCCTCCATGCTTGCCGAAGAAAAAGGCCGGCAGCTTCATCCCATTGCCCGCTCCGTCGTGCAACCGGACGCAGGGGTGGATGTGACCATATATATTATAGGTCTCGGCGGGCCGCTGGTTTTCCTCCAGCGGGTGGTGGCTGAGGGCCAGGCCGTCGACGACGTAGATTTCGGGGCGCATGATGAGCCGCGCCTCGGTGTAGGCGGCCGGCGGCATGATGTCGTGGTTGCCGGGCACGAGTTCGAAATCGAGATTAGGGAACTCGTGGGTGAAGGCGCAGAAAGTGCTCCAGACGTGGTTGCGGTCGGAGTGAAAGAGGTCGCCCAACAGCAAAATGCGCGTCGGCTGGAACAGGTCGATGAGCGCGCGGAGGCGCGCGAAGTTGTCGTCCGTCACGCCGCGCGGAACGGGGATGCCGGCTTTGCGAAAGTGGGCTCCTTTGCCGAGGTGCAGGTCAGAGAGCAGCAAGGCGCGTTGCTTCGGCCAGTAGATGGCCTTATAAGGATGCAGGTGCAGTTCATGGCCGTGGATGGTGGTTTTCTCCATTTCGTGGTAAAAGTACGATGGCCCCGCAAAATGTTGAAGGGTTTTTGGATGGTAAATAAAACGTTAAATTAAACGTTTGTAAATTCGTTCCTGGAAGACGCCGCAACGGTTTTGCACAATCGCTTTGTACCCGCGTCCCTCCGACTAATAAATTTAACTTATGCGCTTTCTAATTTTCGCTTTTATTTTTTGCTTCACGGGCCTGACCAATGCACAGTCCGCCGCTAAAATGTACGACTACGACGCGCCGACCCTGATCGGTAACCTGCCGTCGGAATTAGACGAGATTTCGGGCCTCAGCGTCGCGCCCGGTCACCGCAATGAATTGCTGGCCGTGCAGGATGAGAAGGGCAAGATTTTCCGCCTCAACGCCAAAACGGGCGGGTTACTTTGGGCCATTACCTTTTGGAAAGACGGCGATTACGAAGCGATCGAAGCCGTCGGTGAAGACATCTGGGTCGCTAAAAACACCGGTACCCTTTATCACGTAACCGGCGCGGGAACGCCCCGGCAGAACGTGGAAAAGTACAACACCGAGCTTACCGGCGAGAACGACGTGGAAGGCCTGGCCTACGATAAGAAAGGCGACCGTCTGTTGCTCGCCTGCAAGCGCGACGCCAGGGGCGACGGTAACGACAAGAACGGCCGCTATATCTACGCCTTCGATCTGGCCTCCAAAACGCTGAGCGAAGATCCCGTTTACGCCATCGAGCGTGCAGCCGTTAAAGACTTCCTGGCCGCTTGCGAGAAAACGACCGAGCACGAGAAACTCTGCGATTTTTTCCTGGAGCGCGACGAGTATGATCTGGCACCTTCCGCCATCGCCATTCACCCGGTGACGGGGCAGTTGTTCATCACGTCGTCGGTCGGTAAGGTGCTCATGGTGCTGAATCCTGACGGCCGCATCGACCACCTGCAACGTCTCAACAAAAAGCTGTTCGCCCAGCCCGAAGGCCTCGCGTTCGGCGACGACGGTACGCTGTTCATCAGCACCGAGAAGAAGAAAACGGCGAACGCGAAGGTGTACCGGCTGGCTTATTTAAGTAGGAAGTAAATAGTGGGAAGTGGGAAGTAGCAATCAAATACTTCTCACTTCAATACTTCCCACTAAAAAGGGGGCGGGGTCGCTGGTGCAAACCAATTAGCACAAATAACGAAGGATCGCGATCTTACCGTCGTTCCCTTATCCCCTTTCCTCCCTTATCCTTTTTTCCTTTGAATACGAACCAACTCGCCTCCCACCTCGTCGATGAGCTTTCCCCGCTCCTCGGCCCGTCCGAATCCGCCTCCGTGGCCCGCCTGGTGCTGGAAGACGTCTTCGTCACCGGCGCACACTCTCAAAGTGCAGCGAGCGCTCTCCACAAAGCAGGAGCGACGGTCGCAGCGATTGTTGTGGCTGCCAGACGAATAAACCCGGACTACGACGAGATCCCGATGCTTAGCACGCTCTGGCACGAGCAAGTCCCAAAGTCGTATGACTTCAAGTCCTGGTATTGGTGACTCACGGCTCCGAGTAGCACGCGGTCGCTCCGATGAGATCGGATTGGTTCGTTCTAGACGGACGCTGTCTGCGGGCATCAACCCTCGCTGCTGGTTTGAAGGTCTGAGTTGCTCGACTCTTGGCGCTCGACCTTGTTCAGAGCCATGGACCCAAGGCATTGCCCCGTGAGGCTCGCTGCTCATCTGTCCTGCTTAGACCGAAGCCTCGTTAGTAGCTCTCGGGTGCGGTTGACATCATCGGATTGGTCGTCATATCGGTCATCGTTCTCATAGGCTTCGAGCGTTTCCGCAGCCACCTTGACGGCTTCTGGTAACCGCTCTTGAGCATCGAGCGACAGTGCGTGATTGTGTCGCACCGTGAGCGTGTAGGAGTGAGCTGGACCGAGCAGCGATTCGGCTTCGGCGGCGAGCGCCTGAAGTGTGTCCGCCACATCTTGGCCCATCTTGAGTCGGGTGAGGAACAAGTTCTGTTGGTGCAGGATGATGTGTCGTGGTTTGACCTCGGGAATGTCTTCGGTGGCCTTGACGGCTAGAGCGAAGGCTTGTTCAGCTTCGTCGAAACGTTCGAGGGCGTACATTGCTGCGCCGATTGAGCCTTGAATGTCGAGGTAAGCGAGAGTGGCGATGGGGTAGTGCTTCTCAGCGTCTTCTGACAGGCTGATGTACTCGTCTGCTGCGGCGTCTCGGTCACCGTCATACCAGAGGTCTGTTGCGATGGACCGTCGCAGGTCGATGCTCATTTTTTGTAGTTGTGGCGTATCCGCAGCGTCTAGGCGCGCCGTGATGAGTTGGAGTAACGAACGATGCAGGTCAAGGGCTTCGGCGCACCGACCCTGAAACCGGTAGGTGTACCCGAGCCTGTTCGCAACAGCGACTGTTGCAATCAGATCTTCGCCATCTTGGATGCCGTCTAGGAGGTGCAGGACATGAGGGGTGAGGGCGTCGCTGGTCTCCCACCCCCCAGGCTCAGCAGGGTCCAATGGCGTCAGCGATTGAAGAAATCCTGCGGCATCATCGCTGGTCAGACGGGAGCGATCCCCAAACTGGTCGATGTATGCGAGGCGCGTGAGTGTGTGCATCCAGAGGTGTCCGTCAGCGGCTTTCGCTAGCGAGTAGCTGCTGAGGGCTGCCAGCCCAGCAAAGAGAGTCTGCTCGGGGAGCCCAGGGATCTGTGCTTTTGGAGACCACGGAATGGGTGTCGGGCCGAGTGTAGCGATCAGGTCTGCGACGGTCTGAGCGGTTATGTCGAGTTCTAACGCAGCATGAAAGGACAGGTTCCAGGCCCGCCTCACAGGCTCCGGGTAGTCTGCTGCTGCGCTAGTGGCCGGGAACGCTTCCAGATGGACTGCGTCTAGCAGACGCGTGTATTCGCTGATGCCCAGGCCTGAATGGCTCATGAACGCAGCAGCCTGATCTAGCGCCAGTGGGAGATTTCCCAGGGACCGCGACAACTGGACCAGTGCGGAAGCATCGGCGCTCTCGCCAAGCCTTGCTCTGAGGAAGCCGGTGGCCTCTTGTTCCGAGAACGGCCCGACCTGGATTGATTCGGAGTGGTTAGTCCAACCCTGAAACGTCGATGTGATGACGATCTTTCCATAACCGGCCTGGGGCAGCGCCGCGATCATCTGAGGTGAATCGGAGCTGTCGAGGATCAGAAGCCACCTTTTAGGTGTGGTCTCTAAGAAAGATCGAGCGATAGCAGCTGCTGCTTCTGTGGACTCGATCTGATGTGCAGGGTTAAGGCGTTGCGCCAGGCCAGCAAGCCCGCGTTCCAACGCGGTCGTGTCAGAACCGTCGATCCACCAGACCACGTCGAAGCGGCTGAGGCTCTGGCGTGCATAGAACGCTGCGGCAGACGACTTGCCGGACCCGGCAAGCCCTAGCAGCGACATCTTCGCTGGCACACTGCCAGGCGACTGCACATCCTCGATCCGCGACTGGATTGTGGGTCGGCTTGC
>ENA-ORXT01003402-ORXT01003402.1-marine-metagenome-genome-assembly--contig:-NODE-3402-length-17592-cov-6.118755_pt1 | contig 17592 bp, 15 predicted proteins | sample MGYA00237868_ERZ511482 | MGnify/ENA metagenome assembly ERZ511482 | reverse complement strand
GATGAGATTGGAAAATAAGATCAACATATAAGTGCCATATTAGAGCGTAAATGGTATAACATCGGAAATAAGATACGAAACATTAATTTGGTTCACATGCTAATTAATATTAAGAATGCTGCTCATCTTTCAATATAGTATGTTGATCTTTGCGTTGAGAGTGCTCGCCATAGATAAGGCTATGATTGCGCTTTTAACCTAGACCTTTACAAATTTGATTTAAGATCTAATATGGCACTTTCATTATTGATTGTTATAATCAAATCACAAAAGGTGGATCTAGTTCAATCCACTTAGTCTGTTTAATTTGAAAGCAGAAAACTGTTATGATTGGAAGTCAGGGTCAACTATAGAAATACTCACCTAGCTTTTCAATCAAGATAAGTGATTTGAGCATTCTGGCCCTCTAGCCTTTTGATGTATTCCTCCACTCTAAAATCCTCGCTTTTAAACAAGTTACCTCTGATTCTACTTTGCTCTTGTCGCTTTAGGCTTCTGGCGAATCTGCGTATACTTTCCACGTCATTTAATATCAGGCCGGGTACAGGCATTTTATCACCTTGCTCGTTTTTAGCAACCATGGTGAAGTAAGAGGAGTTACTATGTTTTATTTTTCCTGTTTGTATATTTTCCGACTCGACTCGCAAACCTACTACCATCGATGTACGGCCAGTGTAATTTATGGATGCTTTCATGGTAAGTAGTTCGCCCACTTCTATTGGATTAAGAAAATCTACCTTGTTGACAGAGGCAGTCACGCAGTAGTGCCCTGAGTGTTTCGATGCGCAAGCGAAGGCTACTTGATCCATAAGGTTGAGTACATGTCCACCGTGTATCTTACCACTAAAGTTAGAGTGGGAGGGGAGCATTAGTTGAGATATGGATATTCTGGATTCTTTACTTGTTTTGTATTTCTTCATAACAATGGAGATGTAAGATGAAAATAAAAAAGACGATGGGTTTCATCGTCTTTCTTAATGTTTCTTTTTAGGAATTCTTACTAGGGTCTAATAGCTCTTCGTTTTTTTATATCCTTCTGCATAGGATTCAGCTGGTCTTTCTGCTTATGCTTTTTGTATACCTGAAATCTCGTCGGTACTTCCTTCACGGGCCAGTTATTATTTTCTAAGTCGGCATCTGCAGTTTCCCGATATGGGTCTACTACGATTCCTTTCACGACTTTATCTTTTACGAATACCTTGGTGAAGTTGTTTTCATTTTTACGCCATATCTCTACGGGTATGCGCTCCATTTCTTTAGTACCGTCCTCGTATTCCCACTCTAGTATGACTGGCATGACGAGACCTCCTTTGTTGGAGAAGCTTAATTCGTAATAATTATTAGGGCCGTACATTTCTTTCTTCTCATCTTCTGTGAAAGTCTCAGCGTAGAGAATAGTAGTATATGTAGTGATCGAGTCTTCCGTATTCCATGGTTCATAGTTGGTATAGAAATCTACTAGGGTAGTATCCGTTTCATTGGCAAATTCTATTCCTTGTTCTCTATTTCTGATCTTGGAGATATGTTCAAAAGGTTTTTCTGCTTTTTGTTCTCTAGTAGACTCTTTCTCTTCAGGATTATTTTCTAGGTCTACCTTGTACCACTTGATACTATCTAGAGAGATATCGACATGATCAATAGAATAAAACCAACCTCTCCAAAACCAATCTAGGTCAATACCACTAGCATCCTCCATGGTCCTAAAAAAGTCTGCAGGTGTCGGATGCTTAAATGCCCATCGTCTACAGTACTCCTTAAAGGCATAGTCAAATAACTCTCTACCCATGATCGTCTCACGGAGGATGTTCAAGGCCGCTGCTGGTTTGTCATACGCATTAGATCCATAGTCAATTATATTTTCTGTATTGGTCATGATGGGTTCTAGTTGATCACCAGGCCTACTCATGTAATCTCCTATCTGATACGGGACAAACATGTGCTTGTACTTATTATTCCACTCTTGCTCAGCGATGAACTGCATAAAGCTATTGAGGCCTTCATCAAACCATGCCCACTGTCGTTCATCGCTATTGATGATCATCGGGAAGTAATTATGCCCTACCTCATGGATGATCACTAGTATGGCTATAAGCTTTTGGCGCTCCTCATAAGTACCGTCTTTCTCGCCTCTACCTGGGTTGAAACAGATCATCGGATATTCCATTCCATTAGCAGCTTCTACTGAGATAGCTACTGGATAAGGGTACGGGATAGAGTATTTAGAGTATACATCTAAAGTGTGTTCTGTTGCTTTAGTTGAAAACTTAGAATAGATAGGATAGGCTTCTTTGCCATAGTAACTCATGCACATTACTTTATCTCCTAGTTCATTGGTGTGGGGCATAGCATCCCAGACAAACTTTCTACTTGCTGTCCAAGCGAAGTCTCTTACATTTTCGGCATGGAACTCCCAGGTTTGTGTTTGAGTAGTTTTTGGTGACGCTTCCATCTTTTTTGCTTCATCTAGTGTTACTATCTCCAGTGGTTCTGTGACGGTTTGAGATTCTTGCCACCTGCTCCACTGTGTGGGTGTTAGCATCTTTTGTAGATTTTTGCAAACTCCGGTAGAACCTACCATGTGATCTTTAGGTACGGTCATTTTTACTTTGTAATCGCCAAAGGTCAGCGCAAACTCTCCACGACCAGTGAACTGATTATTCTGCCATCCTTCGAAATCACTGTAGACGCATAGTCTTGGGAACCATTGTACGATAGTATAAAGGTAGTCATCAGTATCGTCGAAGTGTTCGTAGCCACCGCGACCCCAGCTTGTACTGTTCATTCTATCTATCAGGTAGTAGTACCATTCAATATTGAATACGATCTTTTCGCCAGGAGCTAGAGGTTTAGGTAGTTGTAGTCTCATCATAGTTTTGTTGATGGTGTATTCCATCGCTTTGCCACTGGCATCAGTTACTTTCTGGATCTTATGTCCGTACTGCTCAAGTGTTCTCCATGGCTCTAAGCTCTTCAGCGCACCTTCACTCATCTTCTCTCTTATGCTGCTTGGCTCCATTTTATGCTTGTCTGCATCTGCGCTATGCTCATTTTCATCTAGCTGTAGCCATAGATAGCTTAGTGGATTAGGAGATTGATTGTAATAAGTAATTGTTTCCTTGCCATCGAGTCTTTGGTTTTTAGTATCCAGGGTACAGTCTATGACATAGTCTGCTCTCTGTTGCCAGTAATCAGGACCAGGTGAGCCATCTCTATTTCGATAGACATTAGGGGAGGGCAGTATGCTTCCTAGTTGCTCGAATTTATTACCGTGGTTTGATTTTTTTTGGGCATCCGTAGTAGTCATGGATATACCAAATAAAAGTATTAAGATGATTCTGAATGGGGTGTTCAAAGTGCTTTTCATATTAAATATTTAGAACTCTAAAGCTAATATTTATCTATCGATAAATTCAGGGTTTAACTAATGTTATGAGATCGTGAATTTTCTTTAGATCCTTTGGGTAATTTATCCTGGGTCAGCCGAGTGTATGGCCTGTATACTTGGCCATAACTCATATAAAATGATACTTATGGCCAGGTGTAAAATTAAAATATAATCACAAAGTATTGATTATAAGCTATTTATGTAAATTTATAAAAACAATTTTTCCATAGTAATTATCTGGTCAATTATCCCTATGCTATGTTTGTTATGATTAAATCCATAGGTGGTGATAATAGTATTGTGGAGTAATTTTTTTGTCCTACTTACTCTTCTGAATAACTCTCTTCTTTTCCTGAGGTTATCTATTGATTGTTTAGAAAGGCTTAATTCATCATTATAAAATTTCATTTCACAGATATTAATAGTATTGTCATTTCGGGAGATCAACAGGTCTATCTGGAAGCCCTCCTTATTTTTAGTACCTACAGAACTAAAGGTAGACTGTGCTGAATAGATGCCTTCTATGTTAAGTGCTTTCTTGATCAGCTCTGCATGTTTGATGACGATTCCTTCGAATGCAAATCCAGCCCAAGCTTTGTAGCGTGAGCTTTGACTTAGCGTCAACCATATATTTTTACCTGCCATCTTTTGTTTGGTTATAAATTGTAGATAGAATATAGAATACTCGTCAGTTAATCTATACAGCATATCTCTCTGTGATTTTCCAAAGGCAGGGTAGGTCGCGATAAATGAGGATTCCTCTAGCTCTCTCAGTGTCCTAGTGAGTCCGCCTCCTGATGCGGCAGATATGCTTATCCTGATTTCATTTCTGGTGAGTCCTTTGCGTTTAGTAGCTAGTACTTTTACGATCTTGAGATGTGCTTCGTAGTTATTAAATAAAGAACTATAGAGCTTATCTAACTCATCTTTGAGTGTCGCTGCTTACTGCTTAAACTATTAATTACTATGTTTCAGAAACCAACGATACAACTCAGGGTTATCGTAAGTAGCCGTCCAGCTATCATGATTGGCGTCAGGGTAGATAGTCAGCTTAGCATCGCTTCCTGCTTTCTTTAGAGCTTGTAAGATTCTAGTGGTGCGTTCTACTGGTACTACCTCATCCATAGCACCATGGAATGCCCAGATCGGCATATCTGTCAGGTGCATAGATGCGTCCCACGCATGCACATCAGAGCCTCCACATATTGGCGCTATCGCAGCAAATTTATGAGGGTACTTGATCGCTAGGTCCCATGTGCCATAGCCGCCCATGCTTAATCCTGTAAGGTAGATCCTCTTATCATCCACTGGATAGTTAGTGATGATCTGATCTATCAGTATCTTGATCGTCTGGGGATTCCACCTAGTATTTTCTTTGCATTGCGGAGAGAGGACTATGAATGGTAGGTCTTCTCCTTTGTCAATTTTCTTCGGAGGGCCATGGACTTTTAGCAATTCTATATTATCTCCTCGTTCGCCTGCGCCATGAAGGAATACGATGAGCGGTAATTTACCATTGACGGCATGTCTCTTGTCTTTTGGTACGTGTAAGAGATAATTATGACTGACTACGATATTCTCAGAGAAGACCTTATCAATGTTATGCGCTTTCTGCGTTGATTGAGCAGCTAATTGTAAACTGCTTAATAGTAGAATTATAAAAATTAAGTGCTTCATATTTATTTGTTTAAACTTTTGAGCCATTGGATGCAAAGTGCTGGCCATTGTGATTCTTGTCCACCGTTAATACCTAAGGCGTAGCCATGACCTCCTGTTTGGTAAAGATGCATTTCTACTGGTACATTGTTGTTTTTTAAAGCTTGATAATATACAAGGCTATTCTCTACGCTTACGGATCTATCATCGGCTGAATGGACTATGAAGGTGGGAGGAGTATCAGCAGTTACTCGTTCTTCATTTGAGAATTCGATGATTTGATCTTTACTTGGGTTCTCTCCAAGTAGGTTTTTCTTAGAACCGCTATGAACATTTTCTTGTAAGCTAATGACAGGGTAGATCAATACCGAGAAATCTGGATTGATCGTATCTAGAGAAGCCTCGCTAAGTGTTGGAGGCATAGTAGTAGTCGCAGCGGCTAAATGTCCTCCAGCAGAAAATCCTAGAATGCCTATTTTGTCTTTATCGATATTCCAATCTTCTGCATTAGCATGAATGATCTCTAGCCCTTTGCGCGCATCATTGGATGGAATAAGTGTACCGGCTAATCCTTCTGAGGGTTTAGGCATTCTGTACTTTAAGACAATACCAGCTATCCCATTCCCATTGAGCCACTTAGCTATATCAGTCCCTTCCCAATCATAGGCTAATCCAGTGTAACCACCACCAGGGCATATCATCACTGCCTGTCCTGTTGACTGCCTAGGAGTGGGTAAGAAAACTTCTAAAATTGGGTTCTGAATATCAGTGATCCATTTAATTCCGCCATCTGTACTTATTGTTTCCTTTTTATCGGCATCGAGTGGCTGATCATATAGGTCGATCACATGGTCCTGAGAATAGCAAATTGTTGTGGTAACGGTAAGTAGGATAATTATTAATTGTCTCATTTCGGTATCAGGTTTATGACTTTAGCTTTGACGGATTCTACCTTGTCACGTGAGTAAAATAAAGGGAAGAATTTATCCTTAGCCCAAGTATCAAAAAGGTTGTCATAAAATGGGTCATCAGGGTCTCCGGACTGCCCAGGCGAATTAGTGAATAATGACCTATCAAAATTTCCTGTATCGATGATCACTCGAAAGGATGCTCCACTGGATTGGTTGTCATTGCTGCCCGAGCTACCCACAGTATAAGCATTACCGCCTCTGGGGTGCGGGCCTACTTCTAGTTTTTTCCTGGTAGCATCATTGACTGCAGCACTCATAGGATGTTTCAGTTTGATGTGTTTAAATTTTTCTTGCCCATATTGCCACTTACTCATATCATCACCTAAGCGCTGGTCTAAACTTGCAATACTTTTTTCCAACGCATCTAGGAGAAATGTATCCCGTCCAGCAATAGGATATCTTCCAAATTTGCCATCAGGAAAAACCAACCAGTCAACCACTTTGACCATTTGTAATGAACTAAAAGAAGCGACTTCCTTAGGTATCATCTTAGCTTCCATTTTCTTTTTTAGTTCTCTTTCCCAGGTTGCATAGATAGCCGCTGTTATAGAAGTTGCTTCCAATTTGTGGTCACTCCAGTTTGCTAGCATAGTTCTTGCCTTTTCTGTTATTTCATTTTTACATGACAGGTTTTTCAGAAGAGGAGTTAAGGCTCTGGCTGCGAGATTGGTATAGTCAGTCACATACTCAGCCATATCCATAACTGTATGTTTCCTGCCATTGCGTAGCATTTCTTCTACTCGCCAACCTCTGTAAGGATCCGACCAGCTAAATCCTACCGCATCCATTTCTTTGTAATCGATAGGCGTTACATTTTGATTAGCTGTAGAGAAGATTCCTGATGGCGGATTGTAGACATTTGGTTTTTGCATGATCTCTAGATAGCCATCCCACTCATAACTGCCGTCGCCAGGCACAGGTACCATTCCGCTAAAGTTTCTTCTCAGTGGTGCTATACCTACTGCTTGCCATCCTATGTTGCCATTCGCATCAGCCCAGATCATATTCTCACCCGGGATATTACTGTAGTTACACGCATCTCTGAATTCTTCAAAGTTCTTGGATTGATCCATACGCAGACTTGCTAGGTAAGGCGAGCCACCTATCTCTAGCCAGCCACATCTGACTGCGTAGGCTTTGTGATTTTTTACATCCTCGTATACGACAGGACCATGCTTGGTGTATTTCAGAAGTACTTGTCTTGACTTTTGATCTTTGACTGGGATGCTCTCCTTCATAACATCCATGGCTAGCCATTCATCTTTATATTTGTATTGATCAGTGTTGTTAGGATTGGTATCATAGACATAAAGGTCTTCTGCATCGGTTCTGTATACCGTTAGACCCCATGCTCCGACTCCGTTATGCCCTATCGATATGCCAGGTATCTCAGGCTCTCCACCTCCGATCACATTCCATCCGGGTCCTACAAGATGTGCCATGTATCGGAGAGATGGTACGGCTTGCGTTCGGTGTGGGTCATTAGCCATGATAGGATAGCCGCTTGCAGTGTGCTCACCAGAGACCACCCAGTTATTACTGCCTAGGTCATTGATGTCGTTTTTTTGCATGACCGCATCTGATACTTCGTTAAGCAATGCCAGATCTTTGTAGGAGTCTCGATCGTTTTGGATACTTGCGATGATATCTTCCGGCTGAAATCTTACTGGTCTACGATAAGCACTGTACAGTTCTAGTATGTTTTGATGCAGTAACTCTTTGTTTATCTTAGGGTCAATTATTATATCAGGATCTCCTGGATGAAAATAATTGATCTCTTTAGTCTTGTCTACGCCTAGTAATGCTACTTGCCGACCTACAGCTAGCTCACTCGCAATATTTCCTAGGAGACCTTGGTGTCGGGAGATGACTACATCAGGCGTCCATTTCTGTGGTTTAGTTTTGAGTAGTTTAAACTCTAAGGGCAGTTCGTCAGGGTGGTCGTTTATATAGTCTATGTAAGCATTGACACCAGTAACATAGGAGGTGATGATCGCTTCTCCATTATCATGATAATGGTTCATCTCATCCTTCATGTTTCCACGAAACTTAAATAATCTAGTACCAATATCTCTCCTAAGCTCTCTTTCACCGAGCATTTCTGCTACGGTCCCTGTAGCTTGACGCCTCCATATCTCAAACTGGAATAATCTATCCCTTGCAGCGTTCCACCCTTGAGCGTAGAATAGATCTCGCTCTGTCTCCGCATAGATGTGAGGGATTCCCCACACGTCCACGATGATCTCGACTGGTTTATCTAGACCTTTCATTTGGTAATCTTGAGCAGTTACCTGAAAGGTGAGACCTAGAAATATAAGAATGTAAAATGTATATTTAATCAAGGTTGTATTTTCTTTTGAGGTTCAACGGTTCTGTTCTTTACATGGGTCTCTAACCAATTATCCTGTTCCCAAAGCATATGTAGGATAGATTCCCGAGCTGCATATCCGTGACTTTCTTTTGGTAGCATGACCAATCTTACAGTTGCTCCCAAACCCTTTAAGGCGTTAAAGTATCGTTCGCTTTGCATGGGGTAAGTCCCAGAATTATTATCCGCTTCACCATGGATGAGTAGCAGCGGTGTTTTCATTTTGTCTGCATGCATGAATGGTGACATGTTATTGTAAACTTCTGGTGCTTCCCAGTAACTTCTCTCTTCTGCCTGAAAACCAAATGGTGTCAGGGTCCTGTTGTATGCACCACTCCGCGCAATACCTGCAGCGTAATCTTGCGAATGCGATAGTAAGTTAGCAACCATAAAAGCACCATACGAATGACCTCCGACACCAACTCTATCTCGATCTACATATCCTAATTCATCTACGGCATCTATTGCAGCTTTACCATTAGCGACTAGTTGTTCTCTGAAACTATCGTTAGGCTGGTCATCCTCTTCGCCTATGATAGGGAAGGCTGCACGGTCCAATACGGCATAGCCTCTAGCTACCCAAAATACTGGAGACCCATAATATGGATAAGTGAATGCATAGGGAGAAGAAGTAACTTGAGAGGCCGTGCTCTTGTCTTTGTATTCTCTAGGGTATGCCCATAATAGCATGGGTAGTTTTTCTGCGCTATTACGATTGTAGCCTGCAGGTAGGTAAAGTGTCCCTGATAAGTCTAGTCCATCCGCTCTTTTATAATTGATGACTTCTTTGTGCACCGATTGAATACTTTTAAACGGATTCTCAAAATTAGTCACCGCAGTTAGGGTGTTGTTTTTTAAGTCCCGAAGGTAGTAGTTGGGAAATTCATCAGTTGCTTGAATCCGGGTTAGGTAGGTTCCATTTTTAATATCAATAGCATCGAGTATCCTTTCGTACTTTTTATTCTTTGGAGCTCTAAATATCCTATTGGTAGTAGCGGTAGTTAAATCAAATTCGTCTACAAATGGCAGAATACCCTCATCGGAATATCCATCTCCGATCAGGTAAAGTTTATTATTTGATTTGCTTAAAACATACTCCCCGTACTGGTTTTTCTCCGTAACAAAATTCCCTGGATCGCTATAGTTATCTTGGTAATTACGGTCTGCGATGATCGCTGATTCTTGATCTTTGTTTGATGGGTTGAAGAGGTATGTTTTTGAATTTCTATTGTTCCACCATCTATCATAAGCAATAGCGGTATTATCATCACACCATTGTATATAGCTGAATCTGTTTTTTACATCTAGGAGATGTTTTTTGTCTTGCTCAAAAGGAGCATCCTGCTCGTATACCGCATCTCTATATTCGGTGTCCATTGCCGGGTCTCCTCCATCTAGTGCTTCAGCCCATATGATAGTCGATGGTTTGTCATCTCGCCATTGCAAGCTTCTCATACCTTTTCTTACCGCCATAAAACCTTTAGGTAGATCTTCTATCAGTGGTATTTCGAGGATGGTCTTGACGAGATTACCATCAGTATTATAGACAGCGCTTTTAGACGGAAATCTGTAATAGGGAACCAGATAAGAAAACGGCTTCTCTACTGTAGTGATCATGATGTGCTTTCCATCTGGTGATGGGGAAATGCCACGATACATTCCTTCTGACTTCCATGCGGATTGTGAGCCATCAAGCCCAAGCTCGATCAAAGTAGAGTGTGCCAGCTGCTCAAAATTGCTTTCGTCAGTTTTATCTTTAAGCAGGTCTTGATAAGTTCTGTTCTGTGCTTTCTTACCTTGGTTCTCTGATATGGTCGGTCCGAAAGGAACAGTACTTGCTTTATCTATCAAAGGCGGTAGGTCGTCTGCAAGAGCTTTTACGATCAGAGATTTACCATCTTTCATCCACGTCATCGGTTGGCCCAGATTAGCGTTGAGCGCAAGATCAGTTAGTTTTTTCGAAGTGCTGGTAGCAACATCTAGTATCCATAGTTGCACATGGTCAGTTGATGTTTGAGTGAATGCTATTTTGCTTTCATCAGGTGACCAAGAGATGTATGCTATCTTTGCATTGTCAGGAAGACCTCCTATATCCATCTGCTCGCCCGAGGCTACATCTAGTATCTTCATGTCATAGTATGGTCTTGTTCTGCTACCGATATTGGTTTTAGGATTTATGCGTAGACCTGCGAGCCTTAGTTCTTTTTCGGATAGTTCTTCTATTGTTTTGAATGATCGTCTATATAGGAGGAGTGCTTTAGTGCCGGCAGAATTTACTCTGACCAACGGAGGTAGGGGAGCATCTACTAGATCTAGAATTGCTTTATCAGGTACCTGATAGCCAAGGTCAACTTGTGCAAAAGTATATACTTGTGATATTAGGAATAAAACTATTAATGATATTCTCATGGTCTGATTATTTATGTAAGCTTAAAGTATGAAAATTAATAGGAATGAGATCTATGACTAAATCAAAAATCTAGCGTATTTTAACTCTATGTCAGTTCCTTATATCTATAACAAGTGGTCACATGATCATTGACCATCCCCATGGATTGCATATATGCATAGGCAATGGTGCTGCCGATGAATTTAAATCCACGTTTTTTTAATTGTTTGCTCATCTTATCACTCAGGGCCGTAGTAGCGGGTACTTTCGACATGGTTTTAAATTTGTTGATGATGGGTTTTCCATCAGCAAAGCCCCAAAAGTATTCTGAGAAACTTCCGTACTCGTTTTGGATCTTGATGAATGCTTGTGCGTTGGTTACTGTTGATCTAACTTTTAGTTTGTTCCGGATGATATTAGGATTCTCTAAAGTCTTAAGGATCTTCTTTTCTGAAAATCTGGCTACTTTCTCCACATCCCAATCTGCAAATGCCTTTCGATAGCCTTCTTGTTTTTGAAGTACAGTGAGCCAGTTGAGTCCAGCCTGGGCACCTTCCAGAGTCAAAAATTCGAACAAGGTCTTATCATCATATCTAGGTACTCCCCAGTGTTCGTCATGATATTGTACGTATATATCATGACCTAAGCACCAGTCACATCTTTTTTTATCCATTACTTGTTTTTGATTCGGTCAAAAGGTAGATATTTGTATCTAAATAAATCAGATATGAAAGACATTCTTATAGCTATAATTGCACTTTTTGTAACTGGACTCCTTCAGTCATGTACTTCTTCTGGGACCAATGAGACCAAAAATGAAGCAACAGCAGAGATTGCGAAAGTTGTAAAAGAACTACCTGTAGCAAATGTGCCGATTCCAGATCTGTACAAAGGAATGGCGGACAGCCCTGATAATAAATTGGGAGGCCTTAAGGTAGGAGAGCAAGCACCCAATATAACGGGTACTACAAGTGATGGCAAAGTATTTGATCTGAGTGATGCAGTTAAGAGTGGGCCAGTAGCAGTTGTTTTTTATCGTGGCTTTTGGTGTGGATTATGTACTAAGCATCTTAGCGCACTAGAAGGAGAGATGGCTGAGCTCAAAGAGAGAGGCTTACAAGTATATGCGATCACGCCAGAGACAGAAGAGTATATCGGGAAGACGATAGAAAAGACCCAAAGCAAGATCCCATTTATCCATGATAATGCTCATCGAATAATGGATGACTACAAAGTGACTTATAAAGTAACCGATGATTATGAAACAAAAGTAGGCGACCACGCTAAAGTAGGGCTAGCAAAAAGCCAGGGTGGCGAAGATGCATACTTGCCAGTACCAGCAACTTACATGATCGGTATGGATGGTAAAATATTCTACGCTCAGTATGATCATGACTATGGTAACAGAGCAACGGCTGCAGATATGCTGGCAGCACTTAAAACTATCTAAGATAATTTGGATGCAATTTGGGACAGTGTAGTTGTTGCTGCACAAGCTATGACCTGGCAAGAGATAGTTGCCGTGATATTCGGACTCTTAAGCGTCTGGTATGCTAAGAAGGAAAATATTCTAGTGTTTCCGACAGGTATAATCTCTGTCCTGTTGTACGTCTACATTTGTTATAACTGGAAGCTCTATGCAGATATGGGCGTCAACTTTTATTACTTCATCATGAGTGTCTATGGATGGATAGTCTGGTCGACTAAGACAGATGGAACTGCAGTAACTCCAATCGCTAAGAATACTTCTCGAGAAAATGTTATCAGTGTAAGTCTGTTTATCGTATTCTTCATAATCATGGCTTATATATTGAGTAGCTATACCGATAGTGATGTCCCTTATTGGGATTCGCTGACCACAGGTATCTTCTTAGTAGGCATGTGGCTAATGGCCAAAAAGAAAATAGAGAACTGGATAGCTTGGATAATCGGAGATCTTATATCGATTCCATTGTACGCGTACAAAGGATTATATCTGACAAGTTTTCAATTTGTAGTTTTTTTAGGAATCGCAATAGCAGGATATATAGAGTGGAGAAAGAGGATTGCAAAGATTAATTGAAAATTGATAATTAGCAATCGAAAATTCCATTATCCATTATCCATTATCCATTATCCATTTAACAATACAGTCCCATTCTTGATCAAGTGTATTATCTGGACGAGACCTGCCAGCCTTGTTGTACCAATAATCTGAATTCCAAACATCACCTTCTTTTCTATGGAGATAGGCGTGAGCCCACGCTGCATTGGATTCACTACAACCATCTATAAGGTCATGAGCCTTTTCCCAATTCCCATTTGCATCATACCACAAACCAGTAAGTACTTTAGATGATAAGATCGGTGGTTCAGGATCTTGAAGACTAGATCTAAAAGCTTCTAATGTCATCGGATAAAACTAATTAGAATTTAGAAATAGATCTATGATTCTTATTAAAATGAGTATTGTTTTTGATTCCAGTAGTTCTTACAGAAAGGTAAGAAGCAAGGACATTGACTTGTTGGTCACATTTTTATACTGACGTAATGCAAACTCTTGGAACCTATACCCTCCTAAGTTCTGGAAATAAAGAAAGCCCAAAGTTTCCTTCGGGCTTTCAAAAATTCTAAAATTTTATCTAAATATTAGTCATCAGCATCCAAGCTAGTATATACTGCTTTGAAAGCAAGTGCTGCTAAAGCTGCACCGATAAAATCAGCTACTATAGCTAATCCTGCAGTACCCCATGATGCCAAACCATTAAAGGCTGCACCTATAGCAATGGCAGGATTAAAACATCCTCCTGTACCGAATCCTCCTAGTGCATATGCCATCACGACTACGGTAAAACCGATAGCCAGTCCGTAATATGAGTTACCAGCTGTACTCTTGGTAGTAGCAGTCTGTAAAACTACCCAGACTAGTGCAAATGTCCCGAGTAACTCTGCTACGAAAGCTGCTGTTGTGTTATCAGGCATTCCAGTGCCACCCATTATAGATCCCTTGTCTAGAAGTGAAGCTCCTACGACAGCTGCGAGTATGGCTCCAAGTATTTGTGAGATAATGTACATAGGTGCATCGCCTCCTGATACTTTACCTCTCATTAATACACCAAGTGTAACTGCAGGATTATAATGTCCACCAGAAATATGTCCACCAGCATAGACCATGATCATCAGCGCTGAACCTATCGCAAGGGGTAATAAGTAATTGTCAGCTGCAGCTCCATTGACCACACATACAATCGTCAGTACAAAGAAAAAGGTACCGATAAATTCTACTAAATACTTTTGCATTTTGTTAATAATTAAGTTGGTTAAAAAATCGAATAGTTAAACAATATGACGATTACATATTTAAAAACCACATATAATTCTAAATAACTATGCTTATTGTGATATAAAAGATGGCAGAAGTAAAGATTGTGAAAACAAAAGAAAAACTAATAAAGTTCTTTTAAGGGTGCTATTTTAATAATTACAACCTGATTTAACTTTTGAACCTTTCATAGGTATTTGTTAAAATATATTACGCTAGCCATGATAAACCCAGATATACAATCCTTTTAGAGTACCATTCAAACTAAAAAGGCGAGAAACTTCAGTAAAGCTTGGCAAGAATTATCAAGGCTTTCTGAGCCATCCTAGAATATCGAAATCTGCTATGGTGTAGATTCCTTTATACTCCACGAGATTCATAGTATGTCGGGTTTTTTTACCCCAATTTTGTTGTATGATCTCTACTTGATTATCGTCTACACAAGATATTACCGCTATGTGTCCGTAGGGATTATCCTCATTGCCATCATAGACTAATATGTCACCTACTAGTGGTGGATATTCTCTAGTATTTCTAATTTGTACTAGCCCTCGTTTGTTATTGTAGTCCTTGTCCCTGAGTTGCTTATCAAAGAAGTCCTTAGCATTACCCGATGAGTTAGGGAACTTGTGCTCATAGATGGTATAGTAATACCGTTTTACGAATTCTACACACTGCCATTTCAATCCTAGGTTATATCCATTTTTAGTTACATGTCTACCATGTACGCTGACACTCTTGCCATTATAGTATACTGGTACGCCATTGAAACTATCGATGGGAGTGCCTACAGGAGTATTGAAACTAGATAAACATATTGCACAAATAAATATATATAAGACTCTCTTCATCACTAGCGCAAATGTAAAAACTTAAAGCTTTAAAGCGACATATATTTTACTCAAAATATGATTTCAATGATTCCGAAACCATGATGTCAGTCAAAGCATTTCTACCTCTATCTCCAGATAGCATTATACCGCCGTATTCTTTATATCCTTTCCATGGTGTAGAGAAGCGTGGTTCGCTATCTGTAGCATTCGTAAAGAAATCCCATTGAGTGATCAGCTTAGATTTCTTATCCACATAGACATGATATTTGTTTTGAGGCGTCACGCCTACTTGTTCAAAGGTTAATTCTAATTTGTCCGACTCAGCCCCGTCCGCATTATTACTTTCTTCCACGTATTTTAACGTTACTCCTGAATCTTTCAGCTTATAAGGCATGATAAGCCAGTAGGAATCATTGATCCACATTTCTTTACCTTTTTGAATGTACTTGGTTAAAGAGTCCTGTTGAGTTATCTCTTTACCTGCCATCAATAATGAGCCTTTCATATCATTGATATTCATATTTAGCTCATAGTTGTCTTTTATGCTTTTGATATACACATCGCCTGTTTTCTTGTCCCATACATGCTTACGTGAGCCGAAGAAATTCCAAGACAAATATCTAGCATTCTCATAGGCTGTTCGACCTCCCATCGCCTCCATGGTCATATCAGCTATAGTTATAGCTTTTTGGTCAGAAGCGGCCGCATTAAAACCTTTGGCTGCTGGATTTCCTTTCATCACTGTTTTAGTGGCACAAGCGAATAGTAAGCTCAGACTCATGATCATAGCAACTAAGAATAAGTAAGATCTCATGATTTTTTCTACTTTAATGTGATTAGTATTTTGAGGTATATTTGCGAAAGTTAAAAAGTATTAGATACAATGTTCGAAAATCTTAGTGATAGACTGGAAGGAGCCTTCAAAAATCTCAAAGGAGATGGTAAATTAACAGAACTCAACATAGCACAATCGGTCAAAGAGATCAGGCGAGCGCTGGTTGCTGCAGATGTAAATTACAAAATAGCTAAGGAATTTACAGATAAGGTCAAGGATAAGGCATTAGGGACAGAGAATATCCTCAACGCTGTGAAGCCAGGAGAGATGATGGTCAAGATCGTCATGGACGAGATGATCGATCTGATGGGCATCAAGGCAGAAGGAATCAACATCAAAGGGAACCCGGGGGTAGTATTGGTTGCAGGTCTTCAGGGAAGTGGTAAAACGACATTCTCAGGTAAGCTGGCCAAATTTCTTAAGGATAAGAAAAGTAAGAAGCCGCTCCTAGTAGCGTGCGATGTATATCGACCTGCGGCTATCGATCAGTTGACCGTGCTCAGCGAACAGATAGGTGTACCGATATACACGGAGCCAGAAAATAAAAACCCTGTAGAGATAGCACAGAATGCACTCGTACACGCCATAAAAAATAGTATCGATGTAGTCATCGTAGATACCGCTGGGCGACTAGCGATAGATGAGGCGATGATGACCGAGATCAGAAATATCAAAGCGGGTATCGATCCTACGGAAACTTTATTCGTAGTAGATTCTATGACTGGTCAGGATGCGGTTAATACAGCTAAGGCGTTTAATGAAGTCATCAATTATGATGGAGTCGTACTGACTAAGCTTGATGGTGATACGAGAGGTGGTGCGGCCCTTACGGTGAATTACACAGTAGGTAAGCCGATAAAATTTGTGAGTACCGGAGAGAAGATGGATACGCTGGATGTATTCCACCCAGATAGGATGGCACAGCGTATACTTGGGATGGGTGATATTGTTTCTTTTGTAGAAAAGGCGCAAGATCAGTTTGATGAGAAAGAGGCTAAGCGACTAGAGAAGAAGATCAAGAAAAATAAGTTTGACTTCAATGATTTCCTAGGTCAGCTCAATCAAATAAGGAAGATGGGAGACATCAAGTCTTTACTCGGTATGATCCCTGGTATGAGTAAAATGAAAAATCTGGATATCGATGACAGTGCTTTCGGCAAGGTGGAATCTATTATCTTATCCATGACACCTGACGAGAGGGCCAGACCTGAACTTCTTAATATGAACCGTAAAAAGCGCATCGCTAAAGGCTGCGGTCGAAATATTCACGAGATCAACATGTTCATCAAGCAGTTTGACCAGATGCGTAAGATGATGCACATGATGTCCAAAGGCAAAGGCGGTATGGGTCAGATGATGCAAAATATGGGTAACATGCCTGGAATGGGGGGTATGAAGTAAGATGGAACTAGATGCGCTAATCCACTTCTTACAAGTTGATGGTTATTAAGAATCATTATTCACACCAAAAGGAATAATCTTCGTTAAAATTTGAAGCAATTCTGTTATCTTCAGTCCAGTCCTGAAAATACGAAAGTCCGTAAGGTAAATTGCACTTCTACCCTAAGAATCAATAAGTTAATCTTGAAAGGACGAGAGTTCATTTTATGGAAAAATCATATTAGAATGCAAATACGATCTTAGCCTGAGTTAGGAGCATGTTTTCTATCACCTTACCGCCAATTCTTAACAACCCCTTGTTTAAATAACCTGGTCATTCACAGGCCGCATTCTTCACAGTTAACAACACCTCTTGCTCTATAATAATCCTGACTACCATATGGATAACAGTCTCCGGATTCATACTCCAAGTCTTCAAGGCCCTCATTAGGTTTGAGTTTCATTCTGACATCA
>ENA-ORXT01003401-ORXT01003401.1-marine-metagenome-genome-assembly--contig:-NODE-3401-length-17596-cov-8.481763_pt1 | contig 17596 bp, 16 predicted proteins | sample MGYA00237868_ERZ511482 | MGnify/ENA metagenome assembly ERZ511482 | reverse complement strand
GGGGGCGCGCTCGACGGCCGGCACGGGCGTCGGCGCCGGCGCCGGCGGCGCCAGCACTGCCGGCGCCACCAGACGTGCGCCCACCGGCGGCGGCACGGGCGGTGTCGGCAGCGCCCACGGCGACGCGGCCGTGTGCGCGTCCATGGCGTGCACCGCCGCGGCTGCCGCCTCCCCGTCCGACATCATTTCCACGTCCGCGGCGCCCATGTCGTCGGTCGAAGCGGCGGCAGGCCACACATGCGGGGCGGGCGCCCCCCCCCCGCGCCCCGTCGGCCGGGCCACGGTGACCGGGCTGCCCGCCCCGCCGTCTGTCTTGCCGTGCAGCTCGGTCAGCGGGTCCCACGCGGGACCCCCGCCGCCGCTGCTGCACGACGACCCCGTCGACGTAAAGATGGGGGTGTGCGCCGAGCACAATGGGCGCGGGACCGACGTGACGAGCGAGCCGTACGCGTGGGTGGAGGGGCCACCGCCCGACCCGCCGCCGCCCGTGGTCGCCGCCAACGGGACGACCGCCGCCGCGCCCACACTGGGGACGGCCGCCGCGCCGCGGGCGGTGGTGGCCGGTGCAACGGCGGCAGCGGCGGCGGCGTCGTCGCCCTCACCGCCGTGGCCGTCGTGGCCGTCGCCGGCGCCGACGGCCGCGCCGCCGCCGTCGTTTCCGGCCGAGGCGATCGCCAGGAGGTGCGCCTCGGACTTTAGCGGCGCAAAGACGACATTGACGAGCTTGCCGCCGGCCGCATCGACGGTGCGGAGGAAGCACATGGTTGCGTGCGCGGGCGGGCGCTGGGGGGGGCGGGGAGCGCCGCGCGGGGGCGGGGCCCGTCACGACCGCGTCGCGGGGGTCTTGGCGGGGGCGGGCGGGCCTCGAGCGTCGTGTGCGTCTCTGCCCTGGTGCTCCCACGGGAGATGCGTTGACGTGTCCGTACTTGTACAATCACGGTGGCCGTCTCTTGCCCGAAGCAGTGGACCGCGCCGGCTCGACGCTCCCTCACTCGGCACGTCGGCGAGGGGGGCCCACCGCAATCGGACGAGCGCCACAGAGGCACGCGTAACGCCCGTTCAAGTAACGCCGCCGCCGGGCCGCCCGCGCCGGGCACCCCGTGCGTCAGGGGTGGTCTGTGGCGTGTGCACGCGTGGGGCTTACGCCGCGCCGCCCCCCCGCGTCGCCCGTCCGTCGACAAATGGGTGGCGCCCTCTCGCCAGGCGGGCGGTTCCCCGCTGGCTCGGCCGCGTACCGCGGCGGCGCACGCAACGGGCTGCTGACGCGGGGTCGGCACAAGCCGCCGCACCTTGCGCGCGCGGCTGCGGACACGCTCAGGACTTGGGCGCCGAGCCGGGCGTGGGCGGCAGACCGCGCAGTGGGGCCCAAAATGGTGCACTGTGGGGGGGGTCTGCCGCCTCGTCAGGGTGGGGGGTATTCTTACTCTCCAGCAATGGGGGCAGCACCGCCCACGCGGCGGCAGCGGCGCTCAAGGCCGGCAAATGGGTGGCGGGTGGCGGCTTGGGGTGAGCTGCACCCCCGCGTGACGAGTCGCGTATGCGTAGAATGGAAGAGCAGTGAGGCATGGGCCCGTTGTGGGGGCCCCCTGCAGTGTCTACGCTTTGATACTCACAAGACGTCCACTCATTGGCCACCCAGCAAGGCGCTGGGGCCGACCATTGACCTGTTCAAGGGCCCCCATGGCCGGCCCGACCAGATCGTTAGTGGCCTCTGTGCCCCAAACACAGCCCCCGCCGCAGTCTTTGCGAGCAACGCCAGCTGGCCCGGGGGTGGTACAGGTGTATCTGTTGACCAGCGGGGTCGAGCCGTGGGCCCAAGTCGTGGCCTGGGCGTGACACGACCATAGAGTGGAGGGCACCCCGTTGCCGTGGTTCGTTCCAGATTCTAAAAACAAGCGTTTTCGTGGGGGGGTGTGGATCCGAGCGCCACGCACCGCGTGCGGGGCAGCTCGAGGGGGTGGCCGCCCTGGGCGGGGCTCTTTGGCACCAGCAATGGAAATCTTGGCACTCGCCAGATCGGACGCCGCAGGAGCAGGTTGGATCCAAGTGCATTGGTCTGTCACAACTCCAGTATAATTAGTTGTGGAGCTCTCTCCCTGGTGCAATCCACACCCATTGGATGACGCCCACGTGTCAGCAGGCGCCAGCGAGGGGCAGCACCGCACCCTCCTGGGCCACCGTCGGTTGCGGCATGCTCAGCGGCGCCGCCGTGGCGTGCCGCTGCGCCGGCGCCGTGGCGCGTGCGGGAGAGCCCGGTTTTGCGGCCGACGACCGCGCGCCGGGCGCCCGCGGCGCGCGGATCGATCAAGGGGCGGGGGCGGGTCTGGCGTCGCCCACCGCGGGGCCGTAACGGGACCACCGCGGGCGCGACGGACGCCGGGGGGCGCCCGCGCCGACCCGCCGCCGCGGCCGTGCCAGCGGGCGCCGCGTCCGCCCCCCCGCCCGCGCGGAGCACCTCCACCGCCACCTCTGCGTCGCCGTCACAGTCGACGAGCATCGCCGCGGCGGCGGCTGCCGGCACGCCCGTCTGCCGAACAACGTCCGCGACGGCCGCGTCGGCGGCCGTCGACGGGTCTGCGGCGGCGGCGGAGGTCGCCGCCACGCCCGCCTCGGCTGGGGTGCCGAGCGATGGGTGGACGGCAGCAGAGGGGGGCGCGTCGGCGGGCTCCCCCGCCGGCCGCACGGACGCGTAGTGTTCGCCAGACACGTACGTGAGGTGCACCGCGGGGACCGAGGTGGCGGGGAAGTTGGCAATGTCGTACGAGGGCGCACCGAGCCGGTGGATGCGGATGTTGATTTCGAGGACTTTGGCAATGGCTTGGATCTGTGCGGCGGGGAAGGAACAGCAACAGGGAAAGTAGGGGAGGGGCGCATGAAGAAGCACGCAATGGCGGGTGCAAGGGTGGGTGAAGAACACGGCACCAACATAGCAACGGCGACCATGTGGGACGAGTGACAAAAAAGGACAAAGGGGTGTGAGCAACTGTGCGGACCACAGCGACAGGCGGTGTCGTGCCACCCGGGCACGGAGGCGGGCCAAGACACACCGCCACACCGACAGGGGGTAACAGACGACGTGCGCTCACGCTCGACCACGGGGAAACCGTACAAAGGCAGCACGTCGGCGACGCTCCTAGAGAGGCCTTGGGGCACGCAAAAAAGACCAGCGCAAGGGCACATCGCACACCGACCTGGTACAACGTACTTCTAGGTTTCCAGCCCACCGGCCGTCACGCCGCATACCAGACACGTAGGCCTCGTACGTCCCGTTGCCGCCATCGTAAAAAGGCGCAAAATCGTCGGGGTGTTCGAGCATATAGTCGCAAACGGAGCTGCGGAAGGACGCATGCTTGTCGGGCTCCCCGAGCTGGTCCGCCACTGGACGGGATGGTTGGAAGGCAAAAGATGTAAGGAAGAAGCATGTGCACGTGAGGCGGGCCAACAGCACAAAGGCGCACACAAACGGGACGGGCCACGTCAGCAACGTACACACGAGGCACAGCGGGTGCCGGTTCAACAGACAGACGGCCAGCACACATCCAACGCTTCCGTGCTGGTGACGAGCACCCTCGAAAAGACACACAAGTGGAGGGAACGCATCAACGTACCCGCACGAAAGAGGCAGTTGCCGTCGGGGTCAACGTCTCGCACCGACAGGTTGGACATGCGCAGCTGCTCCCGCAGGCGGTCCAGCTCACCGGCCATACTCAGGCTCCCATCGCTGCCCACTGCTGCACCATCCTCGCTGCTGTCGCTGCTTGTCACGGGTTTCTTCTTTCGGCGGGCCGCCGCCTTCTTCTTGCCGCCCCCGCCGCCCGTCCGGGACTTTTTACCGCCGCCGCCGCCACGCGCCATCCAGCCAAGCGGCAGAAGAAAGGGGGACCGGAACAGGTGGAGCGTCGCAGACGGCGACCGTGCCGCGGGCAGTGCCGTCGCCGGCGGCGTGGGGGGGACGGAGGGGAGGAGGGCGCGCAGCGGCGCCGCTACGTCGACGCTCATCACGGGCGTCGAGCGCGAGGGTGCGAGGCGCAGGGGGGGGCGTGCGCGTCCTGGCCGGCAAGGGGCACAGCGTGCCGCAGCTGGGAGGCCGGGCGCGAGGCGGCACGTGCGTGTGCCATCCCGAGAAAACGGTTGGCCGCCGGTGAGCTGGCGTCATTGGCTGGGGGCCGAGGACAGCAGTTGGGGTCGTCCTTGTGCGCAAGACACTCGGGCTGGTGGTTTTTTGCACTGAGCCTACCATTTGCATCGAGAAGAAAGACTTACGTGTATTTCAGTATTAACATAACATTCACTATGCCACTCGACTGCCTGAATTATGCCCAATAAATACGCATCGTCTGAGATAGAATCCAAAGCAGAAAAAAAACCACAGAGCGATCCGCCTGCGGAAGGCTTCCTTCCGCATTCAGAATGCCGAAGGTCCGCAAGCAAACTGCGGAACCGGCAAAAAGCTTCGATATCTCCCCAGAAATAGTTTTCTGACAGTGAGTAAAAACCAATCAGAGCCGTTCACAAACCCGTGGTCTACCCAACCACAGGCGGCCGCCCGGGCCGTCCGGACGGGCGGCGGACGCCGCGTACACGCCGCCGACGCCGGGACCGCGCGCCGCCGCCGCCGGCCGCGTTGGCAGTGACTCGCGTCCCCGGTTGACGCGGCGGGGGGCGACGGCACCCCCTCGGTTGCGGCCGCGGCTGGCTGGAGGGAGGGTGCGCCAACGGGTACAGGGGGGGCGCGCAACGCCGGCAGGGGCGCGCGGAAAGGCGCCGGTCGTAGCAGCGGCGCAGCGGCGCGTCGGCGCCACAGCTGCCGCCAGACACGCCGTGGCGTCGCTGCTTTTGAACGAAGCCCGCTGTCACGGGCACTGCGTCAAGCAGGCGCGTCGCCGCTGCCACCACCGTCGCCGCCGCCACCGCTGCCGCCGCCGCCGCTGCCGTCGCCGCCGCTGCTGCTCGGTCGGCGACCGCAGGGGCTGCGGCGGCGGTAGTGCTACATCCACCCCCCTCGCGATGACCTCCTCGACCAGCCCGTGGCGTGGTGTGGCAAGCAGCTGCGGTAGGAGAGTCTCCTCTGCCGCCCTCTTGCAGAGAGCTGGGTCAGTGCGCAGGCAGAACAGCCTGACTTCCGGCCTGTGGCTTACTGTGGGGAGATTGTAAACCTACTCGGCGTGTAGCGCAATCGGCGTGCGTCGTAGCAAGATACTTTGCGGCAGCTTGCTGAATGATGCTTGCGCATGCCGGTGAAGTGCAAATCGAGGACGTGCGGCGTGCGGGCTGGGAGGGGCAGTGCTTCTTTCGTTGAGACGCTTCGAGTGGTGTACAGCACGCACGCCGCACGGCCCCGGTTTTGGCTGCACAAAAGGTTGCGGCTGAAAAGCAGGAGGAATACCCTGCCTGAGGGGTTCCGCAAACTGCTTGCGGAGCTTCAGCGGGAAAAATGTCGTTTGCGTGCGAATACGGTTTAAGGAGCACTGCGCCGCTGCCACCCCCCCACCGACCAGCAGGCGGCGGCGGCGCCGCGGACGGAGACCAAGCAGGGCGATGCCCCCCTCCCACATGGTGGGCATCGATGCATCCACCCGCTCAGACGGAAAGCGTCGCGCAGTTGTCGCCGCTCCCCCGACCCACACGCCCCACCCTCCGCCTCCCCCCCCGCTCTTGCTTCACGCTCGGCTGTGTCGGTAGAAGCAAAGCTGTCAACAGCTCCTCCGTGCACACAAGGCCGGGCCGCCGGCTTTCGGAGAAGTCTGTGGCCGTCCTGAAGTGGTCCGTGGCGACGTTGCGCTCCTGGTCATCTTCAGTCACCGTCTCACATTCAACCTCATGGTGGGCAGGCACCGGACGGTGCTCAGACCGGCTGCCGCAACGAGGGCGCCCTCCACGTCCCCTGCGCAATCAGTGAGGAAAATAGTGATGAGGATCTGGGGCTTCGACAAGCCCAAGGCAGTCACCAGCCCGGTGGCGACGGTCACCACCAGGTGCAGCCGGTAGAGGTACAAGTGGCGCGGGGTCAAGTCACAACACCACAACGGCGGCCAAACAGAACGCCCGCAGAATCGGGCAGGTGCACGCCGTCCCCGCCGCCGCCGCCCCTTCGCGCGCCGTCATCGCTGGCCAAGGTCTTCAGCCGCTCGCCGATGGACCTCGCTCTTGGGAAAGCGACGGCAAATCCAAGGCGGGTAGCGGTGAAACGACAGACGGCGGTGAAGATGAGCGTGAGCATGTCGGCGGGAAGGACAGTGAGTATGGCATCCCGCGCCAGTGGGGAGGGGGGGGAGGAGGGGGATTGATATTGTGCTGCTCACACAAACTGGACCTCGGTGCATCAGCTTCCGTTGCAAAATCACTGTTTCATTGGCTCAGGGGGCGGTTCATGATGCTGAAGCGGATGTTGCGGATCTAGTTTTTGTGAGAAGCACAATAATGACGCGAGACCGTGGAAAGTTTCGATACGATACGAGTTTCCCGTAGGGATGCACAGCTTCACGGGCAATCGTCAGCGGGATCATCCGTGCTGCAGCAGCCGCCACAGCAATGAATGACACGCCTGCGCGCGTGCTCGTGAACGGTGTTTGGTTTGTTCTGCTCGACTGCTCACTCGACGCGTGCAACGCACTGGACGAGGCCTCGTAGGATACGGGGTACACATTTGAGAGTACGTCCGCACGTACTGTAGAGCCCTACAGGTGTCGCATCCAGCAGCTCCCACGAAACCATAAAGGCTGCCAAACCGACGTTCTTTTTTAAAAGCGTCATACAATCCTCGAAGGCTAGAGTGAAAGCACTCGACTGGGCATTGCCACATCACTGTCAGCTACATAGTCCAGTAGTATGCCGGAAATAATTACGGCACCCCCTCTGGTTGGCACGAAGCCTCGTGGCCACTTGAATAGGGCAGTTCTGTCGCAGGCATCCCCCGTGTCCGACACCGCTGCCGCCGCGTGCCGTGCTCGCATGCCACCCCCTTGCCATAGGGCGCAGGGGCCCCGCGCGTGCACGTCACGACGAGAGAGCGGGCGGGCGCCGTCCGGGCTGACGCACGCGGTCGGTGGAGGTGTGGGGGAGTATAGCGCACACGCCGCTGGGCCGCCGGGCGGCTCACCACCCTTTCATTGGGTGCCTGTTGGACGTGGCCGGTACTCTCTTGGGCGGTGGTCTCCTCCCCTCTCCCTCGTGCCGCGGTGGCGGACGGTCGGGTTCTCGTGTGCTTTTTCGCCCGCTACGATTGGCATATTTTAATGCGCGGCGCCTGCGTCGGCTTGTGCCACGTTGCATCTCCTTGCCACTGTACCTGCACTCTGGTGGCACTCGGTGCTGGTGAGGAGAGGCGCTCGCACGCAACGCGGGAAGGCTGATCTTGTCTGTAGGACCACAAGGCGACCAACCAGACGGCCGTCAACCACCTGCACTACAACCGCTCCCTCACCCACCGCTGCTTCCGCCGTCTCGGCGGGCGTTGCAGCCAGTCGCGGCAATGGCGGCCACTGCGGTCACTGCGGCCGTGCCCGCGCTCTCGTCAGCGGGTGGGGAGGATGCCAAGGGAGTCGCGGCGGTGCCTCCACGGCCTGGCCACTCGGTCACGTTTGCCGACACCGTTTACCCCACCACTCCCGCGTCGCGGACGTCGGCCGGGTTGGATGGGGAGGTGCGGCTGGCGGACAAGCGTGAGCAAGGTTTCCCGGACCGTACCGAAGCGCCGCCAGTGCTGCCGAATGGCCGGGAGGATGGCGGGACATCCGCCTCGCCGCGGCCACCGCAGTTTGCGGTGCAGTCACCATCACCACCCCCGTTTCAATCCACTGGCTCCCACAGTGAGCCCGTCATGAGCCCACTACGGCAGTCGCCCGGGGAGGGGCTTGCTGTTGATGGGACGTCGCCACGTCATCCCGCCCGTCGCATGGCAAGGGGCAACTCTGCGCTCTCCACCGCGAGCTCGCTAGGCGCCGTCCCTGAGGCGCTCCCCGCTGCCACGCTTCAGCGCCCAGGTGCGCGTGATGGGTTGCGGCCGACAGCGCCAACGACGCTGCACAGGCGACGGCAGTCATCGGGAGTGACGTCGGCGTACTTCTCCAAGGCCATCCTCATGCCCCCGGCGGCCAAGGACGTGAAAATTGAGGCCGTTGGCGCCGATGCCATTACCCCAGCACAGGATCCCGCCGTGGTGGCGGGGGGCGGCGGGGATGGCAACGCTTCGGATGACGAGGTGCGGTTTGGTGTTGCGGCCAGCAGCAGCGGTGATGGCGATGGGTTGGCGCAAGGTAGCAGCAGTGCCGGTGTGCTGGCACACCACGCGAGCGGGCGGGGAGCCAAGCTGGGGGAGAAGAAGTTCACCAAGCGTGTAACCAAGATGGCCAAGCCGCTGGTCCGTGGCCGTAAACGCAAGGTCAAGGATGGGGAGGTGGTGTACAAGGGCCACCGCAACTGGGAGATTGTGCTGTCGATCCAGTTTGGCCTACGGCACACGAGCGAATTCTTCCATGCCGACACGTCGGTGGAGCCCAACAGCAGTCACTTCAAGAAATCCTTGGTATTCGACTTCAACCCTGCGGAGGAGCGCAAGTCGCTGTTGAACGTAGCGTCTTTCGCGTCGTGGGAGCACCCGTCCCCATTTGTGTACCGGCGCATCCGGGAACACTTCGGGCTGTCGGAGGCCGATTTCCTGGGCTCAACGTGCGCCGAGTCCAAGGTGCGGGAACTGCCGACACCCGGCAAGTCGGGTGCCCTCTTCTACATTACTGAGGACGAGAGCTACTTTATGAAGACCGTCACCAAGGGTGAGCAGCGAAAGCTCGCCAGCCTCCTTCCCCTCTACTACGAACACGTCACAAAGAACCCCCAGACGCTGCTGACCAAGTTCCTGGCTAACTTCTCGGTGCGGACGACTCGAGGTAGCCACATCCGCATGGTTGTCATGTCGAGCATCTTCGACCAGGGACTCTACCTGGACAAGAAGTATGACCTTAAGGGCAGCACCAAGGGGCGCACGGCGTCCGCGCGTGAGCTCGAGAAGGAGAACGTGACGCTTAAGGACCTCGACCTGCAGTCGCCTATCTTCTTCCGCCCCGACGTGACGGAGCGTCTATTGACGCAGCTGGACCGGGATTCGGACTTTTTGGAGCGCGCCGCCATCATGGACTACAGCCTGCTGCTCGGCATGTCGGAGATGCTTGAGGAGGACGACGCTTGGTACAAGGAGCAGTACGGCGAGAACGAGGAGTCAGCACCCTACTACATTGGTGCGCAAGTCGATGCGTCGGGCGAGCGGACGTGCTACCGCATCTGCCTGGGCATCATCGACACCCTGCAAGGCTATACCCTGCGCAAACAGCTGGAGCACACCTTTAAGACCGTGCAGTACTGCTCGCCGACAAGCATGTCGGTGGCGCCGCCGCCCGTGTACCGGCGCCGGTTTGTTGACTTCTGCCGTGAGAAGATCCTACCTGACCCGGCGATGGTGGTGGCTCCAAAGCCGAGGCCATCTGCGGCTGCGTCTTCCTCGGCGGGAGTGTTGGACCCGGGCGCGGCCGTCCCGGTGGGCTCGCTACCTAGCCGTGCCGAATCCAACGCAGCACAGGCCTAGTAGGACAACACCTCTGTTCCTTGTAAATCTCGTGGTGCGGCGCGGCATGGCTTCGTATTTAAAAATCAGTACGTGTACCTCACCCGCCCCTGGACCCCGACCACTGTTGGCGACGAGTGTACTCTGGCACGTGAATCAACACATGGTCGTTGCTTGGCCATCGACAAGAAGCTGGAACCTTTTCTAAGCGCCCCCGACCGTGCATCACGCGAAACCCCAAGGTGTACAATTTTCTTTTTGAAAGGCACGCCGCCGCACCGCGACGGTCGGAGCGACAACCACGACCGGGTAGTCGCGGGCGAACACAAAATCGCAGCAAGCAAAGACCATCGAAAATAGGGCCCCACTAGCTCTTGTCGCTACCCCCCGCGGGCGGTGGCGTCGGGGGCGCGTCGGGATCATCGGTCCCGGTCGCATCCGTCGGGTCGGACCCAGTCGCCGCTTCTGCGGCAAGGCGCTTGCGGAGCTCCGCCATCATGTCAGCATCGTCGGGGGCGCTGTCGTCTCCGTCCACTTCCACAAATTCTTGCTTGATCTTTTCGAGCCGCTCCACTTCCTCCTGCATGTAGGCAGTGACAAGAACACCGCGCGTAGCCCGCAATGCAGCGGAGAAAGGCGATGCGAGCGCATGGAACACAGCAACAAGGGCCGAGACGAACCGAGGCAAGCGAGCCCACCCACAAGCGAACATCGCCACCAGAGCATATGGGTGGAGTGCAACGCAAGCAGAGAACAGCATCAACCATCAGGACGAGAAGCAAACAGCGGCCCAAGTCAACACTATCGATGGTGAGAAGAATGCACAATGAATAGACCTCAGCCCACACCCAAAAGAGCAGTAGCCAAGAAATGCGGACGCCTCACCACTGGCGTAACGCGCATCCTCCAACATGCTCCCTTTCCTCACCATGGATGGCATCAAACCAAACGTACCCGAACGCGGACACTCTCGTCCTGGTCATCCCGCCGGTTGGACAGGTATGCCCACCCAAAGAGGCCAGCAAACGCGCCGCCCGTGATGACCAGCGATACAGCCCGCTCGTTCTCGGCCAACTGCTTCTTTCCATCGTATCTGACCGTCTCGGCCGGCGCCGGCGCCTGTGCCTCCTTGGTATTCATCGAGCGCCGCGCCGCTCGAGCGGCGCCCGGAGATACGACCAACGCAAGTGCCGCCATCGTCGCGGCCGCCCACTGCCGCCATGGCCGGCCCTCAGCGGCGCGACCCACGCGGCACGGCGCAACGTCGGGGAAGGCTGGTGGCAGGATGGGCTTGTCCCCCCCCCCCGCAGGGCCCACTGACAACACAGTCGCAGTTGACCTGCGACGAGTGATAGCGGGGCCAGTCACTGGCAGGAGCCGCACACGGCCGATGTCGCGGCAGCCGAGGAAGTGCGACGCCGTCGCTGCTGTAGTGCATGTCGGCGGCGCCGCTGGCCACGCGTGGGTGGCGCCACTGAGCGCAGAAACGGCCGGGACGACGGTGAACCCCAGGCGAGCCATGGTGAACAACCGCCACGAACGTGATGGCGCAGCAGCAGGCGGGTGGGACGGGAGCAGTTAGGTAAGGCTCGCAAAGGATGCCGCCGTGAGAAGGTTGCCACGATGCCCGCGCGTGGAGACGGGGATCGAGTCGAGTCTTGCACCGCTTGGCGAGCTGGCTCAAGCCCAGGCCGAATCGTTCAGATCGCACAATCAGTCAATACTTTTTTAATCCTCAGATTGGTTCTTTCCTTGTTCAGCTGCAGTTCGCGCCAAAGTAGCCACGTGTCAGGCGTGTATCCAAACACCCAATGATCCTGCGTGCAGCAGACTGGCCACTTGCGCGCCACTTCAGTCCCATCTCAGGGGGCTGATGTCGTCCTTCCTGCTGGCCTCGCCCGCTGCCCCGCCCCCCATCCCTCATCTCCATCTCTCCCTACCTATACTTGGAGGTCGTATGTTTGCTGTATCTCCATGGGGCTCTCCAAGACCCAGCGTGCCTTTCTTCATGGCATGATGGCGGCCCGGGTGCTCAGTGAACGCCGCACAGCCGCCCTCTACTTTCGCTGTAGCGTGGACGCTGCGAAGCTGAGCGGCCGGGATCTGCCGGCTCACGCGTCGGCTATTCCGGACGAGGACAAACTGGACACCTACATCGGCGCCGTCAACGTGCCGCTTGAGAAGTTCCACATCCAACTCCGCAAGGGTTACTCCCCCTGCGACAATGGCACCTTTTGGGGGGTCGTCAACACCATCAATGACGAGTCATCCAAGCTGGCGTCTGAGTACCAGCCGCCGCAGGTCGCCCTCTTCCAGTCCATCGTGCAGGCACTGCTCGAGGTGGAGGAGGCCCGCATGACCATGTCCGACGCGCAGGCGCTCGGGCCCGAGCTGGAACGCAATCTGACCCTCAAGATTTCTGAGGCCGGCAAGGCCATTCAGTCCTTCCACAAGGCGCGCTGGCTCCGACAGATCAAGCCCTCCGCCGGGGTGGGCGGTGTCGTCATGGTCACATTTGGGGTGCGGGCGGTGTTGGAGCTGCCCGACGTCAAGTCGCACGTGGCCCGGCACGCGGCGGTGATGAAGCGGTTGAGCAGGGGCGACAAGGGTGACAAGGGTGACCGAAGTGACGGTGGAGGGGCGGAACAAAGGAGAAAACGAGGTAGTAGTCGCCGTGTCCTGCACAGCGACAGTGACGGGGAAGAAGAGGAGGAGGGCGAACAAGAGCGGGAGAAGGAAGATGTTGATGATGAGGAGAAGGGGCGGGGAGAGGAGTCCGATGACGAGGAGGAGGAGTAGGCTTGGAGGTTGGTCGGTCGCTTGTGCTGGCTTTCGGCATCAACGTTGGAGCAGTACCACCAGGTGACCTCTGCGTGATTCCGGCACGGTGTGCACCAAAAACGTTCCATGACCTGCGTGGTCAACTCGTCTCTCGCCCTGGATGAGAACCCAGTCTCAACAAACGCAGTGTCTGCATTCGTTCTGCCACACACCACACCGGCTCTTCTCTGTTGTTTCTCGTGCCAAAAAGTAGCCCTCTCTCGTGTGCTCCGGATCGTCTGCTTGTTGATCCGAGTTCGGCGCGTGGCGCTCTTTCCGGGACGCAGGAGCGGCGGCCCTCGGAGACGCCAGCAGCGTGTTCATCCAGCCGGAGCAGCAGTAGTCGTCGGCTCTTGCTTGACCCTTGCGACCCGCGGGCTTTTTTTTCCCGTGTCACCTGGCACGTCCGGGGCCCCTGGCAGCTGGCTCTGTGTGCGCTCCTCGCAGCGGCAATCGCCGGTCTTAGGCGCCGACGTCCCTTGCCTGTCGCTACTCTACCTCCTTCTCCGGCGGTGCCCCCAGCTTGTGCGCTGCGACACACCATGGAGCCACAGGCAGACTGCACGTTTGATCAAGGCTACATCCGCCAAAAGGTGTTTGTGTGTCGGCGGTGCACGCCCTCCGGCGGCCGTGCCGGCTTTTGTGCGGCCTGCAAGGACCGGTGCCATGGCGACCACGAGGCGGACGTCTTGCCCATCTACTCCAAGCGCGGCTTCCGCTGCGACTGCGGGACGGCCAAGATGAAGAACCGGTGTAGTCTGGCTTCCCCCGTCGCTGCCCGCGCCCGCCGGCAGGTGACCAACGAAGGCAACACGCGCGGCCACAACTTTGACGGCCGCTACTGCGGGTGCAACCGACTCTACTCCCCCGAGCATGGGGACATGCTCCAATGCGCCGTGTGTGAGGATTGGTGGCACGAGCCGTGTATGGGCTTCCCGACCCGCCGGTCTGAGAGCCGGGGCCACGCGACGGGCCGTATCGGCGGCGGCGCGTCTGGCTTTGAAATCCGCTACGGGGAGCGGGGGCGGTTCCCCAGCGAGAACTTTGAGTTTTCCTGCCACGAGTGCACCAAGCGCCTCCCCTTCCTCGCCGACTATTACCCCATCCGCGGGGTGGAGTTGCCCCATACCCTCACGGGCGTCGACCTGACGGCGGCGCGCAACAAGAAGGTCGGCGACGGGTGCTCCCGGCCGGCGCCGTCGCGGCTCGCGGAGCGCCTCATCCAGTCTGAGATGGACTTTTTTTGGGCGTCCCACTGGCGGTACGACCTTTGCGGCTGCCAGACGTGCAGCGACATGTACACTCGGCTCGGGTGCCAGTTCCTCGTTGACAAGACCGACTTTTTGTTTGCGTCGGACGAGGACGGGGAGGGCGCAGGCGGGTCCAACGACGACGGGGAGGACGACGACGATAGTGAGGTGGGGCAGGCCGTGACGCCAGCTGACGCGGCGCAGGCGATTGCGGACATGGTGCGGCGGGGGGATTTGTCACGGCCGCGGGATGACGACGAGGACGTCCTCCTGTTTGCACGGCTTTTGGAGGAGGCGGACACGGGGGCGGGGCCGATTGATACGGAGGAGCTTGCACGGGTATATGGCAAGGTGAAGCGACAGTGCCTTGCTTTGTTGCGTAAACACCCCTGAGGGCGCGCGGCAACGTGGCGGGTTCGCCCGCAGCTGACCCTGCACAGTATCTTGCGCGGTAAACTGCGCCACGCGATCGACAAGGATGAAGTACGAACATTGCTTCATCAGGCAGGAGTCTCAATGGATAGACGTTGACATGAGGAGAGCGGATGCATGCCTATGGCACCATAATCGCTGAGCACGACGTGTGAAGAGCTCGAGTAGCTGTGCTGCCGGGAGAACGTAGACCACGACGGTGGGATCAAAGAACTCACGAGACAAGCAAGCGCCAAGAGCGACACGATTTGACAAGAACAAGATTGTATTGTTGCACATCCTAAGCACCCTGGTTGGCCGGGTCGAGCGCACGGATAATGTCCGAGTCGCCCTGGTCCGTGATGCCCAGCGCAGAGCAGCGGAAATACTTGCCGCAAGCCGTGCCAAGGTCAACATTGTTCCCCGGGTAGTGGTGAACATTGCACTTGGCGAGCATCGCATAGTACTCCAGCTCACTGCGACGCAGCGGCGGCGTGTTGGACGCTACGAAGAGGCAAGTGATGGAATCGGACGTGTTCACAAAGAGTGGAGCGCCAGGCATGGACAGCAATTGATCGACATCGGGTAATCAGGAACGTGTTAGAGGCTCCAGTTGTGCAAGACAACCTTCGTAGCCACGGGGTCCAAGCAGCCAAACACACAAAAGGCAACCAGCTGAGACTGCGACAAAAATAGCAGCGGGAGTCCGGCGCTGCGCTCTGGACCACAGACGGCCAGGTACCACCAGTATAATCAAGCACGCTCCCGCATCCCCGCGCAGAAACAAACTCGAACGGTGAAGCCCACCCAAGCACTGCAATAACATCCGCCCTCTCCCAACAACCCAAGCTCAGCGGTCAAACATACCGATCAGCACCAGCTTGCACTTGTCCGAACGGAGTGTCTTGATGGTGCTCTTGTAGCCCAGTGAGTACTTGCCAGACTTCATCACCAGCGCCAGGCGGGCGCCCAGGTTGTTCGAGGACTTCTTTTTCTTGGCCATAGTGAGGAATGGGGGGGGGACGCGGAGAAGGTGTTGAGGAAGTTGAGCGTGGACGGAAAGGGTGCTGGTTGCGACCACGACGGTGGCGATGGGCTCGCTGACACGCCTGAGCGTGGTGATGGACCTTGGCACCCGCGGCGCACAGACGGTCGGCGGCCGCTTGATTCGACCGATCGAGCCAGTAGAGTAACACCCCATCGACAGCAGGAAGGACAGCTGGACGGGCGTGGTTTTGAGTACAACATGTGATCAAGTCGAGAGTTTCGACGAGCTCAATTCTGACAGGGACTAAGTCTCTGGAGAACCCTCGCCCTCGACGCGGCCGTTGACCTCGGCGCGGCGCGCCGGTCTGCAAGCATCTGACCGCACACCGCTCGCACAGCGGACAGCGACCCGCGCGGACGAGCCGATCTTGTGGTGCTCTGATGGGCGCCCCAACTTGAGGCTTTGGAGGGGGTGCCTCCGCCTCACACCGCCACCGTGGACGACCATTGGTGGCGGCCGCGGGCGGCTGGCCAGGGCTGCAAGCGGCACGTCGCTCGCCGCTCGCCCCCGCCATCCGCGGGCCATCCCCCGCCGGAAGGTGTCATCTCCCCACCCATCGGTCGCTGCCGCGCCGCCCGCACGCTCGGTCAGTCCATTGGGTTGTTGTCGACCTTCCACGGCCCGTGCGCGCGCGCGCACCGCCACGTCGTTGACAACCGGACTGTGTGGGCTGCGTCCCCGGTAGTAGTTGGCGTCCGGCGCCTGTTGGGCCTAGTGCCTGCCTGGCTGGCGGCATCTCCGGACCGCGCAGACGTTGACGGCAGCGCCGTGCTCGCTCCGGTTTCCCCGGCCTGCCTCCTTTCCTTTCCCCGTCCCCGTTGCCTGCACCTTCTGCCCCTGCACTTCGTGCCGCCATGGCGTTTGTGACGTCTGGCGCGCCGCTGCTGTCGCGTCGCTCGGCGTTGGCAACGTCTGCCCTCCTCGGCCGCCCAGTCGGCGTGCCCGCTGCCGCCCCCCCGCTGCGGCGGGTGGTGCGGCCATATGGCGCCGCCGCCGCTCGCTCGCGGGCGGCGACCCCCTCCATGTCGGCCGCGACCGAGCCGGCCCGCAAAGGCCGCGGCCTGATCCAGCACAAGCGGGAGGCCTTTTGGTTCTACCGCTTCCTCTCCATCGTGTACGACACGATTGTCAACCCCTTCCACTGGACCGTCGGCATGCGCGACAAGTCGTTGGCGCAGGCGGGCCTCGCGTCCCCCGGCCGCAACCTCGTCACGGTCGACGTGGGCGGCGGGACCGGCTTCAACACGGAGGGCGTCCTTGCGTACGTCGACCCCCAATACGTGACGCTCCTCGACCAGTCGCCGCACCAAATGGCCAAGGCCAAGGCCAAGCCCGCCTTGCAGGGCGTCACCTTTGTCGAGGGCGACGCGGAGAACCTGCCGTTTGCCACTGGCTACGCCGACCGCTACACCTCGGCGGGCAGCATTGAGTACTGGCCCGAGCCGCAGCGCGGCATTGCCGAAGCGTACCGGGTGCTCAAGCCCGGCGGCAAGGCGACCATCATTGGGCCGGTGCGGGCGACCAACTGGTTCTCCCGCTTCTGGTGCGACCTGTGGATGCTCTTCCCGATGGAGAGCGAATACCGCAAGTGGTACGAGGCGGCCGGTTTTTACGACATCCAAGTCGGCTACATTGGCCCCGAGGCGTACAAGGGCGTCCGCTCGCACGGCTTGATTATGGGCCTGACCATCACGGGCACAAAGCCGATGAACGGGAGTATGGAGCCGCTGTGCCAGCTGGGGCCGATGGAGGAGGACCGGGATCGCGCCATGACGCTCGTGGACCGGCTGCTGTTTCTGCCAAAATGGATTATTGGGCTCATTGCGGGCGGCTACTATTTTGTGCTTCCCTTCTGCGTCATGTTGTACGCCGCCCTGTTCATCCGACGGAAGCCGCAGGCGTAGCCCTCGGGCCGTCTATGCTTGCGACAGACTCGCGTTGACCTGTGCGGAGGAGGGCGTGGAGCGGGGGTGGTGGCTGGCAGGGGAGGACAAGGAACGGTTGGCACGTGGTGCGTTGTGCAGTCGACGGGATCGGCTCATGTGTTGTGAAGGCGCCTGTGTGTTTCGTGCCCGGGATGCCTGGGACTGGGCATTGCTTGTGTGTAGCGGGCATTGTGCCCTCGGAGGTGCGTGCGCGCGTACTCCCGCATGCTTGTCCTTCCTGTTGTGGTCTGGACACTGCAAAAAAAAAGAAAATCTTGCTCCTTCCAACGCCCCCTCCACCGAGCGCGGTGTCGACGCCACCGCAAACACTACACGAAAGCCGCACCAGTGCAACCGCTTGAGAGCCTATCAATGGCGGGCTCGAGGCGCGCAAGACGTTGACACACAAATCCTCACGACAGCGTTGAACATACAGCACAGGCCCCAACAAGGAAGCCCAAGAACCCGTGTGCCACGCGACCCACAACCATGCACCATCCTCGACCGCCCCCCGCCCCCTCCGTCCAAGCCCACCCCCCCCCCCCCCCCCCCCCCCCCCCCCCCCCCCCCCCCCCCCCCCCCCCCC
>ENA-ORXT01003400-ORXT01003400.1-marine-metagenome-genome-assembly--contig:-NODE-3400-length-17600-cov-9.812475_pt1 | contig 17600 bp, 22 predicted proteins | sample MGYA00237868_ERZ511482 | MGnify/ENA metagenome assembly ERZ511482 | reverse complement strand
CGCAGACATCCTCCCGGCGTCGGCGCTCCCGACGTTCAACTCCCACGCCATCGAGTCAGCGCTGCACCACATCGATGGCCTCGCTGAGCACTTCGTCTACTTCAACGACGACATGGCGATCGCTCGACCGGTGCGACCCGAGCTGTTCTTCACGCCCAACGGTCTCGCAAAGGTGTTCCAGAGCGGGGCTCGTGTCGAAGGCGCCGAGAACGAGCACTCCCTCGCCGTCGACACCGGAGCACGACGTGGGCGGCAATTGCTCGAAGACCGATTCGGGCGAGTTGTGACGGGCAAGCCGTACCACGCCCCATATCCGTTGCGCCGCAGCACGATGGAACGGATGGAGACCGAGTTCGGCGACATCGTGGCAACGACAGCACACAGCCGTTTTCGGTCGTCGACCGACTTGAGCATCGCTGCGTCGTTCGGCGGTCACTACGGCATCGCCGTGGCCGACAGTATCATCGGCGACATCTCCACCGAGTACGTCCACGTCGAGTCGGGTCGGCTCCAGTGGCATCTCGATCGGATCCGACTGAGCGGACGGTTCGACACCTTCTGTGTGAACGAGACGATGGCGGGGATGCCTGGGGCGGCCGACCGTGAGGAACGGATCGCGGAGTTCTTCGAGTCGATGTTCCCGATCCCCGCTCCCTGGGAGCGCAGCGCACCATGAGAGCTCACGACGTCGCTCGGCGCTTCTGGAAGGAATACGCCGAAATCCGACGGCGAACGGCGCATGCCGGTTCCAACGAAGCAGCGCTGGAACACTTCGTCGACGTCGATCGCAGCGCCATCGACGATTGGAACCAGGTCACCGCCGACCGACATGGCGACTATCGAGCCGCTCAGACCATGCCGTTCGGCGCCGTGGCGGTGATCTGTGTGACGAATCGTCCGTACTTCGTGGACAACATCGTCGCCAACGTGATGCGCCAGGAGAGTCTGCCCGAACACGTCGCAGTGGTGATCAACCTCGACGAGGCCGACGCCGACCTGCCCGCCGTCGATGCTGGGCTCGACCCGATACGCAGTGCCGGGATCGACGTGGTGCTGTCCTGGCGTCCGGCGTCGAAGTCGCTCGGCTTTTGTCTCAACGTGACCATGGCAGCGACCGATGCTCGATTCGTGGCCAAGTTCGATGACGACGACCACTACGGCCATAACACCCACCACGGCCACAAATTATATCACGGCGACGACGCCCATCACGGCCCCGTGCAGCTGCATGGCCGCGGCGTTGACAGCGTGGGCAACCACGATCGCGGGGGCGACCGCGACCGATAAGGTGACGCTCAGCTGCTTGTGGGCGGTGGCGCAGTGGATGCGGAGCAGTTGGCGGGTGGGTGGGACCAAGGTGACGCCGCCCAGCACCGCGACGAAGATCAAGACGGCGACGGCAACCACCACAACGACGGCGAGCAAGACGGCGACGTGCAGCTGCAGTTGCGCGGCGGCAACCGCATGGGCTACCGCTGCCGCGTTGGCGGCGGCGTACACGTGGAGCAAGAGCGGGGTGGTCGCGACCAAGGTGGGGACGACGGCCAACACGGCGGCGACAAACAACACAGGGAGCGCGATCAACACAGCGGCGTACAAATGCGAGTGCGTCGTGGAAATCTCGTTGGCGGCGTTGCTTACGCAGGCGGTTGCGTGGACGTAGAACAAGCGCCGTGTATGCCGTGTATGCGCGAGCACGTCGACGCAGGCCAAGGTGGCGACGCGCTCTTCGACGCGTGCGACGGTCTCGTCGCTACGCTCAATCATTGTGAGCAGTCCTGCGACTGCAACGCTGTGCCGGTCATGTTTTCGGAAGACACCCGACAGCACGTCCTCGGGCTGCTCGAGGAAGGATACCCTGCGTCGGACGTCGCGGAGATCATTGGGTGCTCAGGGCGGTCTATGCGGCGCTGGATGCGGCACTTCGAGGAGAGTGGCACCATTTGGCGTGACCCACGCCTCCGTAACTCGCATGGCGACGCGGCCATCCGCAACCCGCACCTGACGCGCGCTGTACTCACCCTCGTTGAGTCGGAGCCGGCTGCTTTCCTGCGCGACCATGTCGACCTGCTGGTGGCGCTGAGTTTGGACTACCCCGAGAGCGACCACCGCTACGTCAGCGCCGCCACGGTCTACCGCGTGCTACGGTTTCACCAGTACTCCCGCAAGAAGATTGAGCGGCTCTACGCGGAGAGCTCCCTCGCCGCCCAGCGCGCCTTTGCGGTGCTGTTCAACGAGATCCCCCTGCGCTGCGTCGTGTCTGTCGACGAGACGCACACGGCGGGGAGCGACATGTACCACAGGTACGGCCGGTCATTGCGCAACGTGGCGTGCGTGTTAAGGGACCGGGACACGCGGCCGATAGCGCGCACGAGTACCATGATGGCTGTCACCCTCACCCACGGGGTTCTTTGGTCGCAGACCGTGATCGTGGGCAGCGCCCAGACGGCGGACGACTGGCGCCTCTTCCTCCAATGTCTCCACGCGCAGATGAGCACCTACATCCCTGGCCTACCCTGGGAAATGCAGCCGGACGCATGCGTGGTGCTATATGACAATGCAGGCATCCATGACCAGCGGGGCGACGACTACATGCAGGCCAACGGTATGCACTTTTTGCGGCTGCCGCCGTACTCTCCGAACCTTCAGCCCATTGAGGGCGTCTTCTCGGAGCTGAAAAAGCACGTCCGGTCACTCGTGTGTGAGGACGGTCGCTACCTCGACAAGCCCTTCCACCTGATGGCCGCGGCTGTGGGTATGCTGAGCACCGCCCAAGTTGCCGGCCAGTTTTCTCGAGTCTCTCACCAGATTGCCGAACTCCTGGTGCCTGTCGCCCAAGCGTGATGACTTGCGTGATGCCTATAGCTTTTGTGATGCCTCTGGTTTTTCGTCGCATGCTCGTCATAGCCTGTGTGTTTGCTGCACAAACCGCAGCCCCCACGTCTTTTCCACCGTTTTTCCACTGTTGTTCACCGACCAAATGATGCGTAACAGCGCCCCATTGATGCGCTGTGCTGGAGGTGGTAAAAAGAAAGGTACGCTCCGCCTCTGCGTCTCAGGAGAGCAGAATGCGTGGCGGAAGAGGGGGCGGTACTTGCCGCTGAGCACGTGGCCAAAGGACAGCGGGGGAGGTAACACACGCGCTGGAGCGACGCCAAGCAAAGGGGTTGTCAACAGCGGCGCCGCAGAGAAGAACGTTTCGTGACTGAGCCGCGTGCGGGCGGTGGTCATGGCGTTTTGGCCGCCACCCTCGCTGGACGTAGCGGGTCCTTCAGCAGCGCCTCCCCCGGATGGTGCCGCCGGCCGCCATATGTCGGCCTTCACGTCGGCGGCCGCACGTCTGCCTGAGCGGGTGCTTCGCGCTCCCACACCGGCTCGTAGCGTGTTGCTGGGCGCGGAGGAGCATTTAAAGGAGTGGCAGTAAGGAAGAAAATAGAAAGCGATTGGCACTGGACATGCGGATGTGCCAACATCCAGCTCAGGGCCCGGCTGCCAGGCGGTCTGCGCACAATACGGTCACCGATCACACCTCACCCCACGCAGACCCCCTCCATCGATGGGCCGCGCCGCAACCACGTGATTTTCGCCCCACGTCACACGAGAACCGCCTCATCGTCATGGGCAAAGGAAGATACGATGATGCTGCCGACCGGCGCAGCGGCCGTGCACCAGACGTCCGCTTCTGTGGAAGCTCGCAGTTGTCAGAGAGTGTGCTGCTTCTGTCAGCAAGAAAGTGGCCCGTCCTTCAGGCACAGAAACGCTTGAGACGTCAAAAGCGTCGCCGATCAAGCAGTGGTTGAACTCCTCGCAAGGGCATCATGTCAGAGGGACCGCGCATGAAATGGATCGAAAACAAATCTCCGCAGTCGCCTGTCGAGGCACCCTTCGAGGGCACATCTAACGTCAGACCGGCGGGGGCTACTAAAAAGGCATTTCAATATAGCTTTTCAGGGTGCTTTGGGCGCCATCGCCCGTTCCTATCGGAGGTTGGGGAGGGCCAGCCCTCTTGGCAGCCACGGAACACTTGCAACATCATCCAAGATCGAGGGGTCCTCAGCGAGATGCGGTGCGGTCACACGTTTCCGACTGTTGGACCTCCTCCGGGTAGACGAAATGGTTGCTCGCCTGACCACTCGTGGTCACGTCGCCGGTGTCGTTGGACAACAGCTATTCGTCTTCCACGGTGGTCGCGCCGTCTTCCTCCCTCCGAATCCATTCGCGATGCATGTTCGGCGTCCGTGCCTGATGTCCTGTGTTTGACGGCTCCTCAATGGATCAGGTATGACTACGCCTCAATTGGTTGTACCTGTAGCGCACGGCGCGTGTCTCCAGTGCGCCCCTCCTAGTATTCCCGATCGATTATGGCGTGGCGTCATGTAGACGAGACGGGTGGGGCCGTCCACGAGCTGACCACGCGGCATGGTTTCGAACGCTCACTAATGTCCACAGAAGCTTACGCACACGCATTGGCCGGTGTGTGCCGCCACTCTTCATGCTCATCCTGTGTCTTTTTCTGCCATATCTTTTCCAGCGTATACAGAAGACGCTGTGAGCGACGGACGGGCTACAGCCCGTGCGGCAACCGACCGGGCGGAGAAGACGAAACATTCTACATTCGTGGCGGCGACGACTTTGGCATCCGCGTCCACGCGGGCGGCGGCGTGCTAGTAGAACTATTGCAAGATGGGCACGACCAACCCGGCGGCGTGACACTGCACATGCGCCGCGGCGACCCCACCGGCGTCGATGATCACGTCGGCGACGACGTGGACGTGGGACGAGGGCCAGACGAGCGCGACCGATGGCACCACCCAAATGGAGGAGTCCCTGTGGAGCACCTACCTGGTTGTGAACTTGTTGGGATCGAGGACCTCAGTCACGGTGGCATGCGAGTGATAGGAGGGCTTCTTGTGTTGTGCGAGTTGTAGACGGGCTTGCGTTCGCCCTACAGCAGGCGAAGACGAGTAACGCGCCGGAGGTTGGTGCAGGCGAGGACCGCGTGGTCTAGGGCTCGTGGAGTACGTCTTGTCGGTTCACCGAGACAACGCTTCACGAGGTCCCTGACGTTTGCTCCTGTTCTGTTCACAAGACAATTTAGGTCCCCTGGAATGCGATTGCCGACCCGGCGCATGTTGCTGTTCATGTGACGCACAGTTCTCTGCGTGTTCCACAGTCCATTCTTTCATTGTTCGCCGCATGAAAGCCTGTGCTCCATCCGCACGTGTTCTGTCCTTCTCATGCCCTGCGCTGCAGCAGGCGGTCCCTTAGTCCCCACCGCGAGCCCACCAATCAGCACTGCTTCGAGATTCACTGCACCCCTCGTAGGCAGCTCGTTGCCTTCTGTCACGCCCGCCGGCTACTCGGGCAGGGCGGAGCTTCCGAATCCCTTACGCCATGTCAGTGGCGTACTCGCATGATCTGGCACACGTCAATGAGTAGGTTGCACTATTGTTCCATCCTTTGTCATAGCGTGGTCGCCCACCACTTACGACTTTCCAACGCGTTCACGGGCCAGGCACCTCTCCTGAGGCGATAGCTGTATTCGGAATCCAGTGGGGTCGCGTGGCACAAACGCGGCGCGCTTCCAGTACACAGCACTTCGGCGCGCCCCTCTGCCCCGTGCTGTAAAAACCTGACATCTCCGACAATGACCACATCCACGGCCGTGCCAGCTGTCATTGGGCTGTATTGGTCGGCGCAGCCGTACGGAATCGACACCGCCGCCTTTGTGGCCATATCTTGGAATCCTGTTGCGCCCAGCGTCGCCCTCAACGGTGCCCTGCTTCGCGTGGAGAAAAATAACGCTCAATGATGCTACACACAAGAACATATGTTAATCTAATGTCGGACGGCCCAGTCCGAGACAGGGCACGGGCACCAACCAGTGACCACACTAAAGCGCCAAGTCTTGTATGCTCCTCAAGAGGCGACGCACGCACTGGTCAGTCATCAAAGAGCACACAAAGTCGCGTGAATCGAGCGGCGGCATCGCGGCACTAGTTTCAGGGACAGCGCGCCAGTTGGAGGTCACTTTCCAACGCATCGAAGTAAGTTTCAGCGTGTGCGTAGTGTGACCGATCATGAGGCACCTCGGACAGCACTGGTTGTGCACACAGTAGACATTGAGGCACGTCCCGGAGAGGTAGAAGGGGTTGTCCTTGGGCAGCTGGTAACGGCATTCGATCTCGCGGATGGGGCAGTGGCGCGTTTTGTGCCCCGCAACGCCTGCGGGGGCACGATACAAACAGATGTCGCACTGCATTGCGCCTTGGCGTAGTTGGGCCCAGTACACGCTCTCTTTGATGGTCGAAAGTAAGACCGGGCAGTCAGATTGGCCGAATAGCAAAAGCAGGGGAGGGCGTGAGGCAGGAGGCGAAAGCATGTACGATGCAAAGAGGTTCAAGGTGAGTAGGACGCACCTGGGTGGCACCTCATCAACTTGACACCGGCCTCCGCCACGCATCTCACTGCTTTGCAACAGAGGCAAGGACCGCGGCCCGACATGCGAAAACGTACACAATGCGCGAAAAGACCACGCCAAAGGCATTCGGGGGCGGGGCGCGGCGGGGGTGTCACAGTTGAGTGAAGAATGGACGTGTGGCTGGTGGCACTAGACGGTCATGGAGGTGGTGGTTGGTGCGACACGACAGGAAGAACGGTCGCGGCACAGTTGCGTTTGGCTTGCTTGCACGTGTGGCGAGCGGGCGCCCGCTGGACGACGCTGGGACATGGTCCGTTCATTCGGAACGCGAGACTGGATGCTGGAGGGTCGGCGCCATGGGAGATCCACGATGAGACGTGGCAACTTGCCTGCAGAATGCCCTCTCGTCTGCAAGCGCCTGCAGCTGTCAGCCGCGTGACGCTCCCAAACGCCCTTGGGTATCCTCACAGCCCACTCAGTGGCAAAAATGAATTCCAAACGACGAAAACACTTCATGTAGCCTCCAGGTGAGGGCAGGCTTCCAAGCGAACGACTTGTGCTGCAGCTCAATGCCCGTGACAGCCTGGAAGGAACAGGTGGGCCGACTCGTGTGATTTAGGACTTCCATTTCTGTCGCGGGGGCATGAATGCCCAGGGGGCCTCTTTATTGTTTAAGAAGCCAGTTGGTGCACAAGGTGTTGTTGGATGGTCGTCTTCGTGATCGGTCATTGGCTAGCGGCGCATTGTAAGCCAGACCAAATCTCTGCTGTCGCGGGGCTCATTCGACAAAGATGTTGACAATCGTCCCCGCTGCTGAGTGCGCCGAGCAAAACGCACCCTCATGACTGCAAGGTACGTGTGCTTGGAGGCGAGTGGACTGGGTGGCAAGTGGCTCAGCTAGTGGAAGGACCATGGAGGACAGGACGCCACAGTGCGTATCGCGGGCACCTCCGCTGAAGCGTGTCCGCGATGCTCTGCTGCTTCGGTGTCGTGCCCTCTGCCTTCCTTCCTCCTCGGATTCGGGCCTACATGACATTCCATTTGGCCTGCGCAGCTAGTCATCATCCTCCGCCCCCGACACCTCCCCCCCACAACGCGCGAGGCGGTGTTGGCGGGGGAGGTGAGCCGCCTGCCCAAATTCGTCACATGACCTGTTCGTCGTCGACTGCAGCGTCAGTGGTGCCTTCTGGCAGATGCTCCCTCTGCGGTTCCGCGCGGCGGCTAAGGTGGGTCCCGCACCCGCACGCGCCGACGCGGCGACGAAGGTGCTCGACTACTACTCCGTGACCGTGGTCGACACGAGCGTCGACTGTCGAGCGGGGGAGAAGGGAAGCGGAGCTGGAGGGTACGAGCAGGTGTGTGAGAATTGTTCAGGGGCATGAGGTGGGCGTCAGAAAGAGAGCAGACGGAGCGCCCGAGTTCTTCTTGTGGCTTCCCTGACAGAAAAAAGCAAGTGCTCAGTCCTACAGCATTATATGAGAGCCACGGCAACCACTATCAATCTATCCTGTCATGGTCGCGCTCCCCCCGGGCGTGCTCGCCCCCGGCGTTGTCGACCCCAGCGTGCTCGCCCCCGGCCGCGCTGTCAGGTGGGCATGTAGGCGGTACACAGGGAGCGGGGATCGGTCGCTGCCCCAGTCCCGGCACCCGCGCACCACTGCCACGAGCCGCAGTGCCACTAATATCGCCAGGCGTCAACTCCTCACCCCTGACCGTAGCCCATTGGGGTGTACCGCCCACCACACCGCCGCCAGCGCCTCCGCTGCCGGCCCCAGAGAGAGCGCTACCGCCTACCGCGCGGCCGGCAGTGCTGCCCTGCGCGGGGCCACCGCCGCTGCTTGTCCCGGCTGGCAGAGACTGTGGACGAGTCGAAGCTGGCATGACAACCGTCGTGTGGAGGTATGATGACGGCACAGCCGGCAGCGACGGCCGCAATACTCGCCGACCGAGCGCCCGGCACTGCCGTAAGTTGCGCATCAGGAACACGCGGCGCCGTCCAGACGCCGGCCTCTCCACAGGCGCAGCTGCAGCACCTTCGACGACAGCCACCAAGTCCGCAGGCGCGTCCCCTCCGCCAGATGGTCCGCCTTGTGGTGCGTCGGGCGCATTCCCGTCAGCGGGACTCGGAACCCTGTCGCCAGCGGACTTTGCACCGGTTGCACCCCCCTGCCCATCACCCGGCGTTGCAGCGGCCGCCGGACAGCTGCTCGTGGCACCAGGAGCGACAGAGTCCGGAGCGCCAAAGAGGCCGAGAGCGGACCGCGGGACTCGGCGAGGTAGGTCACGGACAGCGAGCCGCTCGCCCCGACTGAGCACCCGCCGCTGCTGCCGGCCGACGACCGTCACCCATGAGTCGGTGGGTAGCACCGAGGCCACGCGCCACACCCGGCAAAATATGGTCTCTGTCTCATTGCGGCGGATCCCAGTCACGTCGAAGCCCGGGCAATCCATGCCTAGGCCGGGGTCCCCGTCGAGGGCGGCCTCAACGGCGCTTGAGCGCTCGCTCAAAAAGGTAGACAGCTCCGCGTCGGCCTTCATCCGCTTCATGTAGACTTCGTCGTTGGCGTTGGCCGAGTGAGCCGGGCAGAAGGCGGCAAAGTACTCATCGTGCCTCGTGCATGGTCCGTTGTTCTCTGGATGCGACAGGGAAGTAGGAGGGCGGCCGTACAAGCAGCAAAAATGGTAAACGCGCCTGCACGAGTCCACGTAGCACCCGACGGTGGCGCCTTTGGCGAGGCACACCGTGCACTCCAAACCCCGGCTGCGGTGGTAGGCGGCGATGACATTAGTGAGCTCGTTTGTGTCGGGGTCGTGGAACACTTCTGGCGCCCACATTGCGCAGATATGATGCACGTAGATGTTCTTGCGCATGCTACCCTTGGTGAATGGGCCCAGAATTGGTGACGGCAGCGTTCCTCCATTGCGGTTGACCACCGGGCAAAAGTCGCACGTCGGCCCGTCTCGCTCGTCTGGGGAGGGAGAGTTGCTGGCGCCATCGCGGGCGCCAGCCGAGCTGCCGCCCTTGCTCGGCCTCAGTTTGCTGATGCCAGCGCGCGCCGAGCCGCCCACCCTCGCGGGTGCTTTCTCGTTCTTTTTCCTGCTGTGGCCACCTGCGAGGCCGCGACCCACCGAGACGGCGCGGGCCAAGGCACTGGCACTTGCGCCCGCCACGTCACCGACCGACGCGCCGCCGACAGCCTTGGCCCTGCCTTTCCCCTTGCCCTCGTACGTCGGCTTAACTGGAACAAATATCGCGCTCCGGATGCGGCGCGCATCAGCTGCAACGAAACGAGCCCATCGCGCAGCTTCACGGTCAGCCCGCCGCCGCGTTGCCCGAGTCGACGGGTACTCGAGACCAGGTTGTCTTGGTTGGCTGCCAGCCAATGCTGCCGGCCTTTGCTCGGTGCCCGGTGACGAAGGCGGAGAAGGGGTCTGCTCTTGAGGGGACGTAGACCCCGGCTCGGCGGGCCCGATGGCCCTCACAGGTGAGGACGGTGGCGTGATGAGAGATATAATCGGAATGCCATTGTTGTCAGGGGGTAGTGGAGGCGCGAGAGGGGGTGGGGCTGACGCAGGAGGCGACGGGGGCGGTGAGTAGCTCATGCCGGAGTATGCTCATGGGGTACCCCCGCGAACATGGAAGTGACTCCTGTCGCAGCGGCTTTGCGTGTGCGACGACACAGCGCCAAGTCAGAGTCATATGCCTTTGGGAGAGTGCAGAGCACAACGCCACACGCGGCGCCGGCGAAGGGCACCCACGGCCGTTTACACTTGCGGGTAGAAGTTGATCTGAGGCGGTCGCAAAGCGGGCACCCACGCCGCAGTCGTCCCAATGCCTTTGGCCCCCGGATACAGCCCATTGCGGTATCGAAGCCCGGCCCTTGGCGCATCTTGTGCGCCTAGAACTGCATTCCAGCCGCACTGCCTTCGTATCGAGGTCTGAACCTGCACATGTTCGGCTTGTGTGGCCACGGGTTGCCCTCCATGGTGACTCGATTGTGTCTGAGGGGCAGTGGACGCAATCCAACGGTAAAACTGTGCTGCACAGGTCGCGGTGCGCGTCCAATACTCGAGGCTGGAAGACGAGGCCCCCGCTACCTGGTGGCTGTGGGAGGAGCCAGAGGCAATCTGGTGGCTTTGAAAAGGCTCGGACCCCTGCGACCCCCTCGCGCTGTGGAGGAGATGATGCCGCACGGACAGAGGCCAGTGGGGAGTGGGCTGGGTCCTCGAGCGGTTGCTTGAGCAACTGCCAACACCTTGAGCATGTTTCCCACACGTAGTGCCCGCTGGCACTCTGTAGCCAGAACCCATGCACCCACACTGCGACAATTGTGCTACAGTGGCGGACAGCCTGGGACCGCCGCGGGGGCAGCGAGCTGCGGGCCCCAGGGGCCAGGCCGGGGGAAGGGAGCAGGGGCCACCGCGAACAGTGCCGGTCTGCGGGGGAGAGCAATGGACGAACGCTCGTTCCGTAGATGGTGGGCAGCAATCTCGCCCGACAGCGGCGGTTCTGAGAAAAGGTGGCCTGCGTCAGGCGTGTTCTACGGTGGGCTCAACGCCAACGGGTCATGAGTTCTGAGCGAGGCGGCCCAGGCACATGATTTCGAGCTCTGCTGAATTCAGAACCATGAGCCCGCTGCACTGACAGATTTCGTGCCGGTGGTGCCTCACGGAATAGCACGTGGTGATCCCTTCGTCTTGCGTCCGCCTCGTCGACCCTGTGGCGTCTTGTCGCTGCCAAGTCCCGAATCGACTTGGTGGGAGCGCAAAGCAACAGCTGCTCACTCGGATCCGCCACCCCGCCCCACGCCCCCCTTTGTTCGCCAGTAGCCTTGGCTGGCGGCCACCGTGGCGTGCGGACGGGTCCGGCCGCCGGTCACCGGCCAGCCATGCCACCGCCTGCTCGCGTCCACCTGCCGGCGTGGAGGTGTCCCATGTGCGCGTTGCGCACGCCGCTTTAGTTGCTGGGCGCGGTGTTGTGGGAGTCCGCGTGGCATCGACCCCTCCCCCTACCCCCCCCCATCCCTCCCCCCCTTGCTGCGCCGTGTGGCCGGTGCGGCAGAAAAATTGCCGGCCGCTGAGTCCTCTCGGGGCCGACACTGCTGGCGCTGACGCCAAGGGCATGGCGGCCGCCGTCCCCTACTGCCACGGGCCGACCGGCGCCATTCCGCTATCGTTGGCAACGCCGACGCGGTCGCCGCCGTCGCGTGTGCCTTCGTCACTCTCTTCCGCCCTCGCCGGTCGGCCTGCTCGACGAGGCCGCCGTCACGGCGCTCCCGCACCGTGCCTGTCTCGCCACCTCGCGGTATGATAAACATGGGATTTCTTGACCACGAGGGAGCACGCGTGCGCGGGTGGATGTGTCCAATCCCCCTGCCCCCTCAAACCCCCTACAATGCAAGACTACGCTCCGCGCCTTACAAACGGCGCCTATCCACCGACTCCAACTGCGTCGCTGCCGCTACGTTCCACGCCTCTCGTTGGCCACGCACACCGGTCAGGTCTGTACCCCTGCCCCCAACCCCAGACCCGCGTGCCTTGCTTAGAGGCTCCCATGCGGAAAAACTCCCGGCGCAGCGACACCTGTGAGCATTTCACCAACAGCCGTTGCAGCAGCTGCGGACAGAGGGCCTGCTGCCGATGGCCGTGGAGGATCCGACGCGGCTCCACCACGTCCAGTCGCAACCGAACAGACGGACGCTGCTGCTGCCACAGGGTGGGCAGCCATTGCGGCCGCACTCGGTGGCCCCGATGCAGCTGATGCGCCTTCACCCGCTGCAGCCTGTGCGACCGCAGCGGCACCGTCACCCAGTGCCTCTGCCACGCCGGCCAAACCGACGCCCGATGCAGCAGCGGAAGTTGCCACCTGCTTTGCCACCATCTGCTCCACTGCGTACGCCATGCTTGGAAGAGTGGCGGAGCGCAGAGCATCGGGCATGGCCGAGCACAACCACTCGGCGACCTGCGCGGCGCACATGGTCCCGGACGTGAGCATGTACCCGCGCACCTGCTTGTTCGTGGCCCCCCGCACGATGAGACCCGCCATATCTGGATCCACCTCCGCCATCGGGCACTGGAAGAGCTCCATAGCAGCACCGTGCGCAACTTGCAGCGGAGGTGTACCGCCAAACCGCGGGGAGAAGAAAACCGGCAGGTGGTCCTCGAAGCGATGGCGCGTTGCCAGCGGCCACCCGCGCGTTCTCGCCTCTGCCTTTCGTAGAGCGGCGTCTGTGTCCACATCGATGGTTTCCCCAATGCTGGCCTTTCCCGCTTTGCCCTTGGTTCCTCTGCTCTTCGTCGCGGAGGCCTCTGTCGGGGACCGCCGCTGCCCTTTCACCACCGCGGAAGCGTACCGGTCCGTGCGGCTCTGTCGCCGCGCGCGGTGCGCCCGCATCCCGTCCACCTTCTTGAAGCCACTACGAGCGCGCCCCTTCCCCTTGCCGCTCGCGCCAGGACCCACCGGCCTTTTCTCGCCGTCATTGCTCGAAGTGGTCAGATCGTCCACCTCGTGGTCTCGGTCCGAGGCGGGGGGGGTCGCGTCGTCCATGCTGCTCTCCACGGCCGACGCGGCCAGGTGGCCCGCAGCGACGGCTCCTAAGTGCGCGTTCTTGTACAGCGTCTTGAAGCCGACCTTGTTCTCCTTTTGAAGCACTGCCGCTTCGCTGCCGAGCTCCTCCATGATTCGCACCGTCTCGTCGATGTCGAGACACTCGGCGTTTGTGTTGGCGCGGAGGCGCGACGTTGCCACCCGCCGCTGGTGGGCGTCATGAGCGGCTGCGGTGGACACGTTCAGCGAGTTGTCCACCATGCTGCGGATGGACTCCTCCGTCATAAGTGTACAGACAAAGTCGTTTTTGCAAAGCGGCTGCGTCGTCTGCTTGCGCACCAGCCGGCCCTTGTTGTTGAACTTCCACCGGTTGGTGGTGAGTGCCTGCGTACCGTACAGGTGACCCGTGATGCCGCACGTATTGCATTTCTGCTTGTGCACACAGCCCGCACTCACACACTGCCCGGCCTCAAAAAACGGGTGGTCCTCTCGCAGGCTCCGGCGGCACTGCGTCTGCTTGAGGGGGCACGTGCGGGCATTGTGTGCGGGGCCGTCCGGCGGGCTCACATAATGACAAATGCTGCATTTCATACCGCGTTGCAGGACGTAAGAGCGTCCTGCGCCGTTCCGTCCTGCTTGATGCGTCGAAGCAGCTCAGCGTGCCACCGCACGGCCCAGAGCCCCGTACCACCGCCACCGCTCGCCAAAACTGGACGACCCCGCCGCACCACGACGACACGACGACCTCCTCCCCGCCCCAACGCCACCGCCCCGCGCCGCCACGATCGTTCACGCCGTCCACTTCCGTGCAGCCGGACACCCCGACGCCACAGCCCGCACCGACAGTGGCAGTGACGATCCTCTGGTAGTCTCCGTCGTCGAGTCCGTCCTAATGCTCTTGACGACAACGACGGTCCCTACGTCGACACTGTGACAGGGATACTGGGGAATGCACTGTTCGGCCCCAGCGACGGTCATTGTTGGGTCTCATCACTGCGCCACAGTCTCGGGTCTGCGTGCCCGTTGGGGCATTGTTGCTTGTTGGACAAAACAGTCGCGCATGGCGACCGCAGGCTCGGCGGCATCATCTCGGAGAGGTAAAGCGCACAACCGCGGAGCGACTGCGAATGTCTTCATCCCGCGGACCAGCTTTTTCATTGGCCAGCAGCAAACTCGAGCCCAATCTGACCCACAATCGAGACTTATCGGTCCACAATGGTATTGGCAAACCACTGGCGCATCAGGCTGGCCATTTTCCAGAAAACCACCATACCCTCTTCTTGACTTGGTCAGAGAAGAACACCCCCTACGGATTCCGCAGGGGTTACGACTAGGGTTGTTATGTGAGCCCCTATTTTGGGGGCGCTGTGCGTATTAGCGCCCTATGAGCGCCTTAACAGCACCTACCAGCGCCCCCAGCGCCCTAAGCGCCCTCAGTAGCCCCCCGTCAAATACAGCTGTAGCCCACCATGCTTTTCCAGATCGAGCAGTCGATTTCTTGTGAATAACCAGATTCAAGGAGACTTGACCTCATCTGGTCTTTCCGAAGCAGCCAACGGAGCGAGTCAAGAGGGGGGCGTATCCGCGGTGGGGATAACAGGTCATCTGGGTGCAGTTTGACCACGCCTTGCAACATCGCCTCGACAGCGTTGTTGCAAGGCGTGGTCAAAGTGCACCCCCCCCCCCAGATGACCTGTTTTGCAATGCTCGATTCTGAGGAGCCCTGCGAAGGCAGCATTCCGGATCGAGGCAAGCTACTGGTCAATCCTAAAACTGTTAACTAGCGCCCTAATAGCGCCCAGCAGGTGGGGGGCGCTGGGCGTAAAAGCGCCCAAATCGCGCCCTATTAGCGCCCTATCTGCGCCCCTTATGAGCGCCCCAAGGCTCACATAACAACTCTATCTGTGAGCCTATGTGGACGAACGCTGACCTGCTACAGCCTGCATCTCATTCAGTGATGTACATGACACCTGCTGCAGCGCTTTCGTGTTGCGTACGAAGTTATTTCTGCGAGATGCCGCTCGCTCCCCCTTCCACTTGCAGCGCCTGTCCAGCTTGCTTGGCCCCATCGAAACGATATCAGGTATGCCACTCATGCAGCCAGGTTGGACCACTCATATTCCACTGGCTGGAAAGTTGCTCGTTGGTGGCGCCGGGGACGCATGACCGTACGGGAGCAGACATTTGGAGCGCGCGTCGTCACTTTTTCTTGCTCATATGGTGCTGCCGTTCAAACGCTTTTGTGCTCCGATGACTGCCCTGCTGCACAGAGTCTGACCCACTTCTACCTTGCGTTTTTGTCTGTGTCACATGGTCTTTTTGCATCCATCTCTTGTGCTGCTTCTCGACCGCGCTTCATTGGTGTGTGCCTGTTCTTTCTTCTGTGCCTGTCTTTTCGTGTGCCTGCTCCGACTGCCCCAGAGGCTGGGCAGCGCACAGGATGGCTCGGAACTACCACCATGTCCCTAAAATCTGACGCACGCAGCCTTTCTGTGGGTCTTTGTAACGGTCCAATGGACGTTTCATGCTTGAGCTTTGGTTCTGCATGCCCTGTGATATTTGTCGTGCATGTACTGCTTGCATACTCGTGTTGCAAGCCCTTCTGCGGTCATTCTTTGTATTCCCAATGCCACGCTTTCTCTCTCTCTGTACTGTTTTTGATGTGGTACGGCGAGAAGTGGCAGAGTGGACATTTCCAAGGTATGGGGAAGATTACATTGCGTGTGATGAGCGAAGATAGTTGCACCAAGAGAACTTTAGAATTCAACCGTGAGCATCCAGGGACCGCCCCACTCACCCGCAATCTCATGTCACTCTAACAGTGCCATCAAGTTGGGGATGCGCTCCTCCTCGCCAAACCACGCTTGGACGGCCGGGAGCGCATTGGGGTCGTCCCCAGAGACAAGCAGGTCGCCATACGCCGCCACACACCCGTTGCCCGTCGTGTCGACGCCGACGCTGCGAGCGCCACGGAGCATGCCAAAGATGGCGTGAGCGTCGTTGTCGGCGTGTGGATCACGACCGGCCGGAGCGCCGTCGAGTGGCTCTCGCACAACCGCGGCCACATGCACCGGAAAGCAATCAGCTCGCAGCCAGCAACGCATTATGCTCGACGACGGCAATTCGTCAAAGGCCTTTTTTATCCGCGTCATGGCGTCCAGCACGTGCGGGCTGCGGCCGTTCGCCAACCCAAGGGAACCCGGTCGCGCCCCCGCCTGGGTAGCGCGCCTCTGCTACTTCTGCTGCGCGGTCTCTTCCAGCTGCTCGTCAAATGCTCGCAGCATCTCCGCCATCATTTTGCGTCGGTAGGTCGTCCTGGAAATATTAATCAAGCCCTGATCTCGGGGCTGGTGGAACGCCGTCGAGTTTGGCGGCAGTTTCTCCTCCTGCACGCCAGGAATTGCATCCGGCAAGTTGTGCCCGCTTGCGTTGTCGAGCAGGAGTATGGTAGGGCTTGATGTGAAGTCCCTCAGAAAAGCAGCCAAGTCCGCCCGCCACTTCCGGTACACATTCTTGTCCATCCAACCGTTGCGTTGGCTGTAATATTTGACAGGCAGGTCGACCAGCCGCCCCCGGAAGCACACAGGCGTAACAGCCTTTCCGATCACTGACAGGAACTTGAAGAAACCCGTGGCGTTGAAGAAAAAGATGACGGTGATGCGTGCCTTGGCGCTCTGCAGCGCGGTGCCGCGCGTCTCGCGCGCGTCGCGGGAGAGAACGCACGAGTTGGTCGGGGCGAGCTGGTAGAAGAGCGCCGCCTCGTCCATGTTCAGGATGAGGCCGGGGTCAATGCCGACAAGCTTCTCGCGCAGCGCTGCCATCTTGATCTCGGTCATGGGGTCCCGTGCCCCGCCGCCAGAGCCGTGCAGCCGGATGCTCCGAACGGCGTGGCGCTTGCGCCACCGCTCTAAATACCCATTGGAGGCGCCGAACTCGATGCCCTGGTACAAGGCTGCCGCCAACGAGCCGGCCTTGACCTGCAGGGAAAAACGAGCAACGAGAATGCCCTCCTCCCGCATGCGGAGAGACCAAGCATCATATACTTGTCGACCAATGGATAGCGCCCAAAGCGTGTGCAGCGGCTCTCATGCGGGACCCCCGTCGACGTAGCCGCCCAAAAGTGCTCACGATGAGCATAAATCCGAGCAACGGACCGCTGCGTCACGCCATACCGCTCCGCTAGGACAGCTGACGGAACCTTGTCAGCCACTTGGGTGATTAGCAATAACCGCTGCTGCAGGGTCATTGTGCCACGTTTGGCAATCGTACGCGTCACGCCCGGGGTGAGCACGCGCGGCCCTCAGTTGGGACCCACGGGCGCTGAAGAAGCGATCATACGAACGTTGGAGGCTCGGACGAACGCACGGACCACCGAACCGTCAGCCGCATTGGCGGCACCGGCATCGGCCATGACCGCAGAAAATGCCGTGCTTGTCGCCTCATTGGCGGCCGCCACCGTCGCCGACGGTACGTAGATTCCCTCCGATCCAGGGGGAGCCAGCGCTGCAGCCGAGATTGTAGCATATCTCTGCTACCAATTGGCAATTAGCCACGGGTAGCCCCCTTGACTGGCCGAATCCACGGATGTGTGTGACTCGGCTTGTGGCACGCCCTTTGGGGGGTTACTTCCGC